>SXGU01261783.1_pt1 | contig 23036 bp, 17 predicted proteins | sample 3174531 | NCBI WGS metagenome assembly SXGU01 (sample SAMN11356863, study PRJNA531348) | freshwater metagenome | isolation source: freshwater sample F1-140 | place: China: Fuxian Lake, Yuxi | collected 2017-12-25
ACCTATAACTCCTCGGACCTCACCGCGGCTCCGTCCAATCACGGAATAAATCGGGCGTTCACACCCCTCCCCATTCTCAAAATCCGTCCTCGCCCGATCTATTCCGCTTCGGGATTATGCAGCCACTTGTGAAAACTTCCGCCCAACTGCGACAACCTCCTATTGTAGCCATGATGTTACACTTACAGCCGATCCCCAAAAAAGTCACGGCGGAAATCCCTTTGACACACGCCTCCTCCTTTCTAAAGTGGCACCGCTTTCACGGTCTGTGGGGTCGTAGCTCAGTTGGTAGAGCACCACAATGGCATTGTGGGGGTCGCAGGTTCGATCCCTGTCGGCTCCACCACTTCAAACGAAGTGTTCAGACCAGAAAGCGAAGGGGCTTAATCGCCACAGTTTTAGATTTGGTCGCAAGAGGTTTTCAAAACCATCGTCACCCCTTCATGGTACCCCTGCGCGTTTTTCCCGCGCTCCCAGCAGTTTCGATTTTCCAACCGTCCTATGGTCCTCGGAACCTCGGAGCGCTCGGAACTCCCGGAAGCCGGCCAATTTCTATCTCAACCAAAATTTGCACGGGGCCGGATAATTGGTATCCTCGCAGCGCCAGAGCTCGTGGGGCGGACAGCGCTTCGAATCCTGAAGCGGCCCATCCGATTTCCATGTCGATCCACGCTTTGGTATCACCATGGCGAATACTCACGCGTCTGAGCATGGCCACGGGACGATGTCGCCCGCTCGTCGCCTGTTTGGCCTCCTTTGGCCGGAGCGGTCCGATATCGGCGTCATTTTCATCCTTTCGGTTCTCAATGGGATCCTGTTGCTAGCCACGCCGCTCGCCGTCGATGCCGTCGTAAACAACATCGCCTTCGGTGGCCAGGAACAGGTTTATGTTCAGGCATTGGGCATCCTTGCCTTCGCGCTCCTAGCCTTTCTGTTACTCCTGGCCATGATGCGTGCCGCCCAGCATTACGTCATGGAACTTATCCAGGAACGCCTGTTCCTGCGGGTAACGGCCGATCTCGCGTTTCGTCTACCTCACTCTCGGATGTCCGCACTCGAGCCCAACATGGGCCCCGAGTTGGTCAACCGATTCTTTGAGGTCGTCACCGTTCAGAAGAGCAGTTCCATGCTCTTGCTCGAAGGGGTCAACCTCGTGCTGGCAACCGTCATCGGGCTCGTGGTCCTGGGATTTTACCATCCCTTCTTGCTCGCCTTTGCCCTGACATTGATGTTTTCGCTGGCCTTTGTCCTGTTTGTTCTCGGTCGCAATTCTGTCCGAACCAGCATCAGCGAATCTTACGCCAAACATGCGGTCGCCGGTTGGTTGGAACAGGTAGCCCTCTTTCCCATATTGTTCAAAAGCCATGGCGCCTCAGATCTCGCCTGCCAACGCGCTGACACTCTCGCTCGCGATTACATCAAAGCACGCCGCGCGCATTTCCGAGTATTGCTTCGACAGATCTGGGGATTGCTAGGACTCCAGGCGGTCGCCAGCGCGGCCTTGCTCATTATTGGTGGCACACTCGTGCTGCGCGGTGAACTCACGTTGGGCCAATTGGTCGCCAGCGAACTCATTGTCGGCGCCATTGTCGCCTCTGTAGCCAAGTTCGGCAAACACCTCGAATCGTTCTATGACGCTCTCGCCGCCGTCGACAAACTAGGATATCTCGTCGATATACCCATCGAAAATGAGCACGGTGAATGTCCCAACCCAACGGAACGTCCCGCCCAAGTGCGCGCCGAAAAAATATCGTTCAGCTACGATTCCAGCCGACCCGTCTTGCACAATATTTCTTTCGAGTTCGCGCCGGGCTCTCGCGCTGCGATCGTCAGCGCTGCCGGGTTCGGTGCCAGCACGTTGCTAGATCTCCTCTTTGGCCTTCGTCAAACCAGTGAAGGCATGTTGTCCATTGATGGGATGGATGTGCGTCACTGGCAATTGGGCAAGTTGCGAGAACAAGTCGCCCTCGTGCGCGGCCAGGAAATCGTCGAGGGCACCATCGCCGACAATGTCCGTATCGGCCGCCCAAATATCGGCATGGATGCCGTACGCGCCGCCCTCGAATCTGTCGGATTATTGGAGTCGATCCTTCAGTTGCCAGATGGACTCGACACTCGCCTGAAACCCGGCGGCCGCCCACTCTCCAGCTCCCAACGTACCCGACTGGTCCTCGCGCGCGCCATCGCTGGCAAACCCAGGCTGCTTCTGATCGACGAAAGTCTCGAAGGACTCGAAGTCCGATCGGTAGAGGATCTGGAAAAGTATCTCTTTTCTCGAACACACCCCTGGACGCGGGTTGTGGTCACTCGCGATCCCGAATTAGTGCAGCGATGCGATACGATCCTGCGAATCGGCGAATGCCACTTCACGCAGCTGCGCAACACCACTTCTGAATCCGCCTCATGAAGATGGAAGCCCCTCATTCGACCGAGCACGAAGATACGGAAACTCCAGGCCCGTTGGATTCGATGCCGATGTTGGGACATCGCGCGAAGTTCACCAGCTTCGAACTCACGCGATCGTCCCGGCGCATCCTCAACTTTACGCGGTCCCTGGCCGCCTTGTTTGGCCTCATGGTGATCGGTCTGGTTTTTCTACCTTGGCAGCAGTTCGTCTCCGGCAATGGGCGCGTCATCGCCTATGACCCGCTGGAACGTAGCGTTACTGTCGAGGCCCCGTTGTCCGGGCGCGTCCAACGAGCCCATGTGTTTGAAGGCAAAGCGGTCAAACAAGGCGAGGTCCTTTTCGAACTTATCGACAACGACCCCAACCTTTTGGCCAACTTGCAATCGCAACGCAATGCGGCGGATTCACGTCGCCAGGCAGCCGTTCAACGAGTCGCTTCCCTGACGTCTCAATTGGAGGAGCTGGGTCGCGCATTGCCCTTGGGAATCGAAGCCGCCCAGACTCGCTTGGACGCAGCGCGCTTCTCAGCGACCACGGCCAGCCAGCAGTTTGCTCGCATCAAGTCGCTCTTCGAAGACAAACGGGGCCTCGCCTCCCAACGCGATTTCGAACTCGCTCAACTCGAACGAGACCGCACCGTCGCGGAACTCGTTCGCGCCGAGGCAGAACTCAAGCGCGCCGAGGTCGACATTAAGGCTTCAATTAATAGCGCCACCGCACTTCGCGATTCCGCCAAAGCTGATCTCGCCTCGGCGGAACAATCTCTGGTCTCGATGGATATTCAGATCAGCCAGACTCAGATGCAGAAAGTCATTGCCCCGCGCGATGGCATTATCTTTCGAGTCCAGGCAACCGAGGGAACCTTTCTCCGGGCCGGGTCGGCACTCTGTACCGTGATACCAAACACCGAGCATCGTCTGGTCGAACTCTGGCTCAACGGCAACGATATGCCCCTGGTGCAGTCTCGAGAAACCAATGCTGTCGGCATGGTCAAATCTGGCAGCCCCGTTCGCCTGCAATTCGAAGGCTGGCCGGCGATTCAGTTTGTGGGCTGGCCCAGTGCCGCGATCGGAACGTTTGGCGGCGAAGTGGTACTTATCGATCCCACCGACAACGGCAAAGGCAAGTTCCGCGTCCTGGTGAGCGCCAAACCGGATGTCCTGGAGCGTCCCAATGGCCAACCCCGCGTGCTCGAATGGCCTGGTCCGCGCTGGCTGCGTCAAGGCGTTCGCGCCAATGGATGGGTACTCCTACAACGTGTGCCGCTTTGGTTTGAGGTGTGGCGGCAAATGAACGGATTCCCCCCAGCACTCACTGGCGAAAGCGGGGACGCCAAACGATGAGTCATCCGTTGTCCAAGTGGAGCGTGATCGCGCTGTTTGGTCTCGCTCTTATGGCCTGCGTCAACCGCTCGTCGGCTCAAGCCACGAACACCCCAAATCCGACGCCAAACCCGCTCTCTGTCGGAGAGGTCCTCAACTCGGTGACCAACCAGTACCCGCCTATGCTCGCCGCACTCATCGAGCGCGACGTCGCAGCAGGCCGCCTCCGCAGTGCTCAGGGCGGCTTCGATTTTCAGTTGTTCAGCAAACTGTTCGGCACGCCCTCCGGCTATTACGAGTCCGCCACGTTCGACAGCGGTTTTGAACAGTTCACCGGCATCTGGGGCAGCACCGTTTTCGGCGGCTATCGACTCACCCGTGGCGATGTGCTTCCCGACTACGACAAAGATCGCACCGAACGAGGCGGTGAAGGTCGAATTGGACTCCGCCTCCCACTGCTCCGAGACGGTAGCATCGACCGTCGTCGCGCGGCCATTTACAAAGCCACATTGGACCAGGAACTCGCGAACCCCGCCATTCAACGCCAGCAACTCGATTTCATCCGTGCCGCCACCGTCGCCTACTATAACTGGCTGGGAACCGGCATTCGTCTTCAACTCGCCGAGGAAATCCTGAGAGTGGCCCGCGAACGAACCCAGGCTCTCACCAACCAAGCCGCCTCAGGACTGATTCCCCGCATTGTGCTGACCGACAACGAACGACTCATCGTCGCACGTTCCCTCGGTGTCGTTCAGGCAAGACGCCGATTCGAATCCTCAGCCATCGCACTTTCTCTCTTCTACCGCGGATCCGAGGACGAACCGAAACTCGCCCCACGCGAACGCTTGCCTTCTAATTTTCCCAGCCAACCGACATTGGAACCCGGGATTCACCCTCTGGAACTAGAACTCGCACTCCAGCGCCGCCCAGAGATTCGCCGTCTCAAACTCTCGATCGAAAAAATCCAGGTGGATCTCAAACTCGCACGCAACCAACGCTTGCCCAATTTCGATGCGGGCGTCCTGGTCACGGACAATTTTGGAAACCAACCTTACAAGGACCGAGCGCAAACCGAGTTGGAGGCCGGTGTCGAACTCAAGATGCCACTGCAACGGCGCGATGCCAAAGGACGCATCGCCGAATTCGAAGGTCAGATCCTTCAGTTGCAAAACCAGGAACAGTTTGCCCGAGAACGCATCCGCACCGAAATCCAGGACGCACGCTCAGCCATCTTCGCCGCCTTGGACCAATCCCAACAGGCCACACTCAACGTCTCGCTGGCTCGCGAATTGCAAAGCGCCGAAACGGAACGGTTTCTTAAAGGCGCTACCGATCTGCTCGCTCTCCAAATCCGCGAACAAGCCGCGTTCGAAGCCGAACTCACCGCCGTCGACGCCAGCCTCGAATACTTCCGGGCCCAAGCCGACCTCGATGCCGCCACCGCCGCATCCGCACCCACCGCTATGCAGAAGGCTCGGTAACCGACTGATCTCAATAGAAACTGGTCCAGTTGCCGTAGTGGCGCCACACGATCCGACTGCTGCGCGCCAAGTCCGCATGTCCGTCCGCGTAAGCACGGCTGATGGATACCGCACGTCCACCTTGAATCTGGAATCCGGACTCCGCCTTGGCGCTCGGATGTCCGCCCCACGCCTTTAAGAGGTTTGTCTCAAATCCATCTTTGTAGAGCGTGTCGGTCACAATCGGACTGGTCGCTGAACCCGGATCCTCAAGGCGTGTAGGCCAACCTTCGGTCATGGAATTCGTATTCACTCGCGCCGTGGATGGCATCACTTTGTATCCAGGCTTACCAGATCTCGGGACCCACCAACTGTGTTGCATGATGGCAAATCCAAACGTCCACCGTTTCGCATAGTATTCCCGGAGGTCCTCGTTACTTGAAATGGAACGTTTCAGTTGCTTATTGGCCCAGGCCTGGGCTTCAGTAAACTCTGTCTGTCGCACCGGACAGAAAAACATGGGCACGGTGAGTCCGTAGTTCTGTACTGCTGGAATCATCGCCTCCGCGACATCCCACGGATTATTCCCGATATCGCCTAGCATGGGCAGGCGCCCCCGCACGTCGTCGGTTGCATACAGGTTGGCGGCGATCGACCACTGGCGAAAATTCGAAAGGCAGTTCGCCTCCTTGGCCTTTAGTTTCGCCTTGCCCAAGGCGGGGAGGAGCATACCCGCTAGAATCGCGATGATCGCAATCACCACCAGCAGTTCAATCAAGGTAAACGCCCGGGTCCGATGAAACTCATCGGTAGACACAGGCCACAAAGTTACAGTGTTGCCAGAACGGGAGTTCATTAAACACAAGAATACAAGAACTCCTCACGTTTGACTACCCTACAATGCATGTCCCTCAACCGCCACCAAATGCGTGGGATCCCCTTCGCCACGTCGCCTCTGGAATGGCACGCTCTCGATCACTCCCAGAATCATCTCCGAAAACTTGAATCCACGCTTCTCCAACCGACTCACCACCCCGTCGATGGCCGGTTTGTCGTAGTATTCGGATCCACGACCCAAGGCATACACCAAAGTCCGTTCCACCAGACACCTCAGGAACTCAGGACGCCGCTGGGTCAGGAGCAGATTTTTGAGTTCCGCCGGGCCGGCGAAATGTTCACCGGTCACCAAGGTGCCAGAGGGATCGATCGGATCGTTGCCATCGCGATCCCGCCAGCCGCCGATGCCATCAAAATTCTCGAAACTGAATCCAATGGCATCCATTCGGAGATGGCAACTGGAACAAAGAGCATTGGCCCGATGCTGCTCCATCCGCTGGCGTAACGTTCCCGTCAATTGGGCACCCTCCTTTTCGAGCGTGGGTACATTGGGCGGTGCCGGTGGCGGCGGTGTGCCCAGCAAGTTATCCAGGACATATTTCCCGCGCTTCACCGGAGAGGTTCGCGTCGGATTGGATGTCAGCGTCAAAATGCTGCCCTGGGTGAGTAACCCACCCCGGGGGGTACCCTTCAACGAGACTTTGACGAACGCCTCACCAACGACTCCATCCACCCCATAGTGCTTCGCCAAGCACTCATTCGCGAACGTGTAATCCGCACTCAAAAACTCCAAAACACTGCGGTCTTCATGGATGATATAACCAATGAAACGCTCCGTCTCCCCGCGCATCGCACGACGCAACGTTTCATCGAAGTTGGGATACTTCTCTGTGTCCGGTGAGACCACATCGATCAACCGCAGGTTCAGCCATTGCGCCGCAAAGTTGTCCACCAACGCCGAAGATCGCCCATCCTTCAGCATCCGTCGCACCTGAGAGTCTAGAGACTTTCGCAGTCGACCTTCCCGCGCCAATCGAGTCAGTTCATCGTCCGGCATGGTGCTCCAAAGAAAGTAGGAAAGCCGCGATGCCAGCGCGAATTCATTGATGGGATGCACTCTCCGTGGATTATTCGGTTCCGGCTGCATTTCGCCTCGAAACAAAAAGTGCGGCGACACCAGTACCGCCGTGCAGGCATACTGGATGGCCGTCTCAAACGCATCCCCATTTCGACTCGCCTCCTCCACAAACCGCATCAACCGATCCACCTCGGCAGTCGTGGCCGGACGCCGAAACGCCCGGCTTGCAAATCGCTGGAGGATTTCTTGCGCACGCAGTGCATCGTTGGTCGCCGAGACCGAAGAGGCAAATAACCGCTGATGGGACAAGGGCAGAGGAGGCACAACCTCCGTATAAGGCCCATCCACCTCGAGGTGGTTCACCTGCAGATTGCGATCTTTGAGGACCTTCTCTTTCAGCTTCTTCCCCTCTTTGTCGTGAGTTTGTTCAAGATAGAAGTCATTGAGAAAAGCAATCTCGACACGGTTGGTGCCAGGTTCCAAGCGCGAACGATGTTCATGGACTTCCGATCGACTTTTTCGGGCCTTCACCTCAAATTGCTCCAGTTCTTTCCCCCCAACTCGAAGCGCCATCCGCACATTCTCGTCTCCCGCCTGGTCCCCATAACCGCGGATCTTGAAGACATACTCCCCTGCATGCTTCAATGCCACGTCCAACCACATCACCCCGTTGGTCAATAAGGTCGCAATCGCATCCCCTCCCTGGTCTCCCTTCAATTCCTTCGCGGTGTACCGGCGAATTTCGGAATCCGGCGGCCCCGTCACAATCGCCTCATTCAAAATCTTGTTCGCCGCCCGCACATATTTCTCCATTAACACCGGAGGCAACGACAACACATCCCCGATATTGTCAAAACCGTACCCCACATCGTCCTGCGGAAAATCGTCCGCCGGTTGAAAGTCCACACCGACCAAATCGCGGATCGTGTTGTTGTATTCAACCCGATTCAGGCGGCGCAACGTCACGCGACCAGGGTCTGGGTTCCGTGGATCGACCGGAAAGAGGGTGTCTTCAATCCAGCGCCCAACCACCTCGCGCTGATCGACAGTCGGTTGCGGCTTCTTCATCGGCGGCATGCTGCCATCGCGCAGATTGCCCAAAACCCGTTCCCAGGTCTTTTTCTCCGAGAGAACCGCCGTCACATTGGTGAACCGGTCCAAATTGAGCCCCCCTTTGTCTGCGCCATCGCCATGACAATCCCAACAGTACTGGTTGAGCATCGGCAGCACGTCCTTGTGGAGCCGGGCTTGAGCCCTAACTGGATCGATGGAGGGAAGTGAACCACCCCCGCGGGTGCGCCGCCACGCCAACCAACCGCTGGCCACCGCCCCCGCCAAGAGGATCCCTAAGATAAAAGCTGTGCGTCTCATGAATGAGCAGATCGTGCGGCATCTGACGACAGATGCCTTCGAAATAATGACTCCATTTTTGCCAAAAGCCAGCGCGGTCAGCCACACTCGCACCGTCTCGCGTGGGGCAATCACCAGATGCCCAGTCACGCGAGTCGTTGATTATGAACGACACCCAGGTACAAGCGAGTGACGCCGAAATCCACAAACGGATCGAAGAACTGATTCGGTTAAAGGGCGGCGGACACAATGAACCCTTAATCGCCGACATCATTGAGAGCGCCCTCAAAATGCTCCGAGATGTCGAGGATCGCGGCGATGTCCGCATCGTGCAAACCGCTATTCGTGAATTACGGTACGCGTTTAGGCTATTCGAGCCATATGCCGACCGGCGCAAAGTCTCCATCTTTGGCTCCGCCCGGACCCGGACTAATTCCCCGGAGTATCAACTCGCCGTAGAGTTTGGCCGGAAGATCAGTGAAGCCGGCTTTATGGTCATTACCGGCGCCGGCGGGGGCATCATGCACGCCGGCCACGAAGGCGCCGGTGCCGAGAACAGCTTCGGGGCCAATATCCGGCTACCCTGGGAACAACAGGCCAACCCTATAATTGAGCGCGATAAGAAGTTGGTGACGTTCCGGTATTTCTTCACCCGAAAGCTCACGTTCATCCGACATTCCGACGCCATCGTTTTGTTTCCGGGCGGCTTCGGCACCTTGGACGAAGGCTACGAAGCGCTGACGCTCATGCAAACCGGCAAGAGTCGGCTCATGCCCCTGGTCATGATTGACAAGCCGGACGGCACCTACTGGAAGACCTGGGACGCCCATGTGCGGGATCATCTGCTTCGAAATCAATTAATCTCACCGGAGGACCTGAAGCTCTACCACCTCACCAACAGCACCGACCAAGCCGTCAAAATCATCACCCGCTTCTACCGAAACTTCCACTCGACTCGCTTTGTTAAAGACCTCCTGGTCATCCGTCTGAAGCATCCTCCCACTCCAACCGCTGTCGACGCCTTGAACGAGGACTTTGCCGACATTATCACCGGCGAAAAGTTCCGGGTCATCCAAACCACGCCCGAGGAGGTCGCCGATGAAGACTTCATCCAACTCCCCAGACTGGCATTTGGCTTCGACCGGCGCTCCTATGGACGTTTCCGTCAGTTGATCGACGTCCTTAATTCCTTCTAACGGAACGGCGAAAAACCCATCAACCGCATCCATCGCTTTTACACTTTGCGCCAAGATTTACACGCTTACCATGTGCCTGGCATGAAACGACGTTTGTTTTTGGCGTTCAGTCTGTTGATGGCCCTGGCGGGTTGCCAGACCGCCTATTACGCCACGATGGAAAAGTTTGGTTATGAAAAGCGCGATTTGCTGAAGCGCGCCGTGGAGGCAGCCCGCGGGGAACAAAAGGAAGCCCAGGTGGAGTTTAAAGACGCACTCACCCGGCTTAAAGCGCTCTATTCATTCCAAGGTGGTGACTTGGAAAAGAAATACAACCAGCTCAAGTCAGACTTCGATTCCTGTGAAACACAGGCCAAAGACGTCAAGAAGCGCATCAACGACATGGACGAAGTTGCCAAGGACCTGTTTGCCGAGTGGGAAAAGGAAATTGGTCAGATCTCCAATGCCTCGATGGCCTCCAACAGCCGGACAAAACTGTCCGAAACCCGGAGCCGGTATCAGCAACTCGCCGCAACCCTACAGCAGTCCGAAGCTTCCATGGATCCGATCTTGCGATCCTTCAAGGACCACGTCCTCTACCTGAAACACAATCTCAACGCTGCTGCCATCGGCTCGCTCAAAGGCGAAGCCACCAATATCCAGAATGACATCGAACGACTCATCCTTCAGATGAATGGCTCCATCGCCGAGGCCGATGCCTTCATCAAGACACTCAATTGAAGTCGATCATCCATCGCTGTCTGGTCTGCGGATTCCCCAACCTGACTGAACCGCCCCGGACAGCCGCCGGTGGCGGGTCATTTGAGATCTGCCCCAGTTGCGGTTATCAGTTCGGAGTCGACGACGACGACCGAAAAATTCCGTACACCGCCGCTCGGTCTGCCTGGATTAACGGCGGGATGAAGTGGTGGAGTTCGATGCCTAAGCCCAACCACTGGAAGCCCAAGGTGCAACTAGCGGCCTTGCTCGACATGGAATCAAAAGCCGAGACTGAAGTGCCGCCAAGGTCTCATTCTCAAAACTAGACCAAACGTGGGTCCCCCGGTAAATAAGCCACCCACCCTGTGGTCCGTGCGTTCCGCCAAACCGAAGGAGTCAGGAGTCCTGACTCAAATTGCATTCGAAGCCAAGGCCCATTGGGGTTATCCAGCGCATTGGATGGAGCATTGGCGCCCCTCATGGACCATCACCCCTGAGTTTCTAGAGTCACACCCCACCTGGGTCGCCGAGCAGAATGGAACGATCCTCGCTTTCGCCTCCTTAACGCCATTCGGACGCCGCGCACGCCTGGAACATTTGTGGGTCCGCCCTCAGTGCCATCGTCGCGGTCTCGGCAAGGCCCTGTTTCAAACCGTCGTTCGCGCCGCCGCTGATCGCGGATGGGCCACTTTAGAGATCGAATCGGACCCCAACGCAGAAGCATTTTATCGCCACATGGGCGCGCAACGTATTGGCCAAAACGAAACGGCCATTGAAGGACACTCGCGCGCCCTGCCTGTGCTCGAGTTTCTCATCCCCGCCCAATCCCAGTTGGGGTCCCCACCTCAAACCGAGATTCTGCTGGCCACACTCAATGCAAAATACATCCACGCCGCTTTCGGTCTGCGCTACCTACTGGCTAATCTCGGCGAACTGAAACCGCGCGCCACCATCGCCGAATTCGATATCAACCAAAAAACCACCGAAATCGCCGAAGCCATCCTGGCCCGAAATCCGCGCCTCCTAGGTCTGGGCGTTTATATCTGGAATGTCGCGCTCACCACGGAACTGGTGGCTGTCCTTAAAAAAATCCGCCCAGAGTTGATCATTATTCTCGGAGGGCCGGAAGTGAGTTATGAAACCGAAGGGCAGGAGATCGTGCGTCTCGCTGACCATGTGATCACCGGCGAAGCAGACCTGAAATTTGCCGAGTGTTGCCGGTCGCTGCTCAACCCCTTATCGAATGCAGATAACCCCTTGCCCAAGGTCCTGCATGCGGCGCCGCCGGATCTGGTGCAGGTGGAACTTCCTTACGAACTCTACAGCGACCAGGATGCCGCCCATCGGGTCATTTATGTCGAGGCTTCCCGTGGTTGTCCATTCACTTGCGAATTCTGCCTGTCATCGCTCGACATTCCGGTTCGTCAGTTTCCCTTGGATCGATTCCTCACCGCCATGCAGTCGCTGCTGGATCGCGGTGTGCAGCAGTTCAAGTTTGTCGACCGAACCTTTAACCTCCATCTGCCAACCAGCCGAGCCATCCTGAAGTTCTTTCTCGATCGCTGGCGCCCCGGGTTGTTCATCCACTTCGAAATGGTTCCGGATCGCCTGCCGGAAGCTCTCCGCGAATGGATCGCCAAGTTCCCGCCCGGGACCCTTCAATTCGAAGTGGGCATTCAGACCTTCAACCCCGCAGTGGAAACGCTCATCAGTCGCCGCCAGAACCACACTCATCTCCAAGCCAACTTTCAGTGGCTGCGATCGTCCAGCGGCGTTCATGTCCACGCAGATCTTATCGCCGGTCTACCCGGGGAGAGCCTTGAAAGTTTTGCTGCTGGCTTTGACCAGTTGATCGCACTGGATCCTCAGGAGATTCAGGTCGGCCTCCTGAAACGCCTCCGCGGCACTCCCATTTGCCGCCACGACCAGGAATGGGCCATGGTCTACAACCCCCATCCACCCTACGAAGTTCTCCAAACACGCCTCCTCGATTTTGCCACCCTCGCCACCCTCCGCCGCTTCGCCCGCTTTTGGGATTTGTTTGGCAACAGTGGCAATTTCGTCGAGGCCAGCCGGCTGCTTTTGGGAACTATCCCACCCGCATCCGCAGAAATTCAGTCCCCAAAAAGGTCTGCCTTCTGGTGCTTCTGGGATTTTTGCCAATGGCTGCATGGGCGCGGCGCCAAAACCTCCGGCATCGCCCTCTTGCGACAGTTCGAATGGGTATTTGAATACCTTACCACCGTCCTCCATCTTCCTAAGGAGACCGCCCGTTCACTCCTTCAGTCCGATTACCAGCGCGCTGGACGGACCGATCTTCCTTCATGGCTCGGCAATCGAGCCAGTCAAGGCGCCCAAAAATCCACCAGCGAGACCCCGACCGGCTTACCGCGGCGGCAAGCCCGGCATGTCGCTGTTCCCACGCCTTCCGATTCGAAGAGTGGACGCGTCGAGTAGCGACAACCACCGCCACGCTTCCCCTTCGTCCGAGTCAAATGGATCCAGCAGCGTCAGAGGGTTCACCCCTTCGGCATCGACCAACTCCCAATCAGCAAAACATCTCCGGCGCCGCCGGCTGCATTCTCTAAGCAAAAGGGACCGCACATGAGCTCGCGTGTCTGATGGCGCTTCCAAGCAGGCTTTCAGTACTTCCTCATCGCCCATTGCCCAACCCGCCGGGGTCGACGCCAGCGGCAGCGCTAACGAGCGCGCTGGATTTGTATGGTGAAACTCCAGGTCTTGGGACTTCAACCAACCCGAGTCCCAAGTCAAATTTTCCTCACGGACAAACTGATTAAACAACCAACGCTTCGTCACCCAGTCGCACCGGCCCACCAACGACTCCACGTCCCCACTCAAACTCTCTAGAGCCAGTCGCCATTCCTTCAGCACCAAATCCGTCTCCTCATCACGTCCCGCAAATTCCTTCCGCGCCAGTTCGCAATACGCTGCCAATAGTTCCACCGCATCCATTTCACGCTCGTCCGCCAGACGCACAGTCCAAGGTCCATCAGCATGACGTGAAATCGTTCGAAGTGACCCCACCGCATCCGCCAGTACCATTCGAGGGAGACGATCCAATTCGAGGAGGTCCAGCACCAGGGCGGTAGTGCCCACTTTCATCGCCAAGGTCCAAGGAAGCACACTCGTGTCCCCATGAATCAAATGGAGTCTCCGAAATCGCCGGGCGTCAGCCAACGGTTCATCCCGAGTGTTGATGATTGCGCGATTGAACTGCACCCACTCGAACAGATCATTCTGAATATACTCCGCCCGCTGCGATATCTGGAAGGACACCGCTGGCACTTCAGGGTCTATCCCCCCACGCAATTCCACTTGATTGGACGAGCCCAACCTCCCCGCGCCAGTGTACAACAACCGCAGGCTCAGAAACGTCAGTAGCGAAAGCACATTGGCCTCATGCAACGGCGCACTACGCCGTAAAAGGTAGTTTTCATGGCAGCCAAAAGTGGCACCCGAATAGTGATCCACATTGTTGCGGATGAACCCCGTATGACCAGTCAACTTCAGGTCCGACAAGGCACGGCAAAGCAGTCGATCTCCGGCGTGATCGCGCGCAATCAAATCGCGCAGCGATCGGCATTCCGCCGTGCAAACCTCCATGTGCCCCATATCGATGTAGGCTCGCCCTCCATTAAAAAGGAACCCGCCATTTCCCGCCGGTTCATCCCAGTCCCGCTGATGCTGGTCCAGTACTCCAAAGGCGTTGTCTGCAAAAAACCAGTCCCGCACCCGGCGCACTGCCGTCGAGGCGCCAAGCGGATCATCGGTCAAACACCCATACTCAGTTTCCAGACCAACCAGGCGATTCATGCTGTGTCCTGCAACGGCATTCAGACGCTGCTCCCCACCAAAAGCGAGCCTCGAGTTTTTGGAGCACGGTGGCCCTCCACCGCTTTTTGGGGACGGCATTTGCCCGGCGACCCGATGGGAATTCATTCGAATTCAAGACGTGATTCACTCGCAGGTTAAGTCCATAAATCGCTCCGCTGTGAGTCGCCATATCGATCGCCAGAAGTCGCCCAATCGACCAAGCCCGCTCAAACGTCCGCGCGCTAAAACCCCGACCCGTCCGCCACGTGGTCATGGAATCGTTCTAATCGACATCGGCAACACTCACACTCATATCGGTTTCTCGAGGGAAAGCCGAATCCTCCAAACGACTGACTTACACACGGAGGATTGGGCCAACGAGCGTAACATCACCAGAACACGTGACTGGATAGGCCGCACATTCAAGCCGGATGGGGCCTGCCTCTGCAGTGTTGTCCCCTCCGCGACCCCAGCCGTTCAACAAGCCCTCCAGGAACTCTTCGGATTCAAGGCACTCCAACTCACTCCTGACACCCTCCATGGCATTGGCATCGATTATCCCAACCCGACAACCATCGGACAGGACCGTCTCGCTAATGCCGCCGCCGCCAAACACCACTTTGGTTGCCCATCGGTCGTCGTCGATTTCGGCACCGCCGTCACCTTTGATGTCATAAATAGCCAAGGAAACTATGTCGGTGGGGTTATCGCCCCCGGCCTCGCCGCCATGACCGATTACCTCCATGAAAAAACCGCCTTACTCCCCAGAATCACCATCCGCGAACCGCGCAGGGTGATCGGCAAAAACACAGAGGAGGCCATGTTGGTAGGCGCCGTCCACGGTTATCGAGGCCTGGTGAGGGAGCTAATTCGGCAACTCCACCAGGAACTGGATATAAACGCCATGCCCGTGATCGCCACGGGCGGTTACGCCAGACTCATGGCCCGGAGGATTCCAGAAATCACCGCGGTTCGTCCCACCCTGACGCTCGAAGGGCTACGCTTGACTTGGATGGCTCACCACTAAATAGGGATTTTGTCCACAAGCTATTTCTGCGCTAGCTTGCTCAACATGGCTTCTACGGATCATTGCCAGACGACTTTTCGGATCGAAACCAGCTGATATGTTAAACGACTCAAAGCGTCAGATCGTTGCCGTAGACGTCGCCTGGTGGGCACGTTGGGCGCCCCTTGTGGTCGCGTTTCAATTCCTCAATTTGAGCCTGTCGGCAGCCTTTGACCACCATCATCCTCAGTTCGCCAAAGTCCTGTCCAAGTTCGTCGACTCACAGGGCATGGTGGCGTACAGCGCTTTGAAGGCGTCGTCCGCGGACCTGGAGGCCTACCTGGATGACTTGGCTGGTGTCAGTCGCGAGGAATTTGAAACCTGGAAGGAGCCCGAACGACTCGCATGGCTCCTGAACTTATACAACGCCTTCACTCTTCATCTCGTCCTGGATCACTATCCCGTCAAAAGCATCCGATCCATTGGAGGATTGTTCTCAAGCCCCTGGAAACTCAAAATCGTTCATATCTGGGGGGAAACCTTCACCTTGGACCAAGTCGAACACGAAATGATTCGCGGGGTTTTCAAAGAGCCCAGGGTGCATTTCGCTCTAGTCTGTGCTGCCAAAAGCTGCCCGCCGCTTCGCGCCGAGCCGTACGTCCCGAGCAAGCTCAGCGCACAATTGGATGACCAAGGCCGGATCTTCCTCACCACTCGCGCCAAAAACCGCGTGGATCTGGAGGCACATATCCTCTGGCTGTCTCCTATATTCAAATGGTTCGAAGCCGACTTCGTCGCGAAAAACCGCTCGCTCATGAAATTCGTGACCCCCTATCTGGCTCCCGTGGATGCCAAAGCCGTCGGCACTGAAGAATTCCGCATCAAACACACGGACTACGATTGGTCGTTGAACGAGCAACGCTGAGGCGAGTCCTCGGACGAAAATCTGGCGACACCTGCGCAAGTGAGTAAGGTGGTGGCGTGTGACTTCTTTTAGGGGGCGCGCTAACTTGGCCATGCAAACGGAGATCACCAACTTTGTGCTGCTCTCTCGATGGCCCCCCCGACGAAGATTGCCGCCAAAATTTTGTCGGATTCATGATGGCTGCGGGCATTCACTGTCAGAAGACCATGAGCGAGCCCACTGACCATCAGTTACTCTGGGAGTTTGCCGACGCCGGCAATGAGAAAGCCTTCGGGCGCTTGGTGGACCGTCATCTACCACTCGTCTTCTCCGCCGCCCGCCGCAAACTTGGCGATGCCGCTCTGGCCCAGGACGTTTCGCAGCAGGTTTTACCCTGCTTGCCCGCAAGGTCCGGGAACTGGGACCGGAAATCATTCTGGCTGGCTGGCTCTACCGGACCGCCTGCCACTTGGCCACCCGCACCCAGCGAACCGAATGGCGCCGGGTGCTTCGGGAAGCATCCGCCGTCGCCCACATGAACGAGGCCTCCACAGAATCTGTCTGGGGCGACATCGAACCGGAACTCGACGCAGCGATGGAATCGCTCGATGAAACGGACCGCGATGCCGTCGTGCTAGGTTATTTCCAGAACAAGAGCCTTCGCGAGGTCGGCGCCGCCCTGGGCACCAGCGACGATGCCGCCCAAAAGCGACTGAGCTGCGCGATCGAAAAGCTCCGAAATTACTTCGCTCGTCAGGGTCGCCCCGTCGCCGCTGCCAGCCTGACGGCGGCCATTGTCGCAGGCGCGATCCTGCCAGCACCCGGCACCCTCGCTGCCGCTCTCTCGGCGACCGCCCTGTCCGCTACCTCCCTTTCCAACACATTCACCACTGCAACCGCAACCAGTTCATTCATCACCGCCATGACCTCCCTCGTAAAACCCGCCATCTCGGCCGTCGCCGGCCTCGCGGCCACTGCGGGACTGATCATCCAGCACCAGCAACTGACCACCCAACGTGCCCAAAATGTTGAGCTTCAGGCACGCGTCGCCAGCCTCGAGGCTGCCGACCCACCCACAGCGATGGGACGACCGTCGGAGTCCGGTGGTCTGGCCGTGGCCGAGAAAGCGGAGCTCATCCGCCTGCGCGGCGAAGTGGTCCGACTCCGCCTTGAATCCGCCCGGGCCAGGCCCGTTCGGGACCAAGGCGCCCACGCATTTGCAGACACGAAGAAGCCCGCCTCCAGCGCCATCGAACCCGAAGTCCTTAGATACCGAATCGACCTCCTGAAGAACGTTAGCATCGCCTTGAGGATCCTCAATTCGGATGCCGAACAGACGCCGGAACTCCAGGCCCTCAAGTTCACTCCAGGCGCACCACCGCCGAAGGAATTCCTCGAAAATCTTGGCCCATTGGCCTCCTCGTTAGACCAGATCGAGCTCCTCGTCCCCGACGTGAAGTGGGCGCTCAAGGCCGAGCGGACACCGGAATCCATCGTGGCCCGGAGTCGGGAGGCGACGCCGACCACGGACGGCCATTAAATCCGAGCCTATTCACTCGGCGATGGCTCGGTGCATTCGGTTCGGCACAACTCGCCCAACGAAGCCTACGGCTGGGGCCAGACCATCGAGAGGGTTCCCAACTTCTCCAGCACACTTCTTGGACTCAGTCCCAGCGCCACATTTTTGAGTCGCCGATATCAATGGGCGTGCAGGCAGTAGGCTTTGAATGCGACGAAAATATTGGCCTCTGTTCGCTTGTCCAGTTGATGGTCATCGGCTAGGCAAGACCATACATACTGACTACTTTTCATGAAATTGGCCTCACAAGTAGGTCCGTTGGCGGCACTTCGTGGCTCAGGCGGACCCCCGCACATTCAAAATTTCCAGGAGTTGGGATGCGGCTGGTTGTCCAGATTCCAACGGCGCGTCACGGGATCGGTGGTCGCAAACAGGTGGTTGGTCCTCATCGCCTCCACATGCCCATCGCAGAAGACAATGTTCGAATTGAAGCGCACCTCGACGAAGCGAGTGTGCGAGGCGGGAACTCCAGCCAATTCATAGATGTGAAATGCGAGCCGCTCCCGAATCCAACTCGGGTCGCGGTAAGTCGAATTGAGATTGAAGCAGGATCGTCCCGGTATCGCATTGGTGGGGACGAATACCTTGAGTGGAGTTTTATCCCAGGAGCGAGACCATCGACCACGATTTCGGACCTTAACAGGAATGTTGGTAGTCCCTTCCGTCGTTAGCGAGGCGGCCACGGTTTCGTTGGAGACCTTTTTGGATTCCAATTGCTCAATCGCTCCCGTCGACATTTGAAGGTCGATGGTCGGCACTGCTGCAGAAATCAGCATGCAGCCAATCAGTCCCCATGCCATCAATCCGGTGGCCAGACGACGCGGATGAGAGGTCGAAGTAAACCGGATCCATCGGTCTCCGGGTTGGTGCCCATGACCACAGTTCGTGTCCATCTGACTTTGCCACGCCGCAGGAGAGCGTGACTGAGTACTTAGCATAGAGTGGGGGGTGGAGGTACGTTCCGGGATGGTGATCGTGCTCAGTTCGACGTCGCCGTGGGTGCATCTCTCCGTGGCAGCGCGGGCAAGATTGCGAGTGACGCTAAAGGCCAGGAGAAACAGGACCGCGCGGACGACTGTCGAATTCCAGAAGCATTTCCTTCGCATTCAAGCACCAATGCCACTGAGGTGGCGTCGCGTAAAGTGCTGAAACAGAGACTTTGGACTGATTCTTGATGGTTCGATGGGAAGCACAAACCATCCCGACGGGGTTCCGACACCCTCCCAAGCGGATATTCGTGCGACGCGTGACTTGGTTCAAGCAGGGCGAATCATCCGCATAGAAGTCTCGGACCATTGGGTCATAGATCAATCGAGCCCGAAGCAACCTCAGGCGTTTCAGGAGTTCCGAAGGGTTGTCAGGGAACCGGCCGCCGGCTGAGAAGGGTGGCCGGGGCGGGTAAGGACTTTCCGCAGCGTGTTCATGCGGCGTTCACGCCCCATGGGTCAGCACCTCAATGAGGTAACGCAGTTCGGCGTCGATGTCGGCGGAGGCCGGCACCGTTTGGGCGACCTCGAGGCGGACCAACTCACGGAACCGCTTGCGCATCCGGTGCACAGCGACTTTCAGTGCGCCTTCACTCCAGCCTAATTGCGCGGCGATATCCGCCTGGGCCGCTGCGGCGCCGACCAGCCAGGGCTTGAGCCGCTCGAATTGTTCTGCCTTGCCAGCGGCGGCGTGTTCGGCCGCCAAGGCTCTGAGGGATCGGTCCATGACGGCGAGCGCCCACTGGCGGTCGAACCAAGCGTCCTGACCGTCGCCGGCGGGCGCGGCGATTTCCAGTCCCGGCGAGGTGTCTGTCGGTGACGCGAGCAGTCGGGCGAAGAACTCCTGTGTGAGCTCGCGGGCCGAGTCTTCGGTGCGCCCTTCGCGCTGAAGGAAGCGGAACACCGGCTGGTAATAGCTTTCGCACAGCTCGCCAAGTGCCGCCTGGGCCTGCGGCGAATCGCCCCGCGCCTCCAGGACGAGCGTCCAGCGGGTCGGGGCGAAGGCCGAGGCGGTGAGTGGTGTCGTCGGAGTCATGGAGAAGGCGGCGGAGACGGACCGGGGCGTTGGCCGGTCGGTTCCAAGGCCCAGCGTTGCGCTTCGGCCTCGGCGAGCGCGGACTTCGCCTCGGCGACTTCGGCAGTCGTGGCCTTGCCCACACCCAACATTTTTTCGGTGATCTCGAGAACCTTTTCGGCATGGCTTAGCCGAGCTTTGGCGGCAGCCAACGCGTCCCCCTTAAGATCGGCCTCCGCCACGGTCACGGCGAGTTCGAGTCCGGCAATCTGATTTGTGAGGGGCGAACTGGAATTGTTGAACGCCAAAGAACCTAGAAACCCCTCTTCCATCAGCCTCCCCGTCGCCGGAACAACCAGCTTCGACCGTTGCAACTGGAAGAGCACCATCACTTCCGGCCGTTCAAGAATCCGGGAACGCCCGACCCAGTCCCTCTGCACCTGCTCCATGGCGAGTTTAGCGAGTTCGATGGAAGGGAAGACGAAGCCGATTCGCAACGTTCCAGGTCCCGCCAGTTCACGGCTGCCGGCAAGTAGATGTCCGCCCAGGTCGCTCACCGCGTTGTCCCCGCGCCGCGGCTCCAGCAGGCAGTCCGTCGGCAGCCCATCCGGCACCATCGCTTGGCTAACCGTGGCCGCGGCGCCAGCGAACTGCGGGGCCACGACGTGTGGCCGAAAGCCGGGTTCCGAATAGATGTGCAGCAGCAGGACGGCGAAGCCGACTCCAGCGAGCGTGACGTTACCCCAATCACGTCGGCCACCCGGAGGTCGGGTCACGCCGAATGCCGCACGGGCGTCGGTCCGGTGGAGCGCGATCAGGCCCGCGACGAACCCGGCGGTTTGAAGCAGGCCAAGGAGCAGCCCCATTCCGGGTTGATACGTGATGCCTGGAACGTCGACGCTGATCCCACCCAGAAATGAGTAGCGCCCGAACCACGACAGCGCCAGGCAGCCACCCAAACCGCTGAAGACTTCGAACCAGTTCACGACTAAGGCGAGCTGGCGCAGGCCGGGATTGGCGGAAAACAAAGCCAGGCCCGTGAACACGAGCAGGCTCGCCGTGTGCCAGACGGATCCTAATGAGTTCGACTGGGTCACCGTCGGCAACAGGGCAATGGTGCCGATGGCCAGAAACCACCAGGCGGCGCGGCGCATCCAAGCCGGTGCGGGAGTTGGTGCTGGCGGCCGGCCCGACGGGATCGAGCCGCGACGGTTCCACGAGGCGGCCAAGCCAATGATGACCACGACGGCCGCCAAGAGCAGCCCGTTCGAGCCGTAAATACCGTTCAGTTGCATCGTCACGACCATGAAGAGGCTGCCGAGGCCAATCAGCAGTCCCCCGCCGAGTCCCGCCAACAGGAGTACCACGGCCCGGCTCAACCAACGATCCATCGCCGAGCCCGACTCCGGAACGTGCAGGCTGAGCGAACGAAGCAGCTCCCGTCGCCGCAGGCTTCCGTGCCAGGCCCCTGCGATCAGCGCGCTGCCAGCCAGCAGCATGAGCAGGAACGGCAACGGACCGGATCGCACCACGCCCGCCAAGGCTCCCACCATAGGCAGGAGCAGCAAGACGACTTGCACGCAAAGCAGCGAACCTCCCAGCCCTAGCCCGAGCAGAAGCCACGGCTTCCAAGCCGGCGCCACGTCGGCAAAGAGGAAGGGTCGGTTGGGCAGATTCTTTGCCGAGATGGCGGGCGCGGATTGGCCATGAAGCTTCCGCCCCAGCCGCCAGCATACTAGGGCCGCGCCTGTCATGACGAGTAAGCTCACCAACTCGACGGGCTGAATACTTGTTTGGCCCATTCCGAGGGCGCTGACGGTTTGGACCGCGACGAAAACGAGCAGCACACCAACGACTCCGGCGATGATCAGTAGCCATGAGCCAATCCATTGCCTGATGCACCAGGGCCGAGGCGCCGTGGCGGCAACCGGTGATGAGGTTGCGACCGGTCCGAGGGGCGAGGATGCGACGGTCTCCACGTCCGTCCGCATCTCTCCGGCCGACTGCTGGCGAAGTTCACGCTCCTTCGCGAGGGCGCGCATCACAATGTCGTCCACGCGGGCGTCGAGGTCCGCCTTGGCCGACGGCGGGGCGAAGCGGCCCAGGGGTAATTCACCGGTGAGCAGTTCGTAAAAAACCACGCCGAGCGAATAGATGTCGGCTCGATGATCAACAGTGCCGGGATGCTCGATCTGCTCCGGAGCCATGTAGGTCGGCGTGCCGAGGCGCGCGCCCTGCTGGGTCAGCTTGTGGTCCGGCGTGTCTTCGCCCACCAGCTTCGCGATGCCGAAGTCGGCGATCTTCACCCGTCCCTGGGTGTCGAGCAGGATGTTCTCGGGCTTGATGTCCCGGTGCAGCACGCCCTGTTCGTGGGCAAACTGGATCGCCTCGCAGATCTTCGGCACGAGCGCCAACGCCTCGCGCTGGGTGAATCGGCCGGCCTGCATCGCCTGGCGTAGGTTCACGCCGTCCACGAACTCCATGAGCAGGTAACCGAACCCGGCGCTCACGCCGAAGTCGTAAACAGCCACGATGCTCGGGTGGTTCAACCGGGCCAACACCCGGGCCTCGCGGTGAAAACGTTCCGCAAAGTGCGGATCAGCGCCCAATTCCAACGGCAGCAGCTTGAGCGCGACGAGCCGGTCGAGCTTGGCCTGCTTCACATTGTAAACGAACCCCATGCCACCGCGGCCGATAAGTTCGACTATCTCCAATTGTGGGAAAGCCGCACGCAACGCTTCCGGCGTTGGCGGCTCAGTGTGCGGGACGGGTTTACCCGAATCGGTCGTGGTGGTGGCGCCGAGCAGCACGCATCGCGGACATAGCCCCTGCGGGGCGTCCGCCGGGATGGCGGCACCGCACTGCGGACATTTCGGGACGGACGGTTCCAAGTTCATACACCGGCTTCCTGAGGAGGCTGTGCGGCGGGGTTACAGGGAATCGACGACGCGACGCGATAGTGGGCTACTCGCGTTTCTAGGTTCAACTGCCGAAACTTCCGACTTCACTTCTCCGCGGAGTGGGAAAGCAGCGCAAAGTCGGTAGTGAATGTAAGCGAATCGTCGCAGACTCGAGGATCTACCATTGGCGCACGGTTGCAAATCAAGCGCTCGATTCCCAAGATCTTCACGAAACTGCGGCTTCTTGGCGTTTCGCGGCCACAGCAACCACCGACTTGGTGCTTCGCTCTCGTTCACAGAAGGTGGAAAAGAGACCAAGGTGGGAGGAACGGTGTTACTACCTCAATGAGGTCTAGTCTGAACGTATGGCTTGTATAGCTTGCAGGATTCAGTTTAGACGACTCATAAAAACCCACTCGTACACCGGATTGATCGACACTTCGGAAACTCGCCATTCGACCAC
>SXGU01445836.1_pt1 | contig 22999 bp, 13 predicted proteins | sample 3174531 | NCBI WGS metagenome assembly SXGU01 (sample SAMN11356863, study PRJNA531348) | freshwater metagenome | isolation source: freshwater sample F1-140 | place: China: Fuxian Lake, Yuxi | collected 2017-12-25
AACTTTTGGGGAACTTCTTTTGACTTTGATATCTTATATTACAATTTTAATTTTATTTCTAAAAGTGGAATTGGAAAAGAAAACGACTCAACTTTATTTTGGACAACAAATGAAATTTTTTATCAAAATATATTTTTTAAAAATAATTTGAACTTAAAAATTGGATTCAACTCTAAATTATTTTTCAATAAAAAAATTCAAAACAATATGTTAAACCTCTTCTCAGAAACTCAAATTGGAGATGCAAAAATTTTTTTTATGATAGAAAATATTTTAAATCAAAACTTTTATATTGTTCCATATTTTCCATTGAATGACAGAAGTTTACAAATTGCTGTGGAATGGGAATTTTATGATTAACTCAAAATAAATTATTCTATGAAAATTACAATTTATCAAAAACCAACTTGTACAACTTGTAAAGAAGTTTACAAAATTTTAAAAGAAAAAAATGTGGATTTTAATGCTGTAAATTATTATATTGAACCTATTTCAAAAGAAAAACTAAAATCACTTTTGAAAAAAATGAATATGAACGCAACTGATATTCTGCGAACAAAAGAACTAATTTACACAGAACTAAAAATTGCAGAACAAAATTTGAACAATGATAAACTCATTGAACTTATGTCTCAATATCCTGATTTAATTCAAAGACCAATTGTTGAAACTGAAACAAAAGCAATTCTTGCAAGACCTTCCAAAAAAATCAAAGAAATTTTATGAAAAAAACTTTTTTAATTACAATAACATTTGCAATTGGATTTTTTCTTTCATCAAAAGAAAAAATTTTTGAAACGAAAACTTTATTTCCAAAAAAAATAAAAACACTTGCATCAAATTCTGCTCTTGAATTTTGGACTCGTTCTCGTTCTTATCCAAATGCAGATATTCCAGAAGATGCATATTACAAAGCATTTCTATTTTCAAAAAACAATTTAAAACGAAATGAAAACCAATTTACAAATGATATTTGGAAATCAATTGGACCAACAAATTTTGGAGGAAGAACAATTTCAATTGTGTTCAATCATATTAATACGAATACAATTTTTGCGGGAAGTGCGAGTGGAGGACTTTGGAAAACATTTACAGGAGGAAATGGACAAAATGCATGGAGTTATGTTCCTGTAAAAAATGAAAGTGGAAATTATTTTCCCGTACTTGGAGTTGGTGCAATTGCAATTGATCCAAATGATACAAACACAATTTTTATTGGAACGGGAGAAGTTTATGGATATCAAAAATCTCTTGGTGGTTTTGGGTTAAGAACTACAAGAGGAAGTTATGGAATTGGAATTTTAAAAACTACAAATGGTGGAGTTTCTTGGACTTACTCTTTGAATTGGGAACGAAATCAAAAAACAGGAATTCAAGATATTGTGTTTCATCCAAATAATTCAAATATAATTTATACTGCAACAACTGAAGGTGTATTAAAATCAATAGATAATGGCCTTTCGTGGAATTTGGTTTTACAACATTCAATGGCAATGGATATTTTGATTGTAAAAAATTTTCCCGAAACACTTTTTGTCTCATGTGGAAATTTGGGAAGTGAAAATTCTGGAATATATAAATCACTTGATGGAGGAAATTCATTTACAAGAATAGATGCCCTTCCAAACTTTTCGGGAAAGACAACTCTTTCTTCACCAAAAAATTTTCCAAATATAATTTATGCTGATATTGCTGATAGCGTAAGTGGAAAAGGGCTTTATCGTTCAACTGATTTTGGCACTAATTGGAAAAGAATGAATGCAGAAAACTATGCTTCATATCAAGGATGGTATTCACATTTTGCTTTTTCACATGATGAAGATACAAATTTCGTTTTATGTGCGGGAATTGATATTTTTAAATCTACAAACAGCGGAAAAAATTTGATCCAAAAATCATATTGGTATAATTGGGATATGAGTGATACAATTCCCGGAGATTACGAAGGCCCAAATGATTATTCGCATGCAGATCATCATGCTTATGCAATTCATCCGACAAATCCTAATATTATTTACTTCGCAACTGATGGTGGAATTTTTCGCACAACTAATTTTGGTGAAACATTTGAAGCAAAAAATGGTGGATATCATACTCAACAATTTTACAACGGAAGTTCAAACTCGCTTTTGGATTCAAATCTTGCAATTGGAGGAATGCAAGATAATGCAAGTGTGATTTACAAAGGAAGAAGTAACGGTGCGTGGAATAGAGTTTTTGGTGGTGATGGAAATTGGAGTGCAATTGATCAAAAAAACGATTCTATAATTTATGCTTCGGCACAATATCTTTACATCGTGAAAAATACAAAGCGAGGAAATGAAGATGAATGGAATTTTATTTTTGGAGGATTGGGAAACAATACAAATTTTGTTGCTCCATATGTACTTTCACCAAATTGGAATGACACAAGTGATACAAATAATTTTAGCAAAACTCTTTATGCGGGAGAAGACATAATTTCAAAATCAACTGATGGTGGAACAAATTGGACTATCACAAATAACAATTCTCCACTTGATGGAAATGCAACTCTTTCACTTGCTGTTTCTGAAAACAATTCAAACATTGTTTATGCAGCAACACTTCCATCTATAAATAAAGTTGGTGTATTCAAAACATCAAACGGCGGAAATAGTTGGACACCAATTGATACATCAATAAATTTTCCAAACAGATATCCAATGGATATTGCTATTGATAATAAAAATCCAAATCGTGCATATATTGTCTTTGGTGGATTTGATACATCACATGTTTTTATGACAATAAACGGAGGAACAAGTTGGATAGATTGCGACAGAGGAAATTTGCCAAATGTTCCAACAAATACTGTTGTGATTGATCCTGATTCATCTCACGTTGTTTATATTGGAAATGATCTTGGTGTTTATATTTCAACTGACTTTGGAAATAGTTGGAATGAATTTACAGAGGGAATGCCTCCATCAATTGTTATGGATTTATCTATTTCAAAATCAAATAGAAAACTTCGTGCATTTACTCACGGAATTGGAGTTTGGGAAAGAAGTTTGGCAAATCTTCCAAACACAACAATCGTAAGAGAAGAGAATAATATTCCAAAAACATTTTTGCTCTATCAAAACTATCCAAATCCATTTAATCCAAAGACAAAAATAAAATTTTTACTCACAAAAAATTCAGAAAATGTTTCGTTAGAAATTTATGATATTCTTGGGAAAAAGATTTCAACACTCATTGATAATAAAAGAAGGCAAATTGGATTTCACGAAATTGAGTTTGATGGAAGCAAATTGCAAAGTGGAACTTATTTCTATAAACTTACAACGGAAACTTTCTCTGAAACAAAAAAGATGATTATAACGAAATAATTTTTAACAGAACAAACAATATAAATTATAGTTGAATAGTTTTTCTCCTTATCATATTATTTAAAATAAAAAAGGAGAAAAGTTTCTACTATGTGAAATTTTTCTCCTTTTAAAATTCAATACAAATTACTATTTCATCAGTAACATTTTACGTGTATGTTCAAATATATTTCCATTATTAGATATCGCTGATAATTTTGCAAAATATACACCACTTGATAAATTCCCAGCATTAAATGTTATAGAATTAAAACCTTCTTCAAGTTTTTCATTTTCAATTAATGTTGCAACTTCTTGACCAAGCACATTGTATATCTTCAATGTTACATTGGACGAATACGGCAAATTAAATTCAATAAATGTACTTGCGTTAAATGGTGATGGATAAATTGAAAATGACGGTTGTGATAAATTATTGTCAATATTATTTTGAACTAAATTGTTACTTCTTGCTAATGTATCTCTTCTCAAGAAATAAACATCTCCAACAGATTTATATCCTTTAAGTTTTAATGGACGTTTACTAATAGTATCTAAAACACTTTGATTACCATCAAACGCTGAATTAATTTTATGTAATACACTATCAAAATAAATATAATCTGGATTCGCATATTCGCTATAATAAGTAAGTGCACTATCAATAAAATTTGCAATTTCAGTTATTGATTTACCATTTAATATTCCATTTACATTAAAGATATCATCAAAAATTAAATCTCCAAACCCTGAAGGCGTTACACCATAGTTACTAGCAGAAATATTAAGTTTCAATACAATTTGTTCTGCCACTAGTTTATTGTTATATGTTTTCTTCTGTATATTATATTTTCTTCCAATAAATTGTTTCCCTTGATAAATATTAAATGGTCGTGGATTGCTATCACACATCACCATCTTTTGTATATATGAACCTCTATTTTTTGAAAACTCAATCCATCCATATTTTTTCTTATCTGCTCCAACTTGTGCAATACCTATTACCATATTGCTAAGAGCATAACCATTAGCATATACAGTATCTCTCACATTGCCACCATTAGGTATATCTCTTTTTAAATTTCGTGGATTTGGCTCTGAAAGATATACTGCTGAAAATGAAGTGTATTTAGTTGAATCATATAATCCATATACAATAAAATAAAATGTTTGTGGAGTGCTATAAATTTTCTTATCATTTATTTTCACTATAATACTATCAGTTCCCACAAACGCTGGATATGGTTTATATATCATTACTCCTGTAGTAGTATCAAAACTAATAATAGTTCCATACGGATTTTTAACTACTTTGAAAGAAAATATACTATCATCAATATCTTGACCATCTAAATGAATTTCTTTTGGAATATTTTTCAAAACAGAATCATAATTGACTGATAAATATGGTAAATCATTTTGAGAATGAATAAAAATATACACATATCCAGTATCCTTTAAGTTACCATCACTTACAGTAAATGGAATAGTATCATAACCAAAATAATTCTCATAAGGTTTATATTTAAAATTTACAAAATTACTACTAAGATTAGTATATATTCCATGCTTTGGAGAATCAACAACAGCAAATGTTAAAGAAGTATTATCTATATCTGTTGCCTTTAATTCTATAAACGGTATTTCAACATCCTCATTTACAAACGAGTTATTACTTAAAGCTACTGGGGAATCATTTACTGGTAAAATATCAAATACAATAACACCAGTATCTCTTTGAAATATACCACCAAAAATAGTTTGTTGTACAAAATATATCAATGTATCTTTTCCAACAGAATCTCGCTTTGGTTGATACCAAACATTTGGTAATGGTGAATAAGGTAAAACATTACCTCTATTCACGTTTTTTACTACACCATATGTTACTACACGATTATCTTCATTTTTTATCATAATAATAACATTTTTAATACTATCTTCAACTACATTCACCAATGTATCAATAGTTTCAATACTATCAATCTGTTCATTTACTATTATACTCACTAAGCCTGTATCTTTCAATCCTCCTTCATCTACTACTATAAACCTAAATACATCACTCCCATTATAATTTGCGTCTGGTTTGTATATTATACTTGGAAGATTGCTTGTATCTAAACTTCCATGCAATGGGTTTTGTAGAATATGATACGCTAAATTTGTATTTTCTATATCACTTCCATTTAATACTATTGACATAGGTGTATCTTCCTGTGTTGCTACATTCTGACTATCTGCTACTGGTGCATCATTTACTGCATTTATCTTTATACTCACTACTCCTGTATCTCTCTCTCCTATTCCATCTATTACTAAAAACCTAATCGTATCACTCCCATTATAATTTGCGTCTGGTTTGTATATTATACTTGGAAGATTATTTGTATTTAAACTTCCATGCAATGGATTTTGTAAAATATAATAAGATAATATATCTACATTTGATGAATCCACATCTACTGCCCTTAATACTATTGACATAGGTGTATCTTCATTCGTTGCTACATTCTGACTATCTGCTACTGGTGCATCATTTACTGCATTTATCTTTATACTCACTACTCCTGTATCTCTCTCTCCTCCTCCATCTATTACTAAAAACCTAATCGTATCACTCCCATTATAATTTGCGTCTGGTTTGTATATTATACTTGGAAGATTATTTGTATTTAAACTTCCATGCAATGGGTTTTGTAAAATATAATAAGATAATATATCTCCATTTGATGAATCCACATCTACTGCCCTTAATACTATTGACATAGGTGTATCTTCATTCGTTGCTACATTCTGACTATCTGCTACTGGTGCATCATTTACTGCATTTACTGTAAATATTACCTTCCCTGTATCAGTTAACGATGAGCCATCACTTACTATAAATCTAATACTATCAATACCATTCCAATTATTAACGTTTGGAACATACTTAAAAGTAGAAGTATCAAATGTCCCATTTATTGGATTAATTAACATCCTGTTTATATATAAAGTATCAATACTAAAATTTGCATCATTACTATTATCTATACCAATTGAAGATAATATGTAGTAGTTATCTTCGTCAAAATAAACTGCTGTATCAAGAGCGCTTGGTCTACTATTATTTTCAATCTTAAAACTATTTGGACTCAATGCCCCACCATAGTTGTTAATTACCAATAAATTTCCAGTTTTAGCATTGGATGGGACCTTAAATGAAATTGTATCAGCAGAATGTATAGAAAGAGATGTTGCATTAATTCTTGCTCTATATACTTTACACTTTCTATCTTGGGAACCACTTATCAAGTATGTTCCAGTAGAATTTATCCCAAGTGAAATAATTCCGCTTAACGTATTAATTGTTTTTAAAGTATCTCCATTTTCAATATCTAATAATTTGATTTTTTTATCGCTACTTGCTGTATACACATATCTATTTCCAGGAATAGATTTTACAACTGTAATAGCGGAACTATGCACATAGTTCAATGTTTGTAGCAAATTACCATTTAATGCATCCCAAATTCTTATAGTTTTGTCATTACCACCACTTACAATTTTATCTCCAACAAATGTTGCAGAATTTACCGCTGCAGTATGTCCACTTAAAGTAAATACTATGCTTCCATCGTTTACATTCCACACTTTAACATTTTTATCATCGGATGCCGAAACTATCTTTGAACCATCTGAATTAAACGATACAGATCTCACCCAATCAGTATGACCACTGAGTGTCCTCAACAAAGAAAAAGTACTCACATCCCAAATTTTAATTGTATTGTCATCACTACCGCTTGCTATCTTTGAACCATCTGAACTAAATGCAACACTACGAATATAATCAGTATGACCACTTAATGTTCCATATAAAGAATAATCACTCATACTCCAAATTTTAATTGTATTGTCGTCACTACCACTTGCTATTTTTGAACCATCTGAACTAAATGATATACTTCTAATTAAATCAGTATGACCATTTAATGCGTATATTTGTAATCCTGTTGACATACTAAAAAATCTGATCGTATCATAATCAGCAATAGCAACTATATCACCTTGTGGTCGCATATCAACAGAATTTAGCATATAATTCCCTGTAAATGTCTTTTGAATAGAATAATCGCTTAAAAATGATACAGAAGTAACGCTATTAAAATTATTTCCATAAGCAGCCACTTTTTTTCCGGTATATCCTCGTGGTAAATTAACAGAAGAAACAGAAGGAGATTGTGGAAATATCTTCCATAGATTAAGAAATATCACTAAAAAAACGATTTTATATTGACTTTTGTATTTATAATTCATAATAATATTTTTTTTATTTTTTAATTTTAATACTGCATTTTTGTTTATAGTTTATTTTATTTCATCAGTAACATTTTTGAATTTCTTATTTCTGTAAATTCGGTTTCTTCATTAGTTACAGAAATTCGTGCAAAATAAATTCCACTACTTAAATTATTTGCATCAAAAACTATTTGATGATTTCCATCTTCAATTAAAGAATTATCCAATAATGTTGCAACTTCTTGACCAATCACATTGTATATTTTCAATGTTACAAATGAACTTGATGAAATAGAGAATGAAATTGTTGTTTTCGGATTAAACGGATTTGGATAGTTTTGTTGTAACTCAAAACAATCAATAGATTCAACCAAATCTAACCACGCCCAATTTCCTTTTGCTGTATCACCGGGAGCAACATACGGAACTTCTGATATATTTTTTCCACCTTTTAAAACAAGAGGACTTGTAGATGCTACATCTTCATCTGCATTATTTAGTGCATCAAAAAATCCATCATTTATTGTTTTAATTAGGTTCATAATCTCTTCTGCTGCAAATGGATCTAATAAATCTACAATCAAACTATATTGCTCCCATTGATTGTAATAAGTCATCGCAGTATCAAGTTTATCCGCAAGTTCTCCCAAAGTTAAATCGTGATAAGGAGTTCCTTCAAAATTTACTTTCAATGAAGCAAAACCTGATGGTAAAACTTTTTGAGTACTTCCAAGTAAGTTTAATTTAAATGCCGCAAGTTCTGCTGCAAGTGGATTGTTATAACTTTTTCTTTCTGCTTTATATGCTTTTACAATTTTTTTAGATTTCTTTCCGCTTGTTCTAATGGAATCAAGAGGATATGAAGTTCCCGAATGACTTGAAGTATAAAACTTTCCTAAATCAGCTCCTTTTTTCCATTCTAACCATCCATATTTTTTTATACTATCTTTATGGCTTTGAGAAATTCCAACAATAAGTTTTCCTGCTTTCTTTACAATTGTATCACGAACATTTCCAAGTGTTGGAAGAGGCATTGTCCCATCTTTTGCGGCTTTAAGTTTTACAGGTTTTCGGGATAAACTTGTATCTGCTTTAAATGTTCTAAATTGCAATGAAGCATTTGAATAGTTGAATGTAACTTCATCAGCAAAATTTGACGAAGCATTCGAATTGTCAATTGCTTGAACACTCCAATAATATGTTGCAGTTGTATCAATTGTAGCAACAGGAATAACAAAAGTATTTTCAATTCCTGAATTTCCAAATTGGGTGAGAAGTCGTTTTCCATTAGTTGTATTTGCCATTGGATTTACAACATCAATTGCTCCAGCTGAGGAACCAACTCTTATATTATATGAAATAGAATTATTGTTTGTAAAATCATCAGTTGACTTATCCCAACTCAATGTAATTTTATCTCCAACAACTATAAAATTCAATCCATCAGGAACAGATGGTGAAAAATTTAAAATCTCACTTGTATTGCGATAAATTTTAGAAACATAAGTTGAATCATTTTTCTTTCCACTTACAAACAAATCTAAATCATTATCGCTATCATAGTCAACAAATAAAACTTTTCCATCATAAATATTTTCAAGTGAAGCAGAAAGTGTAACAAATGTTCCATTGTTATTTACATAAACAGAAGTTGAAGCCGTTGTTGAAGATGTTTTTCCCGCAATTACGAAATCTATATCACCATCATTATCAACATCACCAAATGCAGAACTACTATTTCCAAAGTTTGCAACTGATGAGGTTACAGCACTATAATCATTGTTGGAATTTTTATAGATCTTTGTTGCACGAGATGAGTTTGTATTTCCTGAAATAATTATGTCTAAATCGCCATCATTATCATAATCTCCAAACATTCCTTCACCATTGCTTAAAGAAGTAAATCCATCTTCAACTTGTAAAAATTCTCCGTTTGTATTTATCAACAATACTGATACTTTAGAAGAACCTGTATTTCCCGTCAAAAGAATATCCAAATCACTATCACCATCATAATCACCTAATGAAATGCTTCCATCTTTTATACTCGTAGAAAGTGTATCAGATGCAATAAAATTATTTCCATCATATTTATAAACAAGAAATATATCGTCATCATTATTTACATCATATCCAGAAATTAGAAATTCCAAACTACCATCATTATCAACATCACCAAATGCAACACTGCTTTGAGATAAACCCATAATATCATCACTTGTTGCTGTAAATGTTGAATCATCATTGCGATAAATTTTTGAAACTGCTTCATTTGATGAACTTCCTGAAATTGCTAAATCTAAATCACCATCGCTATCATAATCACCAAATGCAGCATCTCCATTTACAATTCCATCAATTGTTGCTTCAATATCTGTAAATGTTGAATCATCATTGCGATAAATTTTTGAAACTACTGTTGTAGAATCACTTCTTCCCGCAATAAATAAATCCAAATCACCATCTTCATCTATATCTCCAAACACAGATGCAGTTGAACAAAGCGATGCAATTGTAAAACCAGATTCAAGAAATGGAGATTGTGCATTCACAACAATAAATATATTTGCAGTGTCAGAATAAAGACCATCTGAAACTATGTATGTAATTGTGTCTGAACCTTTGTAATTGCTATTAGGAGTATAAGTTAAAGTTGGAATCAACGAATCAATCAAAGTTCCATGAAATGGTCCGTGAAGTGAATCAGATGGAATTATTGTATAGGTAAGTTCATCGTTATTTGGTTCATACACACTTAAAGTAAATTCAAGTTCAGTGTCTTCCTCCATTGAAAACGTTGTATCGTTTGCAACAGGAGGTAAGTTAAAATAAAATGAATCTGATTCAGCAAAACTTGACCCCGCAAATGAATTGTCAATTGCTTGAACACTCCAATAAATTGTCCCACTTGCAGATAAATTATTTAATATCAAATTTGTAGTGTGGTTTCCAAATTTTACAATTTGTCTTGTTCCATTTGAATTAGACATTGAAGAATAAATATCAGAACTACCATTTGTAGAACCAACTCTTACATTGTAAGTGAGTGCATCTTGAGGAGTTTCAACATCAGTTGATTTTGCCCAATTAAGTTTGACAGAAAAGCCAAATGTAGAATCTGAAAGCGAAGTTGGTGCATTTGGAATTGTATTTTGTGCAACTCCTGAGCAAGAATAAATTTTTGTAATCTTTGTTGCTCCTGAAGAAAGACCTGCAATAATTATATCTAAATCACCATCACCATTATAATCACCAAATGAAGATGCACTATAATTTACTCCAGTAATTGAAGCGGAAATATCAGTAAAAGTTATCACCTCATTTGTATCAGTTGCATTGCGATAAATTTTTGAAACTACTCCACTTGATGAACTTCCTGAAACTAAAATATCTAAGTCACCATCATTTTCAATATCTCCAAATGCAACACTACTATTACTTACACCAATTAATCCCGCACTAAATTCAGCAAATACTCCATCAGTATTTTTATAAAGTTTTGTAATATTTCCACTTGAAGTATTGCTTCCTGAAATTAGAATATCCAAATCACCATCGCTATCATAATCACCAAATGCAACATTTCCTTTTTGAACTCCTGTAAATGAAACTCCTGTTGCAACTGCAAATTCCCCATCAGTATTTTTGTATAACTTTGTAACATCACTTGAACCAGTATTTCCTGAAATTAAAATATCTAAGTCACCATCTTTGTCATAATCTCCACTTGCAACTGCTCCATTTGTAACTGCTGTAAAAGTAGAGTTTGTATCTATTGTAAATGAACTATTTGAATTTTTATAAAGCTTAGTAATATTTCCACTACTACTTAATCCCATATATAATAAATCTAAATCGCCATCATTATCATAGTCAAAAAACATGCTACTATTACAACTGATGTTTGCAACTCCAGTTAAATTTGCTGCAATATCTGTAAAAGCCGTATCATCATTACGATAAATTTTAGCAATGTAAGTTGTTCCTGATGTGTTTCCACTTAAAAACACGTCCAAGTCACCATCTTTATCTATATCGCCAAAACTAATACTGCTATATTTTACACCAGTAAGTGATACAAATTCACTAAAAGTTCCATCTGTGTTTTTATAAATCTTTGCAATGTTTCCACTTGAAGATTGTCCCGCAAGTGCTAAATCTAAATCACCATCTTTGTCAATATCTCCAAATACCGAACTCCCATATTGAATACCTAATATTGTACCACCGATATCTGTATATGTTTGTGAAATTACAATTTCTACAAACAGAAAAAATAATATTACTAAATTTCTCATACTTACCTCTTTCTTTTAAAGCTTACTTATGTTAAATAAATCAAAAGAATATAATTATATAATTGTGAAAAAAAAAAATATAAAACATAAGTTTTTTAAAAACTTTTTAATGCTAACTAATTTTTGGCACTAAATTTGACCTCTTATGAATAAAAAAACTTTTCTAACTTTTTTAGAAAAAATTTAAATTCATTCTCAATTTTAAAATCTTATAATTCATATCTTTAATAATATTTTTTAGAATACATGGGCACATTTACATTCAACTTAGATAACTTTATATATTCTGACCTTTTCAAATCGGAAAAACTTCAAGAACTTACAAATATTTTCTATTTGTTTGCCGAAAAAAAGAACAACATAATATTTTCTGAATTTATTCATTACAAAAATAGTACCAAAAGTTTTTCAAACCCAGAAGTATCCAATATCATAATTGAAATGGCAAAAATATTGGATGAATTCATTGCTTACATTTTTAACATTGAAAATAATGCAAAAGAATTTTTCAAACTAATTGAAAAAGAAAATAAAATTTTTCAATTCAAAAAAGAATTTTTTGTACGAAGAGTTTTAAAAAAAATTTCAGAAACTGATGCAAAAAAAATAAATGTAGATAAACTAACTCAAAAACTAAACACAATTATCTCATTTCAAAATGAAGATTTGGAATTTGAATTTGCAAACTTTGTCAATGAAATTTTAGAACTTGATAAACTCGCAAAAATAAATTTAAACGAAGAAGTCAAAACAAAAATTTCAAATATTGCAAAAAAAATAAATGTAAAATTATACGACAACCAAAACTATTTTGACTTTTTAAATGAATTATTGGAAACACTTGAAACCTGGATATCTGCAAATTATTTTCAAAAAAATATTCTTACAAAAAATTGGGTTTCATTTGTAATTCCAAAGAAAATTGACCTTCAACATCTTGTTGATTACAAAATAAATAACGATTCATGTATCGGAGACGAAAATCATTATCGCCACAGAGATGGATTTGATTTAACAGATGAAAGATATTCACAAAGATATATTTTAAATGAAGTAGAATATTGCATTTTCTGTCACGATAGAGATAAAGATACTTGTTCAAAAGGGATAATGGAAAAAAATGAATTCAAAAAAAATGATTTAAATTATACTTTAAAAGGATGTCCATTAGATCAAAAAATTTCTGAATCTCATATTGTTGAAGCATTAGGAAAACCAATTGGAGCTTTATCAATCATTATGATTGATAATCCAATGTGTGCAGGAACAGGACACAGAATTTGTAATGATTGTATGAAATCTTGTATTTACCAAAAACAAGAACCAGTAAATATTCCTCAAATTGAAACAAGAATTTTAACTGATGTTTTAAATTTACCATACGGTTTTGAAATTTATTCTTTACTTACAAGATGGAATCCATTAAATATTTCAAGACCTTTTGCATTACCATACAATGGAAAAAAAATTCTCGTAGCTGGAATGGGACCAGCTGGATATACACTTTCACACTATTTACTAAATGAAGGTTTTGGAGTTGTAGGAATTGATGGACTTAAAATTGAACCAATATTTCCAGAATACACAGAAAAAAACTTTAAACCAATAAAGGATTTCGATTTAATAAAAACAAAATTGAGTGAAAGAATTTATCTTGGTTTTGGTGGAGTTTCAGAATATGGAATTACAGTTCGTTGGGATAAAAATTTTCTCACCGTTTTGTATATAAATTTACTTCGCAATGAAAATTTTGCTTTATATGATGGAATTCGTTTCGGTGGAACAATCACAATTGAAGATGCTTGGGAATATGGATTTGATCATATAGCAATGGCAACTGGTGCGGGAAAACCAACATTTGTTGAATTAAAAAATAATCTTGTAAGGGGAATTAGAAAAGCAAGCGATTTTTTAATGGCATTACAATTAACAGGAGCAGGAAAAAAAGATTCACTTGCAAACCTTCAAGTTCAACTTCCCGCAATTGTAATCGGTGGAGGACTAACAGCAATTGATACAGCAACTGAACTTATGGCATATTATCCAATTCAAGTTACAAAAATCAAAAAAAGATTTGATGAACTTTGCAAAACATACGGAGAAGAAAATATTTTAAAACTTTTTGATAATGAAGAAAAAAATATTTTGTTCAGATATTTAGAACACGCAAAAGAAATTGAAATTGAAAAAAACAACGCAAAACAAAATGGTGAAAATCCAAATTTTATACCACTCATTAGAAAATGGGGAGGCATAAAAATTTATTACAGAAAAAATTTAAATGATGCACCAGCATATAAATTAAATCACGAAGAAATTATAAAAGGATTTGAAGAAGGAATTGAATTTGTAGAAAAAATGAATCCTGTTGAAGCATTCAAAGATGAATTTGGAGCTTTAAAAGAAATAAGCTTTGAAGAAATGATTTTAGAAAATGGAAAGTGGAAAAATTCTGGAAAAATAAAATCAACTTATGTTCGCTCACTTTTTGTTGCAGCAGGAACTATTCCAAATGTGATGTATGAAAGAGAACATAACAACACCTTTGAAATGGATAAATGGGATCAATATTTTAAATCATTTGGATTTGATAAAAATACAAATTCACTTTTTGAAAATTCTAATTCAACTGAATTTTTCACCTCGTATAATAAAAACGGAAAACACATTTCTTTCTTTGGAGATAATCATCCGAAGTTTGCAGGAAATGTAGTAAAAGCAATGGCTTCTGCAAAAAATGGATACAAAAAAATCATTTCATTATTTGAAAATATAAATTCAAACGCATCTTTAAATGAATGGAAAAACTTTGTAGAAACACTTAATCACAATTTAAAACCAACTGTTGTTGCAGTGAATAGATTGACTCCAACAATAGTTGAAGTTATTCTTCATGCTCCACAATCAACAAAAAACTTTCAAGCTGGACAATTTTTTAGATTACAAAACTATGAAACCAATTCTCTTAAACTAAACAACACTTTGCTTATGATGGAAGGAGTTGCTTTAACTGGTGCATGGTGCGATAAAGAAAAAGGTCTCATAAGTTTAATTGTTTTGGAAATGGGAGTAAGTTCAAAAATATGCAGTATGTTAAAACCAAATGAACGAGTTGTTTTGATGGGACCAACTGGTGAACCAACTTATATTGATAAAAATTCAACTGTAATTTTGCTTGGTGGTGGTTTGGGAAATGCGGTTCATTTTTCTATTGCAAAAGCATTCAAAGAAAATGGAGGTAAAGTAATTTATTTTGCTGGATATAAAAAGAAAGAGGATTTATTTAAACAAGATGAAATTGAAAAAAATACTGATATTGTTGTGTATAGTGTAGATGTTGGAGAAAAAATTAAAACACGAAGAAAACAAGATAAATCATTTGTAGGAAATATTGTTCAAGCAATGATTGAATATTCAAAAGGAGAACTCGGTGAAATTACAATTCCCTTAAATGAAGCAAGTAGAATAGTTTCAATTGGTTCAGATAGAATGATGGCAGCAGTTGCAGTTGCAAGACATACAGTATTAAAACCATATCTCAACGAAGATCATATTGGAATTGCTTCAATAAATTCACCAATGCAATGTATGATGAAAGCAATTTGTGCTCAATGTTTGCAACGACATATTGACACAAAAACAGGAAAAGAAAAATTTGTCTTCACTTGTGTAAATCAAGATCAACATATGGATGAAGTTGATTTTGCACATTTAAATTCAAGGCTAAAACAAAATTCTGTTTTAGAAAAAATTTCTACTTATTGGTTTGAGCATGTTGTAAAAGAAAATAATTTAGCAAGAATTTAATTTACACAAACCAAAAATCACTTATAAAATTTTGCTAAAAATTTTACAGCAATAACACCACAAATGGTATTGATTGTTGTTGCAAGAATTGATGCTCCAAGAATTTCTGTTGGATTTTGAGAACCAAGTGAAGCACGTATTGCAATTATTGTTGCAGAAATTAGTTGAACATTACTTGTATTTATCACAAGAAATGTACACATTGAATCAGTTGCAGTTCCAACTTTTGAGTTGAGCTTATTGAGTTCTTCCATTGCTTTTAAACCAAACGGAGTTGCTGCATTTGAAAGTCCCAACATATTTGCAGAAATATTCATCAACATTGCTCCCATTGCTGGATGATTTGCAGGAATTTCAGGAAATAATTTTATCATCAGTGGTTTTACAAAATTTGCAAGTTTAGTTGTAAGTTCTGACACATCTGCAATTTTCATAATTCCTAACCAAAATACCATGATTCCAATTAAACCAAACGCAATTGTAACAGCTGTTTTTGCCGTTGAAAAAATTCCTTCATTTGTAACTTCTTTGATTTTTAGAAATTTGACTTCATCAAAAACTATTGATGCAATTGAGTTTTTGTATGAAATTTTTCCTAAAATTGAATTATTTTTTTTTTGTAAGAGAGATAGTTCGCTCCATATTTTTGGAGATAAACTATCTAAAAAAATAGTTATAATATTATTGTTAATCTCTCCTTCGCAAATAAAATCAGAATCAATATTTGTATTGTAAAATTTATTGAAATCATCTTTATCAACTAAAAGATTTAATGAGGATTTTTTTTCGTCAATTTTTTTTTGTGAAATAATTTTGCAAGAAAAATTTTTCCCATTTCTAAATTTGTCTTGTGAAATATCTTGTACATCTTTAAAGACAGCAAATATAATTCCAATTGCAATTAATGAAATCCAAATATAGTTTAGCATAATCTTTTGAAAAGATATAAATTTATTTTTGTTTTAATTTTCATTTATCAAAAAAAATTGGTTCACCAAATTTTGGAATTAAAAAATTTTCTTTTGAAATTTTTCTATTCAAAAGCGATTTTTCAAGTTCAATTATTGGTTCATCAATTGCATCATCGGCCAAAGAAAATGTTCCAAAATGCATCGCAATTGATTTTTTGGATTTCAAAATTATATGTGATTTTACTGCTTCATCTGGAGATATGTGGATTTGTTCCATAAAAAATCTTGGTTTAAATGCTCCAATTGGAAGCAGTGAAACTTCAATATTTGGAAACCTATTTGCAATTTGTTCAAAGTGAATTCCAAATCCTGTATCTCCTGCAAAATAAATTTTAATAGTATCAGAAATTATCATCCAACTTCCCCAAAGTGTTTCGTTCATATCTGTAAAACCACGTCCAGAAAAATGCCGAGATGGAAGAAAATTTATTTTAAAATTTGATTTAATTTTTTTTTCTTCCCACCAATTCATAGCAATTACATTTTCAATACCTTCTTCTTTTAAAAATAAATCAACTCCAAGTGGAACACAAAATGTTGGGTTAGAATGTACTTTCAATTTTTTCAATGTTTCAATATCAAGATGGTCATAATGATTGTGGCTTATTACAACATAGTCAATCTTGGGCAAATCACTAAAATTAATTGCAGGAATTCTACATCGTTTTGGCCCAACGAAAGAAACTGGACTTGCTCTCTCACTCCAAATTGGATCCGTTAAAATGTTTATTGAATCAAGTTGAATTAAAAAAGTTGAATGTCCAATAAAAGAAATTTGCAAATTTTTTGAAAATGAATTCGGTTTATATTGTTTCACATCGTTTGTGTTACTTGGCCAATATCCATCGGTTGTTGTGAGTTTCCACACAATCAAATCCCAAAAACTTTTCATTTCAGTTTTTTCAAGATTATGAAATTTTTCTCCATCAAAATTGCGAGACAATTTTCCATTGTAACTTGCAGCAGAAAAGCATCCCAAAAACAAAACTGAAAATGATAAACTTAAAAATATCTTATTCAAATTTTTCTCCTATTTCAATTTTATATCCTCTCAAAAAATTTTTTATTTCCATTTTACTTTTTCCTTCTTTTTGAATTTCTAAAATTTCAACTGCAAAATCATTTGCTGCAACAATCAACTTATTTTTATTTTCAACAACTGTTCCAAAAGAAAAACTAGTTTTAGTTTCAACAATTTTTGATTGTAAAATCTTCAACATATTTTTTTTATGAAAAGAAATTGCTGATGGCATTGGAGAAAGTCCTCTTATGAAGTTGTGAATTTCAAATGCTGATTTATTCCAATTGATTTTACAATTATTTTTAAAAATTTTTGGAGCAGATGAAACTAAATTTTCATTTTGAATAAAAAGTTGAATTTTATTTTGAGCAATTAAATCAATTGTTTTTAATAACGTGTTTGCTCCAACTACGGAAAGTTTTTGATAAAGTGTTCCAAAATTATCTTCGTTTTCAATTGGAATTTTATTTTGCAAAATTATATTTCCCGTATCAACTTTTTCTTTGAGGAAAAATGTTGTAACTCCAGTTTCATTTTCTCCATTTATGATTGCCCAATTTATTGGCGCTGCCCCACGATACTTTGGAAGAAGCGATGCGTGAAGATTTATTGAACCAAATTTTGGAATTGAAAAAATTTCTTTTGGCAAAATTTTAAATGCAACAACAATAATCAAATCGGGATTTAATGAATTTATTTGATGAATAAAATTTTCATCTTTTAAATTTTCAACTTGCAAAATTGGAAGAGAGTTTTCAATTGCAAATTTTTTAATTGGAGAAAAAATTATTTTCTGTCCTCTTCCTTGTTTTTTATCGGGAACTGTTACAACAGATAAAATATCAAACTTATTTTCCATCAATGTTTTCAATGATGGAATCCCAAATTCACTTGTTCCCATAAAAATAATTTTCATTTCTTTTTCACTTCTTCTTTTTTTGTAAATGTTTTGTAACTACATTTAAAATCTCCTTTTTCAATTTTTTTGAGTTCAGATTTTATATTTCTTTTTATTTCATTAGAAACTTTATCTATATATAATACACCATTTATATGATCAAACTCATGAAGTATCACACGAGCCAAAAATTCATTTGCTTCAATTTCATTATACTCCAAATTTATGTCTTGAAATTTTATTTTTATTTTTTCTGAACGAAGAACATTTGCTCTGATATTAGGAATACTTAAACATCCTTCTTCCATTTCCCAACTTCCAGTTTCAAAAATTATTTCAGGATTCAAAAATACCATTGGTGTTATGTGTTTATATTCTTCCATTTCAGATATATCAACAAGAAAAATTTTTTTTGCAACTCCAACTTGATTTGCAGCAATTCCAATTCCTTGCGATGCTTTCATTGTTTCAAACATATTTTTGATAAGCAACATGATTTTGTCATCTACTTTTACAACTTTCTTTGATTTTTCTCGTAAAACTTTTGTGCCAAATGTATAAATTGGTAATATCATTGATTTAAAATTCTTTTTGTCGTTATGTATGTTTTTTTATAATATGAACTTTCAAGCGAAGAAATTGTAACTCCAAATGAAACACTTGCGTGAGCAAATAAATTATCTTCAATATAAATTCCAACATGCGAAGGAACTTCATTTGAAGTATTGAAAAAAATTAAATCTCCAAGTTTGATATTCTCCAGTTGAATTTCTATTCCCAATTGCATCTGCTCTTTTGTAGTTCGTGGAAGTGAAACTTGAAAAACATCGCTATAAATTCTTTTTACAAATGCTGAACAATCCATTCCATTTTTATCTTCTCCACCATAAACATAAGGAGTTCCCAAAAGTGAAATTATATTATCCGTCAATTCATCTTTTAAATTATTTTTTTGAATATTTTTTTTTGAAAAATCTGTTGTTTTAATTTTTTCAATATCAACTTTTTTATCATCATTTTGTATTTCCTCTTTATTTGGAGGTGCAAATCTGCTGTTTTTTTTTATAGTTTCTTTTCGTTTCTTTGTACCAGTATAAAACCTTTTGCTTGTAGAAGCACATCCAAAAAGAAGCAATAAAAAGTAAATTAAAAATGTTTTGAAAAAAAATTTCATCAATATTTTTCCTAAAAATAAAAAAACCCTATCAAAGTTTAGATAGGGTTTTTAAAATAAGTTTAAAATTTATCCAAGATATGAACGTAAAAATTTACTCTTACTTGTGTGACGAAGGCGACGAACTGCTTTTTCTTTTATTTGACGAACTCTCTCTCTTGTCAAATTAAATTTTTCGCCAATCTCTTCAAGTGTAAATGGATGTTCAATTCCCAATCCAAAAAATAGACGAACAATTTCCGCTTCTCTATCAGTAAGTTCTAACAATGCTTCTTCAATATCTTTAGACAAAGATTCCTTTATAACTATGTTATCAGGCATTGGAAACCTATCATCCTGTAACACATCCATCAACTTATTATCCTCACCTTGTACAAATGGAGCATCCATTGAAATATGACGACCAGAAATTTTCATAGTATCTGCAACTTCAACCACAGACATATTTAATTCATCTGCGAGTTCAGTTGCACTTGGCTCTCTTTCATATTCTTGTTCTAGAATATTTAAAGTTTTGCTCAACTTATTCAATGCTCCAACTCTATTCAATGGAAGTCGCACAATTCTTGATTGTTCAGCAAGTGCTTGTAAAATAGATTGACGAATCCACCATACAGCATAAGAAATAAATTTAAAACCCCTTTTTTCATCAAACCGTTTTGCTGCTTTTATCAAACCAATATTTCCTTCATTTATCAAATCTCCCAAAGCTAATCCTTGATTCTGATATTGTTTTGCAACACTTACTACAAATCTAAGATTTGCTCTCGTAAGTTTTTCTATTCCTTTTTGTGCTTCAATTCCACCTCTTTTGACTTGTTTAGCAAGTTCAATTTCCTCTTCTGGAGAAATCATTTCTTCTCTTCCAATTTCTTGGAGATATCTATCAAGAGAAAGTGTTTCGTTGCTGGAAATCAATTTAGATGTTTGGCTCATATTTTTGTTGTTAGTTTTTCTTCTTAAAAAATTAGTTTCAAAAGTAACTAATTTTTTTTAGTTACAAAAATCAAATTTTAGTTTTTCATTTTTCAGTTTAAATTCATATTTTTCGTTTATGATTAGTGTTCTAGAAATTATTTCTGCAATGATAATTCCACTTCTAATTTTTTTTATTGTTGTATATGGAATAATAAAAAAAGTAAAGGTATATGAAACATTCATAGAAGGCGCAAAAGAAGGGTTTAATATCAGTATTAAAATTATTCCTTTTCTTGTTGCAATGCTTGTTGCAATCGGAATTTTCCGTTCAAGCGGAGCAATGGATTTTCTTACATATTTATTTTCTCCAATTACAAATTTGATTGGAATGCCACCTGAAGCACTTCCTGTAAGTTTGATAAGGCCACTTTCGGGAAGTGGGACACTTGGAATTGCATCAGAAATTATGAAAACTTATGGTCCAGATTCACTTATTGGAAGAATGGTTTCAGTAATTGTTGGAAGCGGAGAAACAACATTTTATGTGCTTGCTGTTTATTTTGGTTCTGTTGGAATCACAAAAACACGACATGCTGTTCCCGCAGGAATTATTGCTGATATTGTTGGAATACTTGTAAGTGTGTGGTTAGTGAATTGGATGTTTGGATAAATTTTTAGTATGAAAAAAATCATAAGTTATTCAGAATATTTTGTAATGGAGAAATAACAGTTTTTTATTTTATCAATAATTGAACTCGTATGCTATCAAAATTATTTTCTGCTGCTACATTTGGAATAAAAGCTTTTTTTGTAGAAGTTGAAACACATTTAGAAGGAAATGTTCCAAATTTTTTTCTTGTTGGGCTTCCTGATAATGCTGTAAAAGAAAGCAGAGAACGAGTTTCATCAGCAATAAAAAACTCTAATTTTCATTTTCCCGGAAAAAAAATTACAATTAATCTTGCTCCTGCTGACATAAAAAAAGAGGGCTCTGCATATGATTTGCCAATTGCAATTGGAATTTTATCAGCAAATGAAAATGTAAAAAAAGATAATCTACATAAGTTCATCATACTTGGAGAACTTGCACTTGATGGAAGTTTAAGACCAATTCATGGAGCACTTCCAATTGCACTTGAATCTCAAAAAAAAAATATATCAGGAATAATTCTTCCAAAACAAAATGCAAATGAAGCAGCAATGGTAGAAGGAATAAAGGTATACGGAGTTGAAAAATTATGTGACACCGTCGCATTTTTAAATGAGGAATTAGAAATAAAACCCACACAAGTTGATAGAAATAAAATTTTTTCAGTTTCATCTCGTTATCCTATAGATTTTTCAGATGTCAAAGGACAAGAAAACGTAAAGAGAGCATTGACAATTTCTGCTTCTGGAGGACATAATATAATTATGATTGGACCTCCTGGAAGTGGAAAAACAATGCTTGCAAAACGGCTTCCAACAATTCTTCCCGAACTTACTTTTGAAGAAGCAATTCAAACAACAAAGATACATTCAATTGCAGGACTTCTTCCTGTAAATTCACCAATAATTGCAACTCGTCCATTTCGTTCGCCACACCATACAATTTCTGATGCTGCACTTGTTGGTGGAGGTTCAATTCCAAGACCGGGGGAAATTTCGCTTGCTCATAATGGAGTTTTGTTTTTGGATGAACTTCCAGAATTTGCAAGAAATGTTTTAGAAGTTTTGCGACAACCTTTGGAAGATGGAAAAGTTACAATTTCTCGTTCTAAACTTTCTGTGGATTTTCCCGCAAACTTTATGCTTGTGTGTGCAATGAATCCTTGTCCTTGTGGAAATTTTTCTCACCCAACACAAACTTGTACTTGCACTCCTCAAATGATTCAACGATATATGGGAAAAATTTCTGGACCACTTTTGGATAGAATTGATTTACATATTGAAGTTCCAGTTGTGAAATTTCAAGAACTCACAGAAAAAAGAATTGGCGAAACTTCTGATGCAATTAGAAAAAAAGTAAATGAAGCAAGAAAAATACAACTTGAAAGATTTAAAGGAAAACAAATTTTTTCAAATTCTCAAATGCAATCAAAAGATATTCAACAATGGTGTAAACTTAATTCTGATGGAGAAAATTTATTGAAAAACGCAATGACAAAACTTGGACTTTCTGCTCGTGCATTTGATAGAATTCTAAAAGTTGCAAGAACAATCGCAGATTTAGACAATTCTAAAGACATTCAAACAAACCATATAGGTGAAGCAATTCAATATAGAAGTTTAGATAGAAATTTTTGGATTTAAAATA
>SXGU01232483.1_pt1 | contig 22997 bp, 20 predicted proteins | sample 3174531 | NCBI WGS metagenome assembly SXGU01 (sample SAMN11356863, study PRJNA531348) | freshwater metagenome | isolation source: freshwater sample F1-140 | place: China: Fuxian Lake, Yuxi | collected 2017-12-25
GCTGGCCATCGCGCGTGAAGCCGATATCCCGCTGACCATCGACGACATTCAGCGTATCGGCGAGAAGGTGCCGCTCATTGCGAGTCTGCAGCCGCACGGGCCTTACGCCATGGCGACCCTGCATGCGCTTGGTGGGGTGCCCGTCGTGATGAAGGAGCTGCTGCGTTGCGGACTGCTTCACGGAGAGGTGATCACGGTGACTGGCCGCACGCTCGAGGAGAACCTGGCCGATGTGCCAGCGCTGGAGGAACTCGGAGCGCAGGATGTCATTCATCCGGTCGACGCGCCGTTGGCCCCCGCCAATCACCATATCAGCGTGCTCAAGGGCAACCTCGCGCTGGACAGTTGTGTCCTGAAGCTGAGCGGAAAGACACTCGAACGGGGCGAGTTCCGGGGTCGTGCACGTGTGTTCGAGAGTGAAGCGGAAGCCCTGGAGGCCATCCGGGGCGGCAGAATCATTGCCGGCGATGTTGTGGTGGTGCGCAATGTCGGTCCTGTGGGAGGACCCGGCATGCCGGAGATGGTCAAGCTGACCAGCCAGCTTCAGGGCCGCGGGCTTGGTGCAGAGGTGGCCTTGATCACCGATGGCCGCTTTTCAGGCATTTCACACGGAATTCTGATCGGCCACATTTCACCTGAAGCTGCTCTGGGCGGCCCCCTCGCGGCTGTTCGGGAGGGTGACATCATCGTGATCGATCCCAACGCTCGTCGACTCGATGTCGCGATCTCGAAGGAGGAGCTGGAGCAACGTCTCGCTCGATGGAAGGCGCCGGATGTGCTTCAGGGACTTCGCCCAGGCTCGGTACGCCACAAGTACGTCAGGTTGGTGTCGTCAGCTCACTACGGGTGCATACAGTGATGCGCCGCGAGCGACTGCTGAAACTGCGCGCGCCCTTCAACGGTGGCCCTGGAGTACTTCTCGGAGCCACTCGTCGCACAGGAAGCCTTGCACGGAATGCGTCGCTACCGCGGTAGACAGTTTCTGGACACCAGGAGGACGGGCCGGCTGCACGGCTGCCTGGAACCGAACGAAGTTCGGCTAGACATGGTTTCCATCTCGGACGTCAGCGAGTCGAGTGTTCCGCGTCACCTGCTGGAAGAGACGCTGGGACAAGTGGACGAGATCCTATTGTCCGGTGACGCTATCCGCGCGCCTGAAGATGGCTCTGAGCTTTGTTAGAACACCCTCCGGTAGAGGCGGCCGCTCGAGCGACGCGATGTTCTCACGCAGGTGCGTGAGATTGCCTGTTCCGGACAGGACCACATGAACGCCGAGTTCATGTCGGCAGAAGCGATAGGCGGCGTCAGTCAGGCTGCTGGCATCCGACTCCTCCAGCACGAACCCGAGGGGGTTCTCCCAGTCGATGTCGGCGGGCTCCAGTTGAGCCTTGTCGACAAGTGTCTGAAGTGAGGCGATAAGACTGGCTGTCTGACTGAAGGCTCGACGAACCGCAAACATGACCTGCACCGCAACGTCCTGCGCGTGCGTGAGAGCGAACACCCGCTCCCTCGCAGTCTGATTGAGGATGTTGAAGCCCACCATGACGACATCCCAGAGGTTGTCCGTCAGGGAGGTCGTCAGCATTCGGTGCCCTGGATCCTGGTTGAAGCTCTCCGTTACGCCGATGTAGCGCAGCTTGCCCTCGTCCCGCAGCTCGGCAAGGACAGGAAGGATCGTATCCCGAAGCATCGGATAGTCGTCGGGCCTGACGGCATGAAGGCTGTAGATGTCGACGTAGTCCGTGCCCAGGCGTTCGAGACTGCGCTCGAGACCCGTGCGCAGGGACTTCGCGCTGATCTCCTCGTGATAGCTCTTCTTCGTGGATATGACCAACCGATCCCGGTCGTAGTGTCGAAGCGCCTCTCCGACGAGCGCTTCGGTTCGGTAGGCTTCCGACGTATCGATGAAGTTGACACCGGCATCGATCGCGGTGCGGATGATTGCAACAGATTCGGCCTCCGATCGATCAGTGTTCTGACCAAGTCGACTGGCACCGCCACATCCAAGGCCCATCACGCTCACGCGCAGCTCGGTGCGTCCGAAACGAACGTATTCCATGTCGCGCCCGATTTCCGTTTGTGGTCTTGGCCAGCCCTGCGAAACTGATCCACCCCGAATGTTAGGGTTCCCCCTTGGAGGAGACCCTGATGAAGAAGAAGCGATTTGCCGAGGAGCAGATCATCAAGATCCTGGGCGAGGCAGAGAATGGCGTGGCGGCGCGGGAGTTGTGTCGGAAGCACAACATCAGCGAGCAGACGTTCTACCGGTGGCGCCAGAAGTACGCGGGCATGACGGTCCCCGAGGCGCGACGGCTTCGTGATCTCGAACGGGAGAACGCGGAGCTGAAGAAGGTCGTGGCCGAGCTGACGCTGGACGTCCGCATGCTCAAGGACGTCAACAGCCGAAAGTGGTAGGCACGCCGGCGCGGCGGGCAGCGGTTGCCCATCTGGTGGCAACCCATGCCATCAGCGAACGCCGAGCGTGCCGTGCGCTGTCGATTCCGCGTAGCAGCCATCGCTATGCCTCGTCTTCAGCAGAGCGTCGACTGCGGCTGGTGCGCCGCATCCACGCCCTTTCGGACCGGTACCCGCGTTTCGGATACAGGAAGGTGCACTGGCTGCTTCGAGGGGAAGGCGAAGGCGTGGGCCGGGAGACCGTGCGTCTGATCCGTCGGAAGGAGGGCCTGAAGGTGAATCGCAAGCGGATTCGCAGGCGAAGGCGCGGTGCCTCCACCGGTGAGGTCCGACGGGCCACGCATCCAGGCCATGTCTGGAGCTACGACTTCGTGCATGACGTGACTGCCGACGGTCGAACGATCAGGTGCCTGACGGTGGTCGATGAATTCACTCGAGTGTGCCTTGCGATCGAGGTACGCCGCAGCTTCACGGCGGGAGATGTGGTCGACGTGCTGAAGCGCCTGGTAGCCGAACACGGCCGCCCAGTCCACCTGCGCAGCGACAATGGTCCTGAGTTCGTGGCCAGGAAGGTGCAGCACTGGTTGCAGGAGGCGGGCATTGCAACGCGTTACATCGAGCCTGGACATCCCTGGGAGAACGGGACGAACGAGAGCTTCAACGGCGTGTTCAGGGATGGCTGCCTGGATCGAGAGGTGTTCCATGGCCTGCGCGATGCGCGACATCAGATCGGAAGATTCCGGCGCATGTACAACGAGGAGCGGCCGCACGGCGCATTGAACGGAAGGACGCCTGTGCAGTTCGCGAACAAGTCGCGCGCCGCCTTCGCCGTCATGACGGCGAAGGCGGCGTGAACCCTACGCCCTAACATTTCCCGTGGACGGAAATCGTGGGCTTGCCAGTCTCTGTCAGCAGAAGACGCGCACCGGCTGTCTCACCTCACTGATGTGTTACCCACTATGGAAATGAGCTCGTACCCGAATGCAAGGCTGAGTGCGCCGCCTAACTGTGAGGCCATCAGGCTGCCTCACGTCTCTAAGCTACAGGCATCTGGTTGCACGATGGAACAATGGGTCACATTGAACAACAACAGGCATCTCAGAAAACACCGGCCAGTTTCGAACGACCAACGCACCACCTCGCGCTTCTGACTGCGCCGGGCGCAAATTTTCTGGAACTGGAAGACAGTGGCGAGCTTGCGTTATTCGATGACGCGGATGATTGCGTGATCTGGGATCAGGTACCCGATGGGTTCAAGCACATAGAGGCCGGCGGGTATTCACGTCATCACTAACCGGTAGGACGCTGCGACATGGATAAAGACAACATGGTCTGGATTCCGCCCGGGCGGTTTCCCATGGGGTCATCATCGGCCTTCTATCCCGAAGAGCAGCCCGTCCACGAGGTGGAGCTGGATGGCTTCTGGATGGACCGGACCCCGGTGACTCGCCGGGACTTCGAAACGTTCGTGGGCGAGACCGGGTACGTCACCGTTGCAGAAAAGGACCTGGATCCTGCGGCCTACCCTGGGGTACGTGATGCCGACCTGAAGGCCGGTTCACTCGTGTTTACGCCGTCGAGCGGTCCCGTGCCCCTCAACGACCTCAGTGCGTGGTGGCGCTTTATCCGAGGCGCGAATTGGCGCGTACCCGACGGGTGCACGGGCTCAGCTTCGGATCATCCGGTTGTGCATATAGCTTATGAGGACGCTCAGGCCTACGCATCCTGGGCCGAAAAATCACTGCCGACAGAGGCACAGTGGGAATACGCAGCCCACGGCGGCGAGCCGTACACCGTCTACCCTTGGGGCTGGGAGTTTCTTGTCGATGGTCAGGCCATGGCGAACACGTGGGAAGGGCGTTTCCCGTGGCGTGAGACTTCTCGTTTTCCGCGCACGTCACCCGTGGCGAGCTTTCCCGCCAATGGCTATGGCCTTTGGGACATGATTGGCAATGTGTGGGAGTGGACTCAGGATTGGTGGAGCGTTCGCCACGCGCCCCTTTCAGAACGCGCCTGTTGCGCACCTGTGAACCCTCGCGGCGGCGCCGAGGCGGACAGTCTCGATCTGGCGCAGCCTGCAATCCGTATTCCGCGGAAGGTGCTTAAGGGCGGATCTCATCTCTGCTCCGCGGACTACTGCGCGCGTTATCGACCGTCCGCGCGAATACCCCAGATGATTGACTCAGGGACTTCCCACATCGGCTTCCGTTGCGTGCTGCAGAACACGCGCTGACGCGACCGGGTCAGAAACCAGACCCAAGCGCTTGGCGTCGGCACCTCGCTTGCGCAACGATCGGCCTCGATCTCATCAAGCCGTGTTGCGAGTCCTAGCCGCCTAGCACCTGGTTAGGCATATGCGCCTTTCACGCCTATTTCGAACACCTTTTCCTCACTGTTGTGATAGCCAATCCGTGATACCACTGTCCTGAGCCGGTGGGTGCCAACTGGAAGACTCAAGGGTGTCGTGTATATGCGCCAGAATGTTCCCTTACCCTCACACTCGTCCAGCGTAAACGAGATGCTGCAGCCTGGCGTTCCACTGAACAGCTGCAGCCGGTGCGTACTCGGCAGGGTGAATGCATCCGGTGCCCGCTCCTGTCCGTAGGAATCCACTGTGAAAACCAGACAGCTTGCCGCTTTGCATTTGGGCTTTTCGCCGTTGGGGTATTGGGTGAGCTTCATTACCCGTTCTTCGACTAAGCCCAAGTCCCCGGTTTCCTTCTGCCAGGTCTCGCGTTCCTGCCGCATGCGCTCAATCACGTCACGATACTCGTCATCTTCGGCGAGGTTGTGTATCTCCCACCGGTCTGCGTCCGTATCGTAAAGCTCTTCTACCGGTCGCTTGTCCGCGAACATGATGGACTGCGTCTCGTTGAGCGTGCCTTCGAGCCAACAGCGATACCATTCCTGCATGATGGGATGGTTGTTGCGGAACCGATTCCACAGCAGATAAGGCTTCTCCGGGAATCCGTTCCAGATGTACTTGTAGCGCTTGTCGCGCACTGCCCTGACCAGGTCGTTGTCCATGTCACTGCGGTCGAGCGACGCATGCACGTATTGCCTTTCAGCGCCCGCCTGGCGTCCAAGAAACGCCTGGCCCTGCATGTGCGGCGGCACGGCAATGCCGCACGCGCTCAGCATGGTGGCCCCCAGATCAACGGTGCTGACCAGGCGATCGTTGGTGGAGCCGGGCTCGATTGCTGCGGGCCAGCGCACGATCATGGGCGAGTGGATCCCCGAATCATAGAGATGCCGCTTGCCCCTGGGCATCGGCCCGTGATCGCTCCAGAGCACGACGATGGTGTTGTCGGCGAGTCCATCTTCCTCGAGATGCGCCAGCAGTTGGCCCAAGACTTTGTCGCATCGGGAGATGTTGTCGTAGTTCTTGGCGATGCTCCTCCTGACACGCGGCGTGTCCGGAAAGTACGGCGGCACCTCGACCGAGTCCGGGTCCGTGATCGTCTCGAACGCGGGCTCGGGTTCGACCATCACCGGTCGCTTGCGCATTTCCTCCCACATGCCCGATTCATGGGTGTATTCGGGATTGAAGACCGCGAAGAACGGCATGGCCGGGTCCGGGCGGTTGCGCCAATGCGCGCCCGTGGAACAGTCATCCCAAGCGGCGAATGGCACGGAGAACTGATAGTCGGTCTTGACGTTGTTCGAGCAGTAGTAGCCTTCTCGTCGGAAGTACTCACCAAGACACTTGACGAAGTGCGGGGCGGGCGCGTCGTAGTGGTCTGGTCGAGCGCCTTCTCCGGCCCTTGTCTGGCTGATGCGCATGTGATGGGCGCCGATGCTGGTTGGGTACATCCCCGTGATGACGGCAGCTCTGGCAGGGGCACAGATCGGGGCCGTGGAAAACGCGTTGGGGTAGATGCAGCCTTGTGAGGCCAGCTTGTCGACATTGGGCGTTGTCGCGACGTTGTCGCCGTAGCAGCCGAACAGGGGTAGGCAGTCTTCGAAGCTGATCCACAATATGTTTGGTCGCCGTTCCATCGTGCTGGTCTCAGAACTGCTGCGGTGGATGAGCCTTCATTGCTTTTTCGTCGACATCGCAACCCCAGCCGGGGCGATCAGGCACCAACATGTGACCATCGACGATTTCGGGCGGATGCGTCACCAGATCATCCATCCACGGCACATCCTCGATGTCGATCTCCATGATTCTAAAATTGGGTACGGCCGCGCAGAAGTGCGCGCTCATCATGTTCGAGAGATGGCCGTAGAAGTTGTGCGGCGCTACGTTCACGTCGTGCGCATGGGCGATCGTGGCGATCTTGTACGACTGCCAGATCCCGTTCCGTGGCACGTCTATGATGGCCACGTCCATAGCCTGCATCTGGAAGTAGGGGCGAAAGTCTCGGATCCCGTAAAGCTTCTCGCAGGATGCAATCGGCGTATCGGTGCGCTGGCGGATATACGCCAAGGCGTCGGGATTGTAGATGTCAAGCTCGTACCAGAACAATCCGAGCGGCGTCAACTCGCGGATCATCCGGATATGGCTCTCCGGCGTGAGGGTGAACACTGTATCGAGGAGAATGTCTACATCCCCCCCGGTTCCCTCGTTGAACGCTTCGACCTGCGCGTAGACGGCGCGGATGAGCACCTTCTCTGCGTTTCTATCCGGGAACGAACGCCGCCAGCCATAGCCATGCGGCTGCTCGTCGAACACGTTCATGTTGCACTTGAGTGCGGTGAAGCCCTGCTTCTTGACCTCTTCGCCAAGCGCACGCACGTCGTCGAGGGACTTCAGCGTTGGCTTGCCAAGAAACCGCGCCGTGCTCTCGTGCATGCGGTACGTGCCGCAGTGACTCCAGTAGACGCGAAGCCGGTCACGCATGGCACCGCCGAGAAGCCGGTAGACGGGTACCCCCAGGGCCTTGCCCTTGATGTCGAGCAGCGCATTCTCGATTGCCGCGATCGCCTGGGCGTTGATACCACCGGATGCCGGAAAGGTGGTGCCATACAGCGTCGAGAACAGCCTTTCATGATCGAGGGGATTGGAGCCGATGACAGTGGGTGCCAGCGCGTCGATTACCGTCGCCACGCCGCTGCTTCCGTACGCGGGGGACTGGTTGTACTCGCTGTAGCCGATGATCCCGTCGTCGGTGGTGACCTTCAGGAACGACAGATTGCGCCACCCCGCATTGCAGTGGAGGTTCTCGACCGCAGAGATCTTCATAGTTGCGTTAGCCCACCGGCTGCGGGTGTGCTGCTGGTTGGCTGCCGCAAGTTGTATCTCCTTGGTTTGGCGCGTGTAGTGTCGTTGACGTGCTGCCGCTTGAATTCCTCACGGGGCCGACGACAGGCCGGGTTCGGCCATGGCGCATGGGGCGGGCTGGGCTGACTGGGGTGGTGGGTCGGTGGCCCGTCTACATCTGGGGACGCTTCCACTACCAATCGGACCCGATCGAGATGCGAGATCTCCAATCTGGGCATTCCGATGCTGCTGCTGATCTGCGCCAGCGTCTCGAGAGCCATGCCGCCGCAGTCGTGCGCACTGGAAGCCAGGATGTGCAGGCCTCGCCATGGTGCTGCGACGATGCGCGAGCGGGTCCGAGCCACCGATTGAGGATCGCGCGGGTGGCAACGTCTGTTCGTGACTAGCGTCTCTGAAAGTCGAATCAATCCGACCCGTCACTGGAGAGTCCGGAATGCTGGAAATGGGCGTCATCGCTGACGATCTGACGGGAGGCATGATGGTTGCCAGTCTGCTGGAGCGCGAGGGCGTGCGCTGCCCGCTCGTCACCTCCGTTGGTGCGCTCGACCGTCTCAACGTCGATGCCGAAGCCGTCGTCGTGGGCTGCAAGCTGCGTCTGGCGCCTCCGGAGGAGGCTGCTTCTGAAGTACGCCGAGTCGGCAATGCTCTGCTGAAGAAGCGGGCAAGGAGGCTCTACTACAAGTACAGCGCGCTATTCATGTCCACAGACCGGGGAAACATCGGCCCTGCAGCGGAAGCACTGATGGAACTGTCCGGGACAGATCGTGTGCTGTTCTGTCCTCAATGGGGCGGTGTCACGGTCTACATGGCACGCATGTTCGTGAACCAGATGATGCTGCATGAGAGCGGGGCGAGTCGTGACCCAGCCACGCCCATGACCAATTCGAATCTCGTCGAGGTTCTGCAGGCGCAGAGCAAGCCAAAGGTTGGTTTTCTACCCCTGGAGGTCATGCGCCGAGAGAAACCGGCGGCTGAGGAGTTCCTGACGCAGCAGATGAACGGAGGAACATCCTTCTTCGTCGTTGATGGGATTGACGTTTCGGATGTCGAGCGTGTTGCCGAGCTCTGCGTGGATGCGCCGTTCTCCACGGGAGCTGACGGGTTGCCAGTCTACCTTGCCCGCGCCTGGTTGAAGAACAGGAAGACGCCTAAGCCGCAGACACTGCTGCCTCCAGCGCCTGGACATTCAGCCGTGATCGCCGGGAGTTGCAGCAACAAGACGATCAAGCAGCTCAGCCGCTTCGAGCAGGAGTATCCGCTGTATCGTGTGGATCTTCTCCGGGCAGCGAGCATTCCTGACGAGGTTGACCGTATTGTCGACTGGGCGTCGGAGAAGCTCGACGCGGGCCCCGTGGGGATCTCCACGACGATGGATGTCGATGCAGTGCAACGAGTACATGCCGCCCTCGGGCGCCAGGGCGCAGCGGACCGGGCCGAGGCGATTCTGGGTCGTGTGACTGCGCGTCTGTATGAGCTGGGTGTGCGGAAGTTCGTTGTTGCCGGAGGTGAAACGTCAGGGAAGGTCATCAGTACGCTTGGCATCGAGCAGTTGCAGGTGTCGGCCTTCGACTATCTGGGTGGTGGCTATTGTCATGCGCGCGATCCGGAGCCGGTGTCGTTGGTGACCAAGGCGGGCGGACAGGGCGAAGCTGACTTTTTCGCAGCGGCCCTGGAGCGTCTGTACTCAGCGGATGCGAACAGTTCGTCGGCTTGACGGGAAGATCGCGTCGTCATGAAGCGCTCTTGTTGATCGTCGACTTGATTCACCGATTGCGCCTGATTATCGGAAGCAGATTGCTGAAGTGATCACGATCTCCGGGGAGTGCATTGAACATCGAGAGAAGCGGGACTGACGCGTGGGGAAGCAGGTGCAGGAAAAGATCATTGACCCCGACCGGCGCATCATCGATCCCCATCACCACTTGTGGCGCAATCGGCGCGGACGCGACTACCTGCTGGATGATCTGTGGGCCGATACGGGTTCGGGCCACGCGATCGTCAAGACCGTCTTCATGTAGTGTCGAGCCGAGTATCGCGAAGACGGGCCGGAGCACTTGCGCTGTCTGGATGAAACTGAATTCGTCGTTGATCAGGCCAGACAGAGCGAAGCAGACACTCGGAAGTCGACCATTGCCGGCATCGTGGGAAGAGTCGATCTCAGGCTTGTTGAGGCGCGAGAGAGGTACTCGAAGCGTGTCTCGAGCTGGGGGAGGGGCGCTTCCGTGGTGTCCGACACGCAGTATCCCGAGTTCTCCTGCTTGAGATGGACGGCTGGACCATCATTGGTTTTCGCCTGTGCCTGATTCAGGGAGCGGCGATCCGCACCTCAACGGCCGCGCTCAGGCCTGTTGATTTGTCTTGTGCGGCTTCACGAGGCGGATGTTGTTACTGCGCCCCAGCTGGTCGAATTGTCGCCGAGCGAGGGCTGGGACCTCTCCCGGGTTTGCTTGAGGCCACGGGAGGTGCGTCTCCTTGGGTCGCTTCTGCGTGAGGCAGACGTCGTCTTGGTCGCAAGTAGAGGCTCCGCAGCCGGCGGCGCTACCGGTAGGTGAAGAGGACCGCTGCCGGATAGACCCCCGGGTGGCCCGTGGGGCTCCAGGACCATCGGCGACAAGTAATTGATCTGCTTTCGGCGATCGACTGGTGCGCGGTTCAGGTACACCGGCTTCCTGGTGTGGATTGGCCGTAGGTTCATGGCGTCAACAGTGTTTGCAGCGCGTTGGTGATGTCGGTCGCCGCGTGCAGCGAGAGTTCGACACCGTTCACCAGCAGGGGTCCCACGATCTATGCCATCGGGCATCGCGGTCGCTCGGCATCGTCATATGTCGAAAGTCCGCCCACCCATACAACCACCCGACAACGTCGTGGGCGTGCTGGCAGGAGGCTGGTGGCTGGTCGTCTACCCGTGAGGCATGTTGATCACAGAACGTCTGTGCCTTGAACGAATCAACGATCAATCACATGGACCATCGACTTCCGGGCCAGACGCACACAGGCTGGTGGCTGGTCCTATTGGCATGCCTGTCCTTGACAAGCGCTTCCGCCTCGGCGGCGCCGCAGTATCGGCATGGCATCTCGCTCCTGCATGGGTTGAAATATCCTGCGGGATTCGATCATTTCGATTGGGTCAACCCATCAGCGCCCAAGGGAGGGGTGTTGGTGCTTTCTACCTCTGCCCCGATTCGGAATTTCGCCGGCGGCTGGGGTACTTCAGTTGCAAGCGCCGCGGGTATTTCTAGAACGGTTGACCGACTGTTTGTCCGCTCTGCGGACGAGCTTGGTGCGTTCTACGGCCAACTGGCGGACGGCGTTGCCCTGTCCGCGGACCGCAAGTCGCTGTACATCAGATTGCACGCGCGCGCGCGCTGGCATGATGGCGTGCCGATCACCACCAAGGATATTCGCTATTCCTACGATGTCATGGACAAGACGGACATCGGTGGATTGATGCGCATGCGGGCCTGGCTGGATTCCTTCGAGTTCGTGAACGCAAGGGAGTTCGTGGTTCACCATCGCGATGTGTTTACGCAGTCTGACCTGGATGGGTTGGCGAACCTGCATATCCGTCCGGCCCACTACTACGTCAATCGTGACCCCGGCAAGGCCACCCTGGAGCCGCCGCTGGGTAGCGGACCCTATCGTGTGGCTGGTTTTGACCATGGGTACGTCGAGTACGAACGTGTGCCCGGCTACTGGGGCCGCGACTTGCCGGTCAATCGAGGGCGCTTCAACTTCGACAGGATTCGCTACGACGTCTACAGGGACGCGACGATCGCTCGACAGGCGATACAGAAGGGTCTCATCGATCTCTACGAGGAGAGCGACAACCTGCATTGGCACACTTCATACGATGCCTCCAGTCTGCGGGCGCGTGGCGTCGTGCAGGCGACTCGAAGAGTCAGGAGGTACGTCGGTCCGCAGTGGGGTCTGGTGTTCAACGTGAGTCGAGAGAAGTTCAGCGATGTGCGAGTGCGCGAGGCGCTGACGCTGCTCTTCGACTTCGAATGGCAGAACCGGGTGTTTCATTTCGGGGCACAGAGGCGCGCCGCCAGTTACTTTTCAGGTTCCCCCTATGCGGCGTCCGGTTTGCCCTCGCCGGCGGAGCTGGCGATTCTCGAGCCATACCGTGATCAGCTGGATGAGCGCGTGCTGACACAGGCCTTCAGGCTGCCGGTTTCGTCTGGTAGGGGGAACAATCGCGCCGCCATGGCACGTGCGCATGCGCTTCTGTCCGCGGCCGGCTGGACATTGCATCAAGGTCGGCTGAGGGACGCCAACGGTCAGCCTCTGGTTGTTGAGGTTGGTACAAGGGACGGGTGGTCGAAGCGGCTGTTGCTTCCCTATGTTGAGGCGCTGAAAGCGGTGGGCGTAGATGCACGCCTGCGTTTGCTTGAAGGCGTCACTGCCGTGAGTTACAAGCGCCAGCGCAGGTTCGACCTGTTCTTCAGAGACTACGAGGTGCCCAATCCTCCGTTGCCTCTCTTGCCTGTTGCGTTTCTGTCGGCGGGGGCGGATACGCAGAACGGCATGAACATCGGTGGGATTCGGAACCCCGTTGTGGACGATCTCATTCTGCGTGCTCAGAAGGCGCCCAACCTGAACGAGGTCACGGTGACGCTGCGCGCCCTGGACCGCGTGTTGTCCTGGGGCTACTACGACATCTTGCTGAGCGCACCGGATGACGAACGATTCGTGTATTGGGACAAGTTCGGGCGTCCGGATGACGAAGCGGCTCAGTTCGCGTTCCTGACCGACGGTTATGTGGCGGTGATCGACAGTTGGTGGGCGCGTGGCCTGCAAGGGACAAGTGAGATGCGGCGCTAGCGGACTGTTCAGATCGTCCGATCAGAGGTCACCGGCTGTCGGTCCGGAATCAAATGGGTCAGCTGATTTGGTGTCTTCGTGGTCGAGTGTGGGCATCCCGATCCGCGCGGCTGGCGTGTCGCCGTGGTCACTGTGTCATGACCATCGGCTTTCGCGACATTCGGATCAGGCAAACATCGTCAGCGCGAAGTGCTGATCCACTCGCGCGAGCCCACGGAACGGTGACGGTCTGGGAGGGGGGCCGCCCCAGCCTGAGGGCTCCTCCAGACGCTTGCGGATGTGCTGGCTGGTAGCGTTTCCCGCATGCCTTGTCTCCATGCTTCGTAGATCATGTCCGTCCGATGCGCCCGGCACAGATCGGTCATCGCAAGCCGCATCAGCAGGTCGCGCAGCGGTGCGGGATAGAGCACACACGTGTCGTAGATGACGGTGAAGTTCGAACTCACTCATTCGTACCCCATCCTGAGCGCCTGGGCTTGCTCTGCAAGCGCATCGAGAGCCTTACTGCGCTCGGCGTCGATCAGCCCCTTGTATGCGATCAAGTCCTGAAATCGGACTCAGCGGTGCGTGCCGATCTTGTGGAGCGGGATCTCCCCGCCTTCCAGCAACTGCACGAGGAAGGGTCGCGAGACGTTGAGCACCTCCGCCGCGTCCTGGGTCGTCAGCTCGGCGTGGATCGGGATGATGCTGACAGCGTTGCCTTCTCCGATTTCGGTCAGGACGTCGACCAGCAGCCGTAGCGCCGCCACCGGGACGCGGACCGGATGAGACGCGCGCTTGTCGTCGACGATCTCGATTTGCTGGTTTTGCGCGCGAGTCTGCAAGTAGGCGGAAAGCGCCCGACCGCTCTCGCGAGCGATGGCAACCTCTTCGGCCGTCGGCAACGAGTGGGTGGGAGAGAGGTAGCCACGTCAGCCTCCTGGAAGCGTCAAACAGCATCAAAGGAGGGGGTGCAATCGAAATACTCGAAACTGGATGGCATTGCCGGACGGTTCCAGAGCAAGGGGACACCCGTCACACAGATTCCGCGGCCTGTGCCGGATGCCCCGCGGGTCCCGCACGGAACAGCGCTGCCATGGCCACTGGCAGGCCCGCTCGTTCAGATGGAGACCGGCACGGTGATCGCCCTGCAGCTTCTCCCCGCAAGCGGAATCCTTCTGCACCTTGCGACTTCGGCATGGAGCCGGGCCTCCTGCAGTCCTTCCTCACCGCGGATTTCCTGTCTCTCGAGCACTCAGCGACAGGCCAGGTTCTCGATACGGAGTCCGTTCGGACGACAAGGTGCGGAGCCGCGACTTGCTAGTTCGCCTGCGGACGGCTTCGAGGAGACCGCAAGGTCAGTGCGCGCCGATGAGCAGTAGTGTGCCCCGGCGGCCGCGGCCGTAGCCGTGCTCAAGCCACCCGCGGAGAGCGGCGCGGGAGATTCGTCCGTAGGCGGCTACCAGTGTCTACGGACGTTCGATTGGTGCATCACGGAGGCGTCCAACTGCACCAGAAGTCTCGCCTAAGGGGATGCCTCGGACGGCGATTGTGAAGCAGATTGTTGAGCGGGAGTTTTTGGGGGTTCCAACCTATTGAAAAAATGAACAAAACGGCGGATCTAGAATCCCTCCCTCTCCGCCAATCATGGGTCCAGCGTCTGTTGCTGCTCGCGCAGCGTTGATCGGAAGCCGAGGTCTCCGCTTGTGAAGCGTTGACCAGTGTCTGCATCGTGAAACACTGAAGCCAGCTGCTACGTTTTCGCTCGTCTCCGGGTCAGGTCCGGACGAGCAGCAGTGATCAGCTATGTGCGAGCGGCAACACCAGTGATGCGCCCGGTGCGGCCACGTCGATCTTCAAGTTCATCGGTTCGACGCTCGGCCGTGATGGTGCCGAGCTGAAGGCGCGCCTGCGCGGCGTGCAGGGCCTTGGCTGGGAGGGCGACGGCTTCGCCTCAGACGAACTCGAGTCCACACGCAGCTGGCTGCGCGACCGCGCAATGACGATCTACGGCGGTTCCAACGAGATCCAGCTCAACCTCATCGCCACGCGTGTGCTGGGGCTCCCTGACTGACGCATGCTGGCGGCAGGTCCCGTTCCGAGAGTCGAGATCGGGATCGCGATCGAGACGCAGCAGGCAGACTGACCCGCGTGTCCACCGCCTGGGGGCAAGGAGCGCCTGGTCTGTGTGGATGCTGGGCGCCGCAATGGCGGTTGTGGATGCACGGGATGCTGTCAGCGTGCAGTGTGATGCTAGCCCGCCGAGGTGCCTGCCGAGGAATTGTGCCCGCGACTCGACGTGGCGCAGGGTCCTGCCGATGATCCAAGACTCGGTGGCATCCGAAGGCGGCACCCGCCGATCCATCGCACCCAGCCGCCGCAGGCGGGGTAAATGGTGACATCGATCGGGAAGATACGGCGGACCGTGGGGCCCGCACTGTGAGGAAATCATGAACGAGCGCAGCATTGATCACTCGTACGCGCGCGCTGAGGCAGCAGCCGGACCGTCAGCTCGAAGCGCTTTTTCGAACGCTCTCGGGCGAGGCGTTGCCCGTCACTGCATCCGGCGTGTGCTCGCACCCATGGTGGTGTTCACGCTGCAAGTCGCGCTGTGCTTCGGCGCGCTGTGCGCGCTTGCCGAGCCAGGCGCGCAGGCAGTTGGTGCCTCTACCTCGACAGGTGTTGGCTCGACAGGTGTTGGCTCGACAGGTGTTGGCTCGACAGGTGTTGGCTCGACAGGTGTTGGCTCGACTGGAACGCGCGACGCAGCGCCGCGAGTCGATTGGCGCTCGCCGCCTGCGTTGACGCTGCGCGGCCTCGGGTCGATTCGTATCGGCATGACGCCACGCGAGATCGCCGCGTCGGCAGGGGCGCTGAGAACGGAAGCCAACCCGGACGCCACGTGCTACTTCACCGCGCCGCTCGGCGCACCCGAAGGCATTGCGTTGATGATTGCGGACGGACGGCTTGCACGCATCGACATCACTTCTGCGTCCTTTTCCACGCGAAGTGGCGCGCGCGTCGGGCACTCCCAGCGAGACATCTTGCAGCGCTACGGTGGCCGCCTGGAGATTCAGCCGCACAAGTACAAGGAGAACAGCCGTTATCTCGTGTTCGTGCCCGCTGATTCGCAGGATCGGGAGTTTCGGATGATCTTCGAGACAGACGGAGCGCAGGTCACCATGTTCAGCGCCGGAAGACTCCCGGAAGTCGAGTTCGTGGAAGGTTGCAACTAGGTCACGCTGCGGGGACACACGGGTCGACCCGTACGCCCTCGGCTGGGCACACGCAAGGCCAGGTTTGTGCGTCCCTGTCCTCGGCGTCGGGTGCCCGAACAGCCCTGTGGTGGTGCGTGACCTTTGTGATCTCGTTGGGGTGGCTTTCGGCCCCGGACCCCGGGCCCACGAGCGTGTTTGACGTGAACAACGCTTCTTACCTATCCTGCCGCTCAATTCAGGCAGTAGAGTTCCGTGCAAGCGTGTTCTGATGTTGTTCGTGGGCGTGTCGCTGCGGTCTTGTTTGTCCTGATGACGCTGGGTGCTACGGCCGCGCAAGCGCAAGTTCCGACGCTGACGGATGAGTACCTGGCCGGAAAATGGCACGAGAACCGTGCTTGCGCCGGGTCTGCCGACTACGAATTCAGCATTGTCTTCCAGACGCTACAAATCGGCCGTGGCGACCCGACTGACTACGCGATCTCCGGGCCTCAGGAGATCGCGCTTGGCGCAGCCGGCACGCCCATCGGTCTTCAGATTGTCGATCAGGACACCATGCTGATGTCGATCGGCACGAGCCAGACGGCCATCTATCGTTGCCCGTCGTCCACCGCTTCGGCGCAGTTCCCTGCGCCGGCTGCGCCGGCCGCGGCTCCGCCCGCCTTCCCGCCGCCACCCACTGCGCCCGCCACTGTGTCGCCTTCGGCACTGACGCCCGCCTTCCTGTTCGGTCGCTGGACCGCGACGAACTGCGCTGTGGCTGGGACCTTCAGGCCCGACGGCACATTCGTCGAGGCGAATGGCGTGACGGTCAATTGGGCGCTTGGCGCCGGGTTCCTCACCTTCAGCCTTCCTTCCGGCTTCAGCGATACCGTGACGTTGCGGGCAATCGACGCCAACACTGTCCAGCGGATCGATACCGCAGGCAATGTCCTGACGATGCGGCGTTGCCCCTGATCGCCACCGCATGGTCGAGTCCGCAACTGACAGTTCGAGCGCTCATCGGCGTGGAGAACAGCAGTACAGGCGCAGACCTGCCGCCGCACGGCGGTTGACGGGGCAATGCGAGGCACGTGACGTAGGTTGGTCCGTGTCTGCGGGCGATGGACGGGGATAGGCGAACGCGGGCCTTCGCGAGTCGGCCGTGGTGGTGGATGGGAAAACCGCGCGACGGGTGGCGAAGAAGCGCACGCCCACTGATGCACGCGGTGCGGCCGCATCGATGTTCACGTCGATCGCGGCGTGACACGCTACAGCGCGGAGAAGTCGGCGGGCCGCTTCTCTGCGAAAGCACGCAACGCCTCCCTGCTCGCGGGCCCGCCCACCAGTCTTGCCAGCGCGGCGTTCTCGGCGTCGATCGCCTTCAGGAGTTGTTCTCGCAGCGGAGCGAGCATCAGGCGCTTCGTGGCAGCGAGTGAGGCCGGCGGCAGCCTGGCCAGCACGTCGGCCTTCCCACGCGCGTGGGCGAGCAACGCATCATCCGGCAACACCTCGAGTGCAAGCCCGCTGCGCACGCAGTCTTCGGCAGACAGCCACTCCGATGCCATGAGGAACCACGCCGCGTGCTGGCGCCCCATCAGCAGCGGAAACGTGAAGGTGCTGCCCGCCTCGGCGGTCAGGCCGAGCGTGGAGAACGGACAGCGCAGGCGTGCGCTTGCGGCAATGCAGGTGAAGTCGGCGAGACCGCAGATCGTGGCGCCGAGCCCGGTGCCGAGCCCGTTCACGGCGAGCACGAAGGGTTTCGGGAAGTCGACGATGGCGCGGCAGAGGCCCGCGAAACCATGCTTCTGCGGGGCGCCCTGGCGTCCCATCTCGGTGAGGTCTGCGCCGGCCGTGAAGGCGCGCCCGGCGCCCGTGAGCAGCAGCACGCGCGCGCTGTCGTCGGTCGCGGCATCGATGAAGGCCTGCGCGAGGCCGTCGAACAACTCGCCATTGAACGCATTGAGCTGTTGCGGGCGGTTCAGCGTGGCGAGCAGCACACGGTCGGTGGTCTCGAGCAGGATCGCACTCATGGTCGGTGTCTCACTGGGTTCGTATCTCCGTGGGTCCGTGTCTCGGCAGGTGTCGTGCCGCGTTGCCGAGGAGGGCGGCGAGGCGGGCGCTGCGGTCGGCGATTGCCGCGCTGCGCGCGGTCGCGGACCGGCATCGTCGCGGCGTCATCGGCGCTCATTCCTTGCGCATGAAGTCCGGCTTGAAGTACTCGACGATCTCTTCGAAGGATGGCTTCGCGCCTCCGGTGTCGCCGCCTGATCCCGCCTGTGCAATGCCCTCGAACGCGCTTCTGGGCATGCTGCGAATCTCTGCGACTGCTTCGGGCGGGAGTTCGCCCACGCCGTCGCGAACCCAGACGTCCATCAGGTTCGCGCCTACCCGCACGCTCGTCAGCCGGTCGGTGTCGCAGGCGACGTCGATGAGTGCCGGCTTGCCCGAGGCGAACGCCCGATCCAGGGCGGCCTTGATGCCCGCCTGGTCTTCCACATGTTCGACGTGGCATCCCACCGCTTCGAACATCCTGTCGTAGCGGACCCGGCTGAGGTCGCCGGTGCCTTTCCGCCTGGGGTAGTAGAGGTCGTGCGCCCAGCACCTGCCGCCCCACGAGGCGTTGTTCAGCAGCACCACCACGCACGGCAGGCCGTAGCGAACCATCGTCTCCATGTCCATGCCGGAGATGCCGAAGCCACCATCGCCGATGAGTGACAGCACCTGCCGCCCCGGGCGTGCGCGCCAACAGCGACCATTGCGGTGAGCAGTAAAGCCCCGCGATGGTCGCTCTCGGTTGACAGTGGGTTCGCGCGGTGCCTGCGCCACGAAGGTGGCAATCCAGTCCGCGAGTACCACCTGCAGTCCGCGCCAGTTGCCCTGGATGCGGTGCAACTAGCCGATGCGTGCGGACTCGCGTGCCTTGAAGAGGAGCTCCGCGAGTGCCGTCGCCAGGACCTGGCTCTCGGCCACGCGGTAGCCGGTCGATGTCATGCCTGCGGCCTGCGTGACGCGACACGTGAATGATCCCGAGTGGGTGTTGGCGTCGGGCAACAACGGTGGCGGTGTGGGTGCGACGCACGCAGTGGCGGGTGCGCGCGTCTGCCCACGCCTCGACGTGTTCGGTCAGGCCGAGCCCTCGATGGGTCCAGGTGACAGCCACTGCACGCGCAGGCCATCGAGTGCTTGCGTCATCCGGATCTGGCAGGCCAGGCGGCTGTACTCGGTCGCATCGTCCAGGTACGCGAGCACCTCGAGTTCGTCATCACTGGCTGGCCCGACGCGCAGGATCCAGCTGCCGAGCACGCTGCAGTGGCAGGTGCCACAGGTGCCCACGCCTCCGCACCGGCCGCGGATGCCCGCCATGCCGTAGTAGAGCGCGCATTCGAGCACGCTCATGCCGATCGGGCACTCGAGACGCTCCTCGTTGCCGTCGTCGTGGACGAAGGTGAGCAGCGGCATTGCAGACTCCGTTGGCGAACTGGCGGTGCGGATGCGGTCAGGCAGCGAGTGTGCCGCATCCCGCGGCTGACGGTGCCCGGCGGCCCGCCGACGTGCTCGGCCTCATGGATCGCGACTGCCTGGCCTCGGATGGGCGTCAGGGCTGTGCGTCGCGCGTGCGCTGCCAGGTTTCCTGGACGATCCAGGCGTCGTAGCTCGCGCGATGACGCACCTCTGCCAGCGACGCGATCACCACGTCCTTGGTCACGTGCCATGCCGCCATCTGGGCCTCGGTGAGGATCAACTCCAGCGGGCTCATGTGAAATCGCATCGGCATGCATGCGGTGTGGAAGAGCGTGGTCAGCCAGGGCCGGTCCACCACCCAGCCATCGGTGTACACCGTGCGGCCCTCGAGCAGTTCGTTGAGTTGCGTCGTCACTTCGACCATCGGCTTGCCATAGGTCTGCAGGATGCCGCGCGACACGCGGTGGACCTGTTCGGCGTCGTGATCCCAGTGCGTCCAGTCGGGTGCGGGCAGGACCAGCGAACAGAACGTGCGACCATCCTGCAGCGCCACGCCCACCTCGATCGGGTAGCTGCGTGCCCCGAAACCCGAGGCTTCGATATCGATGATCAGCGGTCGTCCCCGGTGCTTCATGCCTTGGGTCTCATGCCTCATGCCAGGTGCCGTGTTCGGCAGGTCCGGAGCCGGTGCAACGCTTGGGCCAGCGATGTCATGGCCGCCAATCGGGCGCTGCAGCGCAGGCAAGGGCGCTCCCCTGCACGCCTGACGCGCGCCTGCCGCGTGCATGTCGCATTATCGTGCGCGTGCGCCTCATGATTCGTGCTGATGCCGCACTGTCAGGCGCATCGGGATGTCGTCTGGGCGATGATCGTCGGCATCGACCATCGCCGAGCCATTGCCGTGTCCCACGAGATTCATACGCGGTTCATCGAGGCCAACAGGCAGTCCTTCGAGACGCTTGTGTGCGGAGAGGGCGAGCGGCTCGCGCTGTGCCTGCATGGTTTCCCGGAGCATGCGCATTCGTGGCGCTACCAGCTGCCGGCGCTGGCCGGGCTGGGCTACGAGGTCTGGGCGCCCAACCTGCGCGGCTATGGGCACTCGAGCCGGCCGCCGCGCGTGCGCGACTACGCCATCGAGCACCTGCTGCAGGACGTGGCTGGCCTCATCGATGCCGCTGGCGGGCGGCCGGTGACCCTGCTCGGGCACGACTGGGGTGCGGTGATCTCCTGGTACTTCGCGATGCGCAAGCTGCGACCCCTCGAGCGACTCGTGATCGTCAACGTGCCGCATCCCGCGCCGATGATGCGGGAGATGCGCGTGAACCCGCTGCAACGGCGCAAGTCCTGGTACGTGCTGTTCTTCCAGCTGCCGTGGTTGCCGGAACTTGCGATGGGGCGCGACGACGGCTTCCAGCTGGCGCGCATGATGCGTGACACCTGTGCGCATCCCGAGCGCTTCAGTCCTGACGACCTGAAGGTGTTCGCGGAGAACGTGGGCCGCCCGGGTGGCCTGACCGCGATGGTCAACTACTACCGTGCGCTGGTTGCCGGCGGTGGGGCGCGGCGGCAGGCCCGCATCGGCCATCCGCGCATCGATGTGCCCACGCTCATGCTCTGGGGCGAGAAGGACATGGCGCTCGACAAGGCCTGCACCTATGGCACGGATGCCTATGTGGCGCAGCTGACACTGCGCTACCTGCCTGGCATCTCGCACTGGGCGCAGCAGGACGATCCCGACACCGTGAACGCGATGCTCGTCGCCTTCATGGCCGGGGCGGAAGTGCCCCACGCGGCCGGCACCGATGCCCTCACGGGAGATGTTGGCTGACGATGCGCTGCAGCGCACCGCTGTCGCGCAGCTGGAGCAGGAACAGGTCGAGGTAGTCGCGCAGCACCGGGTCCCGAGGCAGTAGGATGGCCTTGTCCAGTCGATTCAGACGCGCGCCGCCGAGGGCCTGGCACAGGCGCGGCTCGCGGCTGGCCTGCCAGCGAATCTCGGCGCTGTCGGTGAACATCACGTCACCTTCGCCGCGTACAAGTGCGGGAAAGATGCCGAGATTGTCGTCGCGCGTGCTGACCTGGGCGTGTCGGATCGTGGCGCGCACGAACTGCTCGTTGCCGCCGCCGCGATTCACCAGCACCCGCACATCGGCCTTGTCGATGTCGGCGAGCGTGGCAAATCGCGCGACGTCCGAGCAGCGCGCGATGGCGCTCTTGCCATCCTCGAAGTAGGGCGTGGTGAAGAAGCCCACGCGCTGTCTTGCGGGCGTGCGCGAGACACCACCAAGCGCGATGTCGAAGCGGTTCGCCTGCAGGTCCGCCGAGAGCGTGGCCCAGCGCGTGGGCACCAGCAGCAGCTGCACGCCGAGTTCGCGCGCAAGGGCATCGACGATGTCGATGTCGATGCCGCGCAGGCCCTGTTCGGCGCGGGTGTCCGGATGCGCGAATGGCGCGTAGTCGCCGGGGATACCGGCGCGCAGCCAGCCGCGCTGCAGGATACGGTCAAGGGTCGAGTGCTGCAGCGTCACCGGCGAGGCGGAGACGCCGGTGATCGCGGAACGCAGCGCCGCGATGTTCGCCTCGTCCACGCCGAGCGCGCGCAGCGCACTGACACTCGCCGTGGTGGTGGTCCCAAGGGCATCCTCGCCACTGACCGGCGGGGGCGAAGCAACCGGGGTCGTGCCAGCGGGACCCGCAGTGAGTGACACCGCAATCAGCAGTGCGTCAGTTGCGCCATCGATGCGCGGTCGCAGGTCCCGTGCCAGATCGGGCGCCGCGCTGGTAGGCGCGCCTTCGCGCTGCCAGCGCTGCAGCCAGTGCCGCTGGATCGACTTCGATGCCTCGATCAGCGCCTCGCCAAGTGCGCGGCTGCCTGCGGCCGTCAAGCCGAGAGCCTCTCCGCGCGCCTGCATGCGCGCCAGCACCTCCGCCTCGCGAGCGTGGTCCTCGATCGGCAGGCGATTCGCCAGCTTGTGGTGTGCGACATCGCGCATCGGGGCGAGGCGCGCGAGCAGTGCCTCGTCCACCATCGGCGGGCCACCGGCGTGCGCCCGCTGCAACGCGGGCGGCGCGAGCACGCAGCTGATCAGCGCGACAAGGATCGCGACGATACGTCGTGCGCTCTTCATCTCGGCGCTGCCTTCACGCGGGGCGGTCCTTCATGTGGGGCGGTCCTTCCTGTGGGGTGGTCCTTCATGTGGGCTCGTCGGGTCCGTCGCCGACCAGGCGGTACTTGCGCAGGTAGCCACGCAGCTGGTCGTAGGTGAGCCCGAGCAGGGGTGCGGCCTTGCGCTGGTTGAACTGCGCCTGCTCGAGCGCTCGCTGCAGCTGCCGCTGCTCGAACTCCGCGACCCTGTCCTTCAGGTTGATCGGCAATGCAGGCGCTGCAATTGGCTCGCTGTCCTGCGCAGCTGCTTGCGGCAGTCCGTTTCTGTTAGACGTTGCCGCGGCACCTGCTGCTGGTGTCGACATTGCGACCGGGCGGTGCGGCGAGTCGAAGGGATCGATGATGAGCCGCTCGATCGGACGCTCGACGTCGGTGGAGCGGTACACGCTGCGTTCCACCACGTTCTTCAGTTCGCGCACGTTGCCTGGCCAGGCGTACTCGAGGAGCTGCCGCTGGGCGTGCTCGGCGAAACCAGGGAAATACTCCCGGCCGAGCGACAGCGCCATGCTCATCGCGAACTGATGTGCCAGCAGCCCGAGGTCCTCCGGCCGAGCGCGCAGCGGCGGCAGCGTGATCACGTCGAACGCCAGCCGGTCCAGCAGGTCCGCACGAAATCGGCCGCTCGCGGCGAGCGACGGCAGGTCGGCATTGGTCGCGGCGACGATCCGCACGTCCACCGTGATGGTCTTGCTGCCGCCAAGGCGCTCGAACTCGCCATATTCGATCACCC
>SXGU01038165.1_pt1 | contig 22990 bp, 19 predicted proteins | sample 3174531 | NCBI WGS metagenome assembly SXGU01 (sample SAMN11356863, study PRJNA531348) | freshwater metagenome | isolation source: freshwater sample F1-140 | place: China: Fuxian Lake, Yuxi | collected 2017-12-25
CAGTTGTCGCACGAGGATCGCGTTCTCGGGCAGTTCAAGCGTTTGTTTGATCGGCGGGGCCGCTGGCATCTTCCCCGCTGTGTAGCAGAACGCCGAAGAAAAGTCCCGTCATTTTTTTAGGGGCAAGCGCAGGGCTAGGCCGAAAAACCGGCCTCTTGAAGAAAAACGGCGCGGGACTCCGGCTGCGGAGGTCGTGGGACGCGCGCATTACCCGCCGGGCTCGCCTGCACACCGTTGCACCGGAGATAAAGCGCCTGGGGCAGAGCTGGTCTCGCGGTTTTACCACCGCTGTCTGCTTTCCTCCCTGAATGGGGGGCGCATGATGCCAGCGCTGGGTGCGATGGCGCATCGAGCAGCAAAGCATCGATTTCCATGAAGCAAACGCCCGTCGTTTCCACTCGTCCGATCGGACTCGAGAAATACCAGCCGCTGGAGCACATCCTGTGTTATGACGACTTCGACTGCGGAAGTTGCGGGTGGCTCGACCTGAAACCGAATCACACGCAGAAGGACTTCCGCCCCCTCAAGAGCGTGATCGACAAAACGCGCTGGGGTCCGTGCATGCTGAGCACAGCCTCGTATGGCTTGGCGGGAACCCACGGCTCGATGGACGGAATCTACTCGCTGAAACTGACCACGCATCCGGTCGCCGCACGTTACGAGGAGCCTCCCGTCGCCGGTAGTCTCGGCACGGCGATCAAGCGGCTCACCCTTCACCGGCCCAAGGGCCTTTGGCAGTTCGAAACGTGGTTCGCCTACACGCCGGAACAGGACCGGCAGGGCCTCGGCGAGGCATCGATCCGGGCATTCGGGTTCTGGTTCGATGTCCAGGACGATCATCACCGCTATCAACCGGGCTTCCGCTACGTCAATTCCGTCAACGGCGAATTACGGCAGCAGTGGCAGATCTTTCAACCGAAGGACGTCAGCAACCAGGAATGGGGCTTCGGCTCCGACATCGAATGGGCCAAACGCGGAATCGATGCCATCTGGTATGGCCGCCGCTATCCCAACGGCGAGTGCGACGCGTATACCTTTCTGCCCGATGGCAAACAGCAGCTTTGCTACAACGAGACCGACGATAAGATCAACTGGCTCTACTTCCGAATGCTGGTTGATCTGGACAAGCGGGAGTATGTCGAGATGCAGTCGGGCAACACCGTCTTCGATCTCCGTGGCACGAAGGTCGCGCTGTGCGCCCCGTATGCACGAGTCCGGGGCTTGGTGAATCCCGTGGCGTGGGTGGAGGCAGATACCAATCGCCGCGTGTTCCTCTACCTCGACTCGGTGGTGATTTCCCAAAACTGAGTTGTGAATTCAGAGACATGATTCCCATGAGACAGTTTCAGACCACGGTAATTGACTTCAAATACGTATATCAGTCGTCGTTCGAGTCGGCCCCATTCGAGGCAGCGTGGGCCCGCGAAGCGATCTACTTCATCCGGGTAGAGGAGATCTCCGGCGTGAACGCAGCGCTCACGGCGCACGTGCAAATCTCCGTCGACGGCGTGCACTGGATCGACGAAGGATCCAAGCTCGGGCCCGTTGACAAGGCCGGCGACTATTTCCTACGGGTGGCGCATTTCGGGGGGTTCCTCAGGTTGCGCTGCGAGCTGGCAGGCGTGAATCCGAGATTCCAGCTCACGAACAACCTGGTGCTGAAGGAGTAGTAACCGTGGCGTACTCGGTGTTCGAGTTGTTCCGGCTGGCAGGCAAGGTCGCGCTCGTCGTGGGCGGTGCCCGGCACTTGGGCTACGACATGGCCGAGGCACTGGCAGAGGCGGGCGCCGACGTCGTTGTGACATCGCGCGAGGAGGCCGCCGCGGATCGGGCGGCGCGCTGCCTGGCGGAGACATTCCCGATTCAAGCCCGCGCATTCGCGCTCGATCATCGCAATTCCGATCGGGTGGCGGAGGTGTTCGGAGCTGCGGTGCGGTGGAGGGGCCGAATCGACATCCTCGTCAACAACGCAGGCGGCGGTTCGGGGGTGGGGCCGTGCCACGTGCTCGAGCGCGAACCGGCCGAGGCCGAGAACCTGATCGCCACGAACCTGATCGGGACCCTGCATTGTTGCCAGGCAGCCGCGCGGACGATGGTCGAAAAGCGTGCGGGCAAGATCGTCAACGTCGCGTCGGTGGCCGGCTTGGTGGGCCGCGATCGCCGGATGTACGCGAGGCATGGCCTGCGAGGCCAGCCGGTAGACTACGCCGCGGCAAAGGCCGGCGTCATTGGCCTGACCAGGGATCTTGCGGCGACGTTGGCTCCGTATGGTGTGTACGTGAACGCCATCTCGCCTGGTGGTTTCGCTCGGCCGGAGATGCCGCCCAGTTTCGTGCGCGAATACAGTGACCGGACGCCGGTGGGACGAATGGGTCGCGATGGCATCGATATGAAAGGCGCGGTCCTTTTTTTGGCTTCCGCCGCCTCGGATTACGTCACCGGCCAGAACCTGGTGGTGGATGGCGGTTTTTCGACATGGCAATAGCACAGGCAAGGCCACGGGTGGTCGTGGTCGGCCTCGGATCGATCGGGCGCCGCCATGCACGCCTATTGAGCGCGCGCGGCGACCTTCAAGTGGAATGGTGTGAATCGTCGGCCGCCGTCCTGTCGCAGGCTGCGAGCGAGCTGGGGGTGCCGGCGCGGGTGCATGGTGATTTCGAAGCGGCGATCGCCAGCCAACCAACGATGATCGTGGTGGCAACGCCACACGAGGTGCACGCGCCGCAAGCGATTGCCGCCTTGAACGCGGGGATTCATGTCCTTTGCGAAAAGCCGCTCAGCGACACCCTTTCCGCCGCAACCGCGATCGTGGCGGCCGCGGCCCGGTCGGCCGCAGTCTTGACCGTGGGTTTCCAGCTTCATTTCCACCCGGTGTTCCGGCGCGTGAAGGATCTGCTGGCTGGCGGCGAACTCGGCTCGCTCCACCACCTCCACGCGCATATTGGCACCTATGTAACCTTGGTGAATTCCCGGTCCCGCTACCAGGCCGACCTCGCCGGGGCGCTCTTCATGGACTATGCCCACCAGCCGGACCTCTTCTTTCACCTGTCCGGCGAGAGGCCGGAGGGAGTGTATACCGCCGCCGGCCTCGGCGGAACCCGGCCGTTGCGCTCGAATCCGAACTTCGCGGTCGTCCTCTGCGACTATGCGCGGCCCTTCATCTCGAGCCTGAGCCTGAACTACCTGCAGTTCCCGGAACGCCATGTCTACGAAATCGTCGGCGATCGTGCCTGGCTGACGATCGACCTGCCAAGCGGCTCTCTGCGAATGGGTAGTTCCGCCACGAACTCGGTCGCAACCGAATCATTCTCGACCGACCGGGATCTCCTCTACCAAGCCGAGCACCAGGCGTTCCTCGATGCGATTGATGGCAAACGCCCTCCCGAGAGCCCCGCTGCCGACGCGCTTGTATCGATGCAGGCGATCGATGCGGCGATTCGATCATGGCGATGCGGCGCACGCGTCCCGCTGGTCGAGGCGCGTGCTGATGCCGCAAGAGACAAACCGGTGGTTCCGAGCGGATGAGGAGACTGACGACTTCGGTGTTCAGCGCCGCTGCGCGCGCTTGGCGTCCCAGGGTGGGTCGGCGGCGGAGGTGTCGCTACCCCACATGTTCGACCTTCGTGGCAGCGCGACCGGAGCCAGGGCCAAGGCGCCGGTCGCTCAAGAAACCGGACCAACCGAATCGCCGGGGGAGAAAGTCGGAATGATGCGCGTTCCTTCACCCAGGGGTTCCCCGCTTCGGATCCGCTCGATCATGTTATAGGCTTCGGTGGCGAGCTTCTGCGGAGTGAAGACGTAGCAGGCCGGCCGCGGAAACAGATGCTCGAAAAAACAGTCGTATTCGCGGGAAACGAGCGAGAGATCCTTTGGCACCTTGATGTTCCACGAGGGCAGGATCGTCGCGAGGGCCAGATAGGCTGATGGCGTGTCCACCAAGATCGCTGTGCACCGCAGGTGGGCGCGCAGTTCGCGGCGGAGCGCGTTGGCGATGGCGTCCACGGCATCCCGGTCGTAGGTGGCCACTTTCACCTGAACATCCGGATTGCGACAGAGCCGTGCCGCCTCAAGTGCGGCCGATTCGCTGAGCGCGTCTCCCAGGCGGGGTGACCGCCAGCGAAAATACAGGATTTTGCGATGCCCCTTCCTCACCAGGGTGCCAATAGCGTGGCGGCAGGCTGCTTCATAATCGATCGTGACCGACGGCAACTGGCATTCCGAGAAACTGTAACCGATCACGAGTGCCGGCAGGCGTTCTCCGTTGGCCCGGCGGTTTGCGAACCACTGCTGGATTGCCCTGCTGGAATGGCACAGCAGCCAACAATCGCTCCTCTGCTGCCGGACAAGCCGGTTGAGCGAGGCATTGACACCACGACACAGAAATCGTTCTCCGAAATGCAGTCGGATATCGCAGTGTCCGTGCGAGAGGAGCCCGCGCAGTTCGTCGAGCCAAAGCAGCGATTGATGTCGGATCCTGACGAATTCGTCGGGACACAGGACGTCGACGCCTGCTGGTTCGCCCTTTGCAGCGGAACCCCGTGAGTAAGGTCTCACGCGGTAGCCCACGCCGTGCACGGGCGTCACCAGCCCCGAGCGTTGGAGTGCGCTCAGGGCCAGGCGAAGTGTGGGCCTGCTTATCCGCAGTCCCGAAGAAAGCGCGCGTTCACTCGGCAGCCATTCCGGCCACTGGCCTGCCTCGATCTCCCGCTTGAGCAGCGTCACGGCCTGACTGACCAGCGTCGGCTTATTCAGAGTTGTGAGCATGGGGATGCGTTCGCCGAAAAACGTGCTGGAGTGTCGGCGCTATCGCAAGCAGTGCAACGTGGTCAAGTCAACCTACGACTGCGTTCCTCCAAGAGGTTCGGTGGGGCGATCATGGACAGGGTGGTCGCCATGGCCCACAAATGAGAGCTTCTCCACCCACCGCCGATGCGTGTCGCAACCCGGGCACCGTGGTCAACCGAGTAGACCACCTCTTCGCGGTCGCTTTGCCCACCCCCGGCTACTTTTCCTTGATGCGCCTTGAGACCTCTTCACGCCCCCAGTTGCAGCGCAGGTGGCGAACTCCGCCGCCGTGTTTTTCTGAAAGGACTCGGCATCGCTGTCGCGGGCATGTCTTCGGTCAAACTCAGCGCCGCGCAAGTCCTCGACGCCAAGTTCAAGACCGTCAGCCTCGTCCGGGGTCCGGAACTCGGCCTGAAGCCCCATTCCCTGCGCGTGGGCGATGGCGCCGGCGGCTGGGCATGGCAGCCGGGGGAGTTCCGATTCCTGCACGCGCCTGATTCCTGGGTGATGCCGTTTGGGATGGTCCAGATGGACAACGGCGAGGTCGCCCTGCTGGGCGCGGTCGGTGAGGAGAAACTGCTTGGAAAACAGCAAACCGCCTGCGCCGCATTCAGCTCGGATGGCGGCAGCACGTGGACCGATTGGCACCTCGTGCCCGATGCGCCGGGACGTCCGATGGGGCTGGCCTACCTCGGCGGAGGAAAGCTCAGTTTCACCTTGGAGCACACCGACAGGCGATTCTACAGTTCGGACTACGGACGGACCTGGCCGGAACGGGTCGGGATTCCTGCGGCGGCGGAGGGAGAAGCCCTCTTCCGGGGATGCGGCTGGCACGGCGAGGGAGCGCCCTTGGTGGAACGCGACGCAGCCGGAAAGGTCGCCATCGCTGAAGTGGGATGGCAAAATCTGGTCAACTATCCCGCCGGTCCAACCATCAACTATTTCCGCTGGTCCCTCGATGGTGGGCGCACGTGGGGAAAGGCGTTATCGCCGAAGGAATGGCTTTGGCAGGACGATTGGGAGGGAAAGACCCACCTGCGTGGCGTGAGCGAAGGTTCGGTGGTCCGGGCCAACAACGGCTGGCTGGTGGGGGGTCTGCGCACCGACATGCCGGCCCGGTGGATCGCCGCCAAGAATGACCAATACGAGGGATGCGCAGTTTCCATCTCCAAGGACAACGGTCAGACTTGGTCACCGCTGCAGACGCTGCACCGGGGCGGACGGATGCACATGCACTTCGTGAAGATGCCCGATGGCGCACTGGTGATGATCTACGTCATGCGCCATGACATCGCGCCCGACGGTATCCGCTACTCCAGTTACCTTCGCGGCTGCGGTGCGCTCGTCAGCCGGGACAACGGTTTGACCTGGAACCTCACGCGGGAGTATCGGCTGCATGAGTTCGACTTCGCCACCGCTGCGGAGGGATCGAAAGGCCAGGGGATCGCGGCCTCGGCCTGCGGCCACACCTGTTCGACCCTGCTTGGCGACGGCAGCATACTTACCGCCTACGGCCACTACATCAGCAAGGGAATTGCCTTGATCCGCTGGAGATTGCCGGCGGCCCGATAATCCACCCGACGCCCTCGCGGGACCTCGAACTTGAAGCCCCTGCTGAGGGCAAGCGGGTTTACCACCGCTGGCAGCTTGCCGGTGGCGGCTGCATGGTTTTTTTCGCAGCCGAAACCAACGGAAGAGCAATTCATGACTGCGATGCGATTCGAAGACCTGTTTGTTTATCAGAGCCTCTCAGCGGAACAACTCAGCTTCTACCACGAGCATGGGTACCTGGCGCTGGGCCGGGTGCTGACTGACAAAGGGCTGGAGCAGATGCGTCGCGAAGTCATGGTGGCCTGGGAGGCCGAGAAGGGATCGTTCGATCCGACGAAAAACTGGCTGCAGAATTCGCTGCTGGCCGATATTCATCATCGCTCGGACACGGCCCGTCGGTTCTATTTCTCCGGGCCACTGGTGGATGCCGCCGGGCAACTCATCGGGCCGAACATCAAGGGGGCAACGTCGCAGCTCACCTTCAAGATGCGCGGAAACACCATGCCGTTCGGGTGGCATCAGGACAACGGCTACGGCCAGCTGGAGCCGTACAACACCTTGACGACGCTGACCGCGCTGGACGATGCCGATCAGGACAACGGTTGCCTTTGGCTGATTCCCGGAAGTCACAAGCAGGGTCAGATCGCCGTCACCCGCACGCCTGAAGAACGCAAGGCCAACAAGGAAGTCGTAGTCGCCGCTGACGATGCCAAGGCGGTCCCGATGGCCATGAAGGCTGGCGAGACGTTGATCTTCCATTGCTGGACCCTGCACAAATCCGAAGGCAACCGCTCCAAGACGCGCGACCGGCGAATCCTGTTCCTGCGCTATGCAGACGCCGATGCGGTTGAGGTCTACAACGACCGCAAGCCCCGATTGGGGAGACTCGTGCGCGGCAGGACCCGTTTCGCGGAAGTCGAGCAGTTCGAACTCGAGTTACCCCTGAGCTGAGGAGCCACCGATGCCGGGCCCCAGTGGACGAATCGTGGATCTCAACGGGCGCCTTGTGCCGGAGGCCGAGGCGAGCGTGTCGATCTTCGACTCGGCGTTGATGTACGGCGACACCGTGTTCGAGATGACCCGTTCTTTCAACCGCAAGCAGTTCATGCTGCGGGAGCATCTCGAGCGGCTATATCGTTCCATCAAAGGGCTGCGCATCCCGTTTTCGATACCCATGGAACACCTGGAATCGCGCGTCGAGGACGTGATCAGGCGAAACCAGCCGCACATGAGCGCGGACGACGAAGATCGCGTGATGATCAATGTTTCGCGCGGGCCGCTGTCGATCTACCACCCCATCTTTGGCGGCGACCCGGGGCCGACGCAGGTCATATCTTCGTTTCCCCTGTCGCTGACGATGGGCGCGATCGGGCATCTCTACGATCACGGGGTGCACGCAATCACGCCGTCGCAACGAGCAATTCCCGGCGAGTTGCTGGATCCGAAAAACAAGAACCGAAGCCGGCTGCATTACATGGTGGCGAATCTGCAGGTAGCGCTCGCCGATGATCCCAATGCTTGGGCGTTGCTGCTGGATCCCGGCGGCTTCGTCGCCGAGGGTACGGGGGCGAACTTTTTCATCGTCTCCGGAGGTGAGTTGATCACGCCGGAACCGCGGAACATCCTTCGCGGGATCAGTCGTGACTATACCATGCGACTTGCGCGGGAGATGGGGATCGCGGTGCACGAGCGCAACATCGAGGTATATGACGTCACGCATGCGGACGAGGCGTTCTACACGGCCACGCCGTTTTCGATCCTGCCCTGCACGAAGATCAACGGCGTGTCGATCGGCACGGGCGCCACCGGGCCGGTGACGCAGAAGCTGCTGGAGACTTGGAGCCAGCGGGTCGGAGTGGACATCGTTGCCCAGGCACGGCGATTTGCGGAGCGCACCGGACAATCCGCGAACCACGGGGCAAGTCCTTACCGGATGGTCGTTCCTTCGACGCGTCCGGCGGACCAGGGTTCGGCGCGGGAAACAGTCTAATGAACACCGGGACTGACAGCTTCGCCTCGGCAGCCCAGCAATCTCCATCTCCCGAGCTGTCCGCGGGACGGCGCATCGGCGTCGCGCTTGGCCTGCTCGCAGGGTTGCGCGGGCATGACTTCCGCGCTGCCGGCACCTTCATGAACATGGAGTTCGGCGGTCATTGGCTTCCAGCCCGGCTGTTTAGGTTTGTTGGATGGACGCTCAGGCAGATGCTCTTTGTCATTCCTCCCGCCTTGAGAGGCATCAGCTTCGCCTCACCCGTCAGCCGAACGCCCCTGTGGCTGGCGGAGGGGAACCCGTTGGCGAACCACCCGTGGTCGGGTCAGCCGCGGGCGGCGCTTCCGGACGACGTGGACACAGTGGTGATTGGCGCTGGGATGACGGGTGCATCGCTGGCATATCACTGGAGCAAACGGTCTGACCCTTCCCGCAAGTTGGCGGTGCTGGAGATGTCCGATCCGGCCGAAGGAGCATCCGGCAGGCACGGTGGCAGCGTGGTGATGGGTCGCTACTTCGCCATGGTTTACAAGAACCTCGTCAAGTACTGGGAGCAGACCCGACCGGGCTGGAGCCAGACCGATCGCGAGGCCATCGCGCGGCGATTCGCCGATGCGTACTGCACCTCCGCCTACCGCAACGCCGACATGATCGAGCAGACAGTTCTGACAGAAAAACTGGATTGTGACTACGCCCGGAACGGATGGGTGCAGGTGCGGGACGCCGACGAGCAGGAGTGGCTGACCGAGTCGGTGAAGATGGCACAGGAGTCCGGCAGGACGGATTGGACGCGCGTTACTCCGGACGACGTGAAGAACCTGTGTGGTCTGCCGGTGAAGACTGATTGTGGGCTGTCTCGCCGGGCTGGTCAGTTTCATCCGGCCAAGTGGGTCTGGTCGCTCTTCGGCGTCGCGCTGAGATCTCCGAGCGTGGCGTTGTTCTCCAGAACGAAGGTGCTCGGCGTGGAGGACCGCGGTGAGCACTACCTGATTCGCACCAGTCGCGGAGACATTCGCGCACGCCACGTCATCAATGCGACCGAGGCTTACACGCAGCTGCTGCACCGGCATTTCAAGTGCGTCATTGAGGCCCGGCAGACGCAGTTGTGCAGCGGTGTGGGTGGCCCACAGGCGCTCAGGTCGCATGTTACCGTCAGCGGGAAACGCTGGTTCGGGGATCGGCGCGGTTCGAACCTGGTCATCGGATCAGACGAAACACGCCTCCCCCTTGACTGCATTGGTCAGAACAAACCGTCGCGCTGGATCACCAAGTTCGTGATGGGCGAGTTACAGCGATACACGGGCCCGTTTGAACTCCGGATCACCAACGAGTGGAGTGGTTCTGTCGGATTCACTCCCGATCAGTTTCCCATCGTCGGACTCATCGATGGCAAACGGCAATTCATCATCGGTGGGATGTGCGGATCAGGCACCGGCGTGTCGTTCAACGGCGCGCGCTGCATCGTCAACCGGATCCTGGGCATCACCGATGAGCCGGACGATTATCCGCCCGAGTATTTCAGTCCGACGCGGCTGCTTGACCCGGAGCATCACCCTTGGCCGCAGTTGGGAGAGCCGCTTGTCGCGGGGCGCGCGATGTAGCCTATGCTCACCAGCCCGGTCAAACCCGAGTCTGAGCCCGCGCGGCGTGTTTCCACCGCATGGCGACGCATCGTCACGCCCATCCCCGCACCAGCCACGGTTTCCCTCCTTGACCGTCTCCAGAGGATTGCGCCTCGAGCGACGACCGCAATGTTTCCGGTTTGGTGGCGCGAAGCCGAGAGCTTTCTGGTTCGTGACGGCTGCGGGAATCAATGGATCGATCTGACCAGCGCGATCTTGGTCGCCAATTCCGGACACAGTCATCCCAAGGTGGTTGAGGCGATGCGACGGATGCTGGATCAACCCTTGCAGGCCACCTACCTGTTCCCGCAGGAGCCGCGCCTGGTGCTGAGTGAGAAGCTCGCCGCCTTGTCGCCATGGAACGATGCCAAGGCGATCCTGTTCAGCGCCGGAACGGAAGCCACCGAATGCGCCTTGATGCTCATGCGGCTGCATGGTCGGAGGCATTCGCCTGAGAAGAACATCATCCTCTGTTTTGAAAAAAACTACCATGGCCGCACGCTCGGCGCGGCGCTGGCGTCGGGATTCTCAGATGACGAGTACTTCCTGAGCCGCCAGCGCGAGGCGGGTTACTACCGTCTGCCGTACCCGTTTGAGCCCGGTTGCGGACTTCCCGGCATCGTATCTGACGGAGCCGCGAAATGGTCGGCATGCATGGACCGCATGAAACTCGACGGCATCGATCCGAACCGCGTCGCAGGCATCATTCTCGAAACGATGCCGGGTTGGGCAACATGGCCGATCAACCGATCGTTCCTTGCAGCCATGCGATGCTTTGCGGACGAGAATCGTGCGCTCGTGGCCTTCGACGAAGTACAATCAGCGTGCGGACGCACCGGCAGGTTTTTTGCATTCGAGCATCTCCGCGTCTTGCCGGACCTGATCGCGCTGGGCAAAGGATTGAGTTCGGGCATGCCGGTGTCGGCGGTGGTTGGCCCACGCTCGATTCTCGACCAGCCAGGACCAGGCGAGATGTCGAGCACGCACGGCGGGAATCCCGTCTGCGCCGCGGCGGCGCTGGCGAATCTACGGGTCATCGAAGAAGAACAGATGATCTCCGCCGCTGCCAGCACTGGGAAGCGGTCGGTCGAAAAGCTGCGTGAAATCGTGGCGGAGCATCCCTCGCGCGTCCAATCCGTTCACGGATTTGGGTTGTTCATCTCAATCCATTTCCGCAAGCCCGACAGTTCTGAGCCGGACATCGATCTTGCCGATGCAATCGCCCGTGAAGCGGTTTCGCGTGGCGTGCTCATGTTTGCCACTGGGCGGGGCTATCTCAAGTTCGCGCCACCTCTGTGCATTGATCCAGACGCGGCGTTGGAAGCAGCCGGCGTGATCTGTGACGCGTGCCGTGACGTCATTGCAGCAAGGGGGATGGAATGAAAGAAACCCGGGCACCAGAGCGATGGGCGCAGCGTCAGTACTTCCCTGCAACCGGTGCGCAGTGTCACGACTCGCCAAGCGTCGACACGTGGAACTTCAGGTCCAACAACAAACCAAGCGGCCCGGGATATGCCGCGCTATGGGGAGATATTTTATGCGAACAAGTCGAGTGAAACGTCGATGGGATTCGGGCAAAGCCGTGCTGGCCACGGTGGCGCACTTCCGCGACCCGCAGAGCGCGGAGTTGATCGGGTTGCTGGGGTTTGACTGCCTCTGGATTGATCTCGAGCATCAACCAACCGGCATGGGCGACGCCGAGAACATGATTCGCGCCGCCCGTGTCGCGGACATGGATGTCATGGCGCGTGCCGCCAAGGGCGAATTCATGCGCGCGGTGCGGTTGCTCGAGGCGGGCACGAACCTCCTCATGTATCCGCGGTGCGAAAGCGCGGCGGAGGCGCGGGAGTTGGTGAAGTGGACGCGGTTTCCGCCCTTGGGCCAGCGGGGGTACTTCAGCGCGAGTCCGGACAATCCGTACTGTCTGACTCCGATGGCCGACTACCTGCGTCAGGCCAACGAACAGACGGTGGTTTTGCCGCAGATCGAATCGCCGAATGCCGTGGCGGCGGCAGAGGAGATTGCGGAGGTTGACGGCGTCGACATGCTGTTCTTCGGGCCGGGTGACTTCAGCGTGATCAGCGGGATTCCAGGGGAGTTCAAGTCCGCGCTGGTCCGCGACGCCATGGCTCACACGGCCAAGGCGGCCCTCCGCGCCGGCAAGCGGTTCGGAACGCTGGTGTTTGATCTGGAGGGCGCGCAGCGAGCGTTGGACCTGGGCGCGACCCTGGTCTGCTATGGCGGCGACTTGCACTTTGTGCGGCAGGCGCTGATCCGGATGAAGGAGGATTTCGCGCGGCTCGGCTTCCAGTTCGAGGACAAGCTCGGGCACGCGGCGCCGGCGGGTTCAAGCTATGCTGTACAACAAAAGGCAGCGCCATGAATCATCGTGAGTTCGGCCGGCTCGGCTGGAGGATCTCCGTCGTCGGGTTTGGCAGTTGGGCGCTCGGTGGCGAGGGTTGGGGCGGGCAGGACGACGCTGAATCCATCCATGCGCTGCACCGGGCGCTCGAGTTGGGGTGCAACTTCATCGACACCGCGCGCGCCTACGGGGATGGCCGCAGCGAGCGCGTCATCGCTCGCGCGCTGGCCGAACACCGGGGCGGACGAGTCTATGTGGCCACGAAGGTCCCGCCGATCATTACGCGCGACTGGCTGGCCACGCCCTACGAGCACTGGCACGACAAATACCCCGAGCAGCACATCCGCGACTGCGTGGAACGGAGCCTGCGCGACCTGCGGACCGACTGCATCGACCTGCTCCAGATTCACACGTGGTCACGGGCATGGAACAGGAATCCCGCGCCTTTCCAGGTGCTGCGGGATCTGCAAAAGCAGGGCAAGATCCGCGGGATCGGCGTCAGCACGCCCGAGCACGATCAGAACGCGGTGGTCGATCTGATCCGTGGGGGCTGGGTCGACAGCGTGCAGGTGATTTATAACATCTTCGACCAGGAGGCCCAGGCGGAGATTTTTCTGGCCGCGATTGAACACGGCGTGGGCATCATCGTACGCGTGGCGTTTGACGAAGGTGCATTGACCGGCAAGCTGACGGCTCAGACGACGTTCCGGGAGGGTGATATCCGCCGCAGTTATTTCGCTGGCGACCGACTGATCCGGACCGTGCTGCGCGTCGAGAAGATCCGTCAGGCGCTTGGCGCCGAGGAGCCCGATTTGGCGGAAGCGGCGTTGAAGTTCGCAATCAAACCGCAGGCGGTGTCCACCGTCATTCCTGGCATCCGCAACGCACGTCAAGCCGAGGCCAACTGCCGTGTCGGCTCGCTGCCGCCGATGAGCGACGAGATGGAGCTCGAGCTTCGCCGGCACCAATGGCGACGTTGCTTCTGGCATGCAGGCAAGTAGGACTTCTCACCGTGAATGCCCAAACGAGACCCGGCGAGGCCGTCGCAGAGGATCCGGATGTTGGCCGGCAGCTCGGTGAACTGCTGCAACTGATCGAAGGTCTGATCGATCTCGAGCACCTGCGCGCAGTCGATGCGCGCTACCTGAGGGCGCTGCGTTGGCACGAGACCGATCGCGTGCCGCTGCTGGCACGGTGTCCCTTTGGCCAGCGTTGGCAGCTACCGTCGCCGTGGGATCGGTTCACAACGTATCCGTACCGCCGCGCCTACCATGAGCCGGCCATGATGATGCAGAATCAACTGCTGGACCGTGTGGTGCCGGGACTGCTGTTGGAGGACGACAATCCTCTGGCAATCCGGGCCGACCATGGCACGATTCAAGTCGCGACGGCGTTGGGCGGTTCGTGGGACGCGCTCGGGGACGATTACCCTTGGGTTCAGCCTTTTGATTCGGAGCGCCAGGTGCACGAACTGATCAGTGGTACGCGGGCGATCGACCTGCAGACGGGTGTGACGGCGCTGTCGACTCGGACCATGCAGTTCTACCGCACAAAGCTGGCACAATACCCGCGCGCCAGTCAGGCCATTCAGATCTCGCTGCCGGATCTGCAGGGCCCTCTTGATACCGCCGAGCAACTCTGGGGCAGCGACGTCCTGCTGGGCCTGCTGGAGAATCCGAGCCAGGTGGGCGCCCTGCTGGACCGGATCGTCGAGGGCATGTTGGAACTGGCGGCTCACTTTCGACGCCACGCCTGCGATCGCCTCGATCCACAGGCCAACTCCCAGCACGGCTATATCATCCCCGGCCGCCTCATGATCCGCGCCGACACGGCCATCCTGGTTTCTCCTGATACCTATCGGGAGGTGGTTGCGCCCACGGACGCCGAACTGCTGCGGCGCATCGGCACGGGAGCGATTCACTTCTGTGGCAATGGGCAGCATCTCATCGAGCCCATGTTGGAAATTCCCGCCCTGCGCGGTTTGGATTTCGGTCAATCGCGGATGATGGACCTGGGGCCGATTTACGAAGAGTGCCGCCGGCAGCGGGTCGCCATCACCAATCTCCAGCCGGAGCGTGCGGAATTGACGAGTGGTGAAGCGCGACGGGCTTACCCCACCGGGGTGGCGCTGGTCTATCCCACGACGAGCATCGAAGACGCCCGCGAGGTTGTTCTCTCCCATCGAGGACGGCCATGAATAAACCGGTGCGCATGGGTTTGCTGGGATGCGGCACGATCGCGCAGTTCGCGCACCTGCCGGCGTTGGCGCGGGCACGGAAAGTGAAGCTGGTCGCGATCTGCGATGCGGCCGAGGATCTGTTGAGTGCCGCGGGTGCCCGAGCGGGCGAGATCAGGCGGCACACGGGTTTCGACGATCTGCTGCGGGACACCGCGGTCGAGGCGGTGCTGATCGCTGTGCCCGACGCATTCCATGTGCCGCTGACCCTTCGCGCGCTCGACGCCGGGAAACACGTACTGGTGGAGAAGCCGCTCGGCACCGATTCGCACGAGTGCCTGCAGGTGGTGCGCGCTCAGCGTAAACTGGGCCTGAAGGTGCAGGTCGGTTCGATGAAACGGCACGACCCCGGCGTCGCGTTTGCCCGGCGGTTTGTGGGCGAAAGGGTGGGTGCCGTGTTTTCCGTCTCCGGCGTTTACCGCGACACGATGTTTCGCCACGCCATGCAGGATTCATGCCTCGACCCGCCGCTGGTCAGCCCCAGCAGCGTCAAACCGTCGAAGGACCCGAAGGCGGACCGGGAACACTACAATCTGTGGACGCAAGGTGCCCATCTCTTCGACAGCCTCCGCCATCTCGCCGGCCCAATCGTGGCGGTGACGGCGCAGGTGGCGAGACAGGGGGAACAGTCCTGCTGGCACGGGTTGATCGAGCTCGCCAGCGGCGGACTTGGGCACTTTGAACTGACCTGCAAGGCGTGCGCGGACTGGTGTGAACGATATGAGGTCTTCGGTGCGGGCGGCAGCGTCGAGGTCAGCGTGAGCCTTCCCTTCTACCACCGCCCCGCCCAAGTTCGGTGTTTCGATGGCGCCACCCAGCAGATCCACAGTTCGCTTGGGGCCTCCAGCAACGCCTACGCGAATCAACTCGATGCGTTCGCCTCGTCGATCCGGGATGACACCCCAACCAATCCCGACGCCGTGGAGGGGTTGGCGGCGGTGAGGATGCTCGAGGCCGTTGCGAGATCCGTGCGCGAAGGGCGGCGCATCGCCATTGCGCCGGAGGAGATCTGACGATGCGGCTGGCCATTTTCGCCCGGACCTTCTCGCGACCCACACTCGACGAAGTGCTGCTGGCCGTGCGTGCGCACGGCCTGGACCTCGTTCATTTCAACCTCGCGTGTGCCGGGCTCGATCCGTTGCCCGAAACGCTGGAGGCCGAGAACGCCACACAGATCTCGGCCGCGTTTCACCGTCGCGGTGTCGGAATGGCGGGGGTGTCCGGGACGTTTAACGCGGTGCATCCCGACACAGGCGTCCGGCAGGAACTGACCCGGCGATGCGGGCAGATCATTTCCCTCGCGCCCAGGATGGGAACGAGGCTCGTGGCGTTGTGTACCGGCACGCGCGACCCGACCGACATGTGGAAACGGCATCCGGACAACGCCAGTGGCGAAGCTTGGCGCGATCTGCTCGGGACCCTGGGCTGCTTGCTGCCGGTGGCGGAGAACGCCGGTGTCACGCTCGGCATCGAGGCGGAGCCGAACAACGTCGTGGATTCGGCGGCAAAGGCCAGGCGGTTGCTGGACGAGATGGCTTCGCCGAACCTGAAGATCATCATGGACGGCGCCAATCTGTTCCACGACGACCTTGCGCGGATGCGCGACGTGCTGCGCGAAGCCCTCGAGCTGTTGGCGAACGATATCGTCATGGCGCACGCGAAGGACATCGCCGATCCGGGCGGGCGGAACAGCCAGGCGGCGGGCAGCGGGAGGCTGGACTGGCCGGAGTACTTCCGACTTCTCCGAGACCATCACTACGAGGGACCGCTGGTGCTGCACAACCTGGCCGAACCCGAGGTTGGGGAGAGCATTGCGTTTGTGCGGGACTGTCTTGCCCATGCCGACGTTTGAGCGAGAGGGAATTCGATTCTACTAATATGGTCACTCGCATCCGCCACACGGGCATCGTAGTCAGCAAGATGGAATCGTCGCTGCCGTTTTACCGCGACCTGCTGGGATTGGAGGTCTGGTGGGACCAGATCGAGGATGGCCCGATGGTGGAAGCCGTCACCGGCGTACCGGGTGCGCGAATACACGTAGTGAAGCTGAAGGCGCCGGATGGCGTGTCCATCGAGTTGCTGCAATACCTGAACACGCCCAAGCCGATACCTTCGCCTTCGAACGCCAACGACGTGGGATGCAACCACGTCGCGATGCAGGTGAGCGACCTTGCTGCGCTCCATGAGCGGGCCGCCGCGGCTGGCATCCGCTTCCATTGCCCGCCGGCGGCGGCGGCGGGAGGCAAGGCCAAAGTGACCTACTGCCGCGATCCCGAGGGCGTGATCGTCGAGTTGGTGGAAATTCTGGGCTGAGGCGATCCATGAATCATTTCGGATCAATCGACTGGTTGGTGCTGGCCGTGTATTTCGTGGGCTCGGTGGCCCTGGGCGTCCACTTCGGCAAGAAACAGAAAGACCCCGAAGACTATCTCCTGGCCGGACGCAAGATGGCGTGGCTGCCGGTGGCCATCTCGATCATGGCGACGAACACCAGCGCCGTGACCTACATGGGCGTGACGTCCTACGTCTTCAGCAAAAACGTCATGCTGTACATGGTGGTCGTGACCCTGGTGCTGGTGACTCCGCTCGTGATCTACCTGTTCGTCGGCTTCTACTACAATCTCAAGGTCTTCACGACTTACGAGTATCTGGAAAAGCGGTTCAGCCCGGCGGTGCGCAGTATTGCGAGCGTGCTGTTCGTTTTCCTGCGGCTTTGCTGGCTGGCCACGATGATCCACGCGACCGCCATTGCCCTCGCGGAGATCACCGGGGCATCACAGGTGGCGTGCGTGCTGGTGCTGGGTTTGGGCACCACGTTCTACACCATGGTGGGCGGGATGGAGGGTGTGATCTGGACGGACGTGTTGCAGGCCGTCGTGTTCATCGCAGGCATCTGTTTCACGGTGTTTTTTCTGCTGGCCGATTTTGACTGGAAACCGGACCAGATCTGGTCGCTCGCCGAGGCAGCGGGACGGACGAAAATGTTCGACTTCTCGCTCGACCCCACGGTGGAGGTAACGTTCTGGGGAACGCTCCTCGGGTATTCCGTCATCATGCTGGCGTCCTACGGTGTCGACCAGGTCGTGTCGCAGCGTTACTTCACGGCCAAAGACCTGACGGCCAGTCGACGCTCGGTGATTGCGAATGCCTGCATCGATGTGCCGATCACCACCCTGCTCTACCTGATGGCGATCGGCATCTTCTCCTACTTTCAGAGGCATCCGGGCCTTCTTCCGGCAAACTTCGAACCGGACCGCATCTTGCCGTTCTTCGTGGTGACGGCGCTGCCGGTGGGAGTCAAGGGACTGGTCATCGCCGCCATCATGGCGGCCACGATGTCGAGTATCAGCTCCGGCGTGAACTCGATCACCACGGCCACGTTCGTCGATTTCTACCGCCGTTATTTCCGGGCGGAGTCAACGGCCCAACAGTTCCTGCAACTCTCGCGCCGGTTCACGCTGTTCTGGGGTGTGGCCGCCACCCTGATGGGTTTGTTCGTAGGCAGACTGGGCACGGTTCTGGAGATCTCGGCGAAAACGAACAGTTTCTTCACCGGTGTACTGCTGGGGATCTTCCTGCTGGGCATCCTGACGCTGCGGGCGAACTGGCAGGGGGCCGGTTTGGGCGCTTTGGTGGGGCTGGCAGTTGTGGTCTATGTCGGCACAATGACGGCCATCTCGTTCTTCTGGTACGCGCCCATCGGCTTCGCCCTCACGATGCTGTTCGGTTACCTGCTTAGCCTCCTGTTCCCGGCGATGCCGCGCGAGTCGCTTCGCGGTCTCGTCAAAGGACATGGCACGGATGGTGTCCAAACGGTGACAGCTGCAGCAGGAGGGCGGCAGTGAGTGGGTTGCCGTCCTGCACGTGGAGGGCGTGGACGGCGTGTTCGTCGGGCCCCTGGACTTGAGCGGTTCGCCGGGCATCACCGGCCAGCCCATTCGCCGGTCAAGGCTCTCGGCTCCGGCATCAGTGGTCAGATGGATTTGCCAGTCGTCATGACTTGAAGTCGTAGCCGCGTGCGATGCCCTTCGCGTGAATGCGGCAGCGGCGCGCCTGAACGCGCCACTGCCCCCTCGCCGCGAGACCAATCATCAACCCCAGTTCAAACATGAGTGCAGAGATTTCCAATGTTCGAGGCGCCATCATGTCCGCCTCCGTGTGTTCGTTTCCTGCAAGGTTCAGGAAGCTTGTCGTTTCGGCTCTGCACGGTGCGCTCTGGCTTGGCTGCGCAAGCCTGGTCACTGGCTTGCCGGCGCGCGCCCAAACCGCCGGAGGGAGCGTGGAAGGGCGGGTGACGAGCCTCGCGTCGGGCGAGTACCTCGGCCACGTCAGCATCGGCGTCAAGGGCACCGACCTTTTCGTCAAGACGGATGCCGACGGCTATTACCGGATAGCAGGGGTTGCGACCGGCAAGATCACCGTGGTCGCGAACTACCCTGGACTGGAGAGCGCGGAGGCGACAATTGACGTTCCCACAGGGCAGACCGTGCGACAGAATTTCAGTCTGAAGTTGCCGGCCCGCGCCGACGATGGCGTGGTCAAGTTGGAGACCTACACGGTGGCGGCCACCCGCGAGATCGACGCGGCGGTGATTGCCTTGAACGAGCAGAGATTCTCCGCGAACGCCGTGAAGATCGTCGCGGCCGACGCTTTTGGCTCCGTCAACGAGGGTAATGTCGGAGAGTTCATGAAGTACCTGCCGGGAGTGAACGTGGTCTACGCCGCGCAGCGAGCCTCCGAGATTTCCCTCCGCGGCCTGCCCTCGAGCTACACTCCCATCGAGTTTGACGGCCAGCGCGTGGCCTCGGACAGCTACGGCAACGCTTCCCGCACTCAGATCACGGAGACAATGTCCACGAGCAATCTTGCGCGGATCGAGGTCGTGAAAGTGGTCACACCCAGCATGTCCGCGGATTCGCTCGGCGGCGCCGTGAATCTCGTAACCAAGAACGCCTTCGAGCGGGACCGGCCTGAGTTTGTCGCCCAGGCCTTTCTCGCTTGGGAAAGCCACGCTCTGAGTCTCCAAAAGGAGCCCGGCAACGGCCACGATGTCAGCACTCGGCCCAGCCATCAGACTCGCCCCGGCTTCCAGTTCTCCTACCTCCACCCCTTCTCCAGGAAACTCGGCATCGCGGTGAGCGGGCTCACCAACTATCAGGTCTCGCGCCTCGTGGCGGGGGTGGCCGGGTGGGAGCGGGTGGCCGCGAACGGCGGGTCGGAAGCCAGCCCATTCTTGCGGAGCGTTGGAACGAATTACGATCCCAACATCGCCCTGACCGAGGGTTTCACGACCAGAGTCGACTGGCGTCCCATCGACCCCCTTACCGTTACCTTGGCCTTTCGCTGGAACCACTACGATCTCGTGGACTTTGCCAAGCGGCTCAATTTCAACACCGGCACCCTTCCGGCCGCCTACGGCCCCACGTTCACCCAGGGGCGCGCGGGCGTGGGCTCGGTGGCGCACAACGTTCAGTTCAACCGAAAAGAGCAAGTCACAAGGGCCGTTCCAGTGACGGTGAAGTGGGTTCGGGATGGCTGGGACGTGAAATTCGCCGGCTCCGTCTCGCGGGCGACGACCGACTATCGCGATACCAGCGAGGGGTTCTTCAACTCGATTTCGGACGGCATCCTTCGTCCCACGGTGCGCCTCGACGGGCCGAATGGAGTGAGGAAGCCCACGTCGGTGCTGGTTACGGACAGCGTCGGCAACCCGGTCGATTACGCCCTGACGTCCAGTTATATCATCAACAGCGCCACCGCCATCCCCCGGGGCGGCGCCGACGAAGTCACCTCGGTGGGCTTGGATGTGCGGCGAAATCTCTCTTTGCTGGGTCATCCCGTCGCCCTCAAGGTCGGCTCGAGCAGCCGCAAACAGCAAAACGAGCGCTGGCGCGACACCCAGACCTACACTTTCGTGGGCGCCGACCGCGTGGCCGGCACCGCTGATGACAACATGGCGGTGATAACCGACGACAACTACCTTGGCATCAGTCAGCGCAACGGCTGGGGCACCCGGTTCCAGTGGCCGGACCTGCGCAAGCTGTGGACGCTGTACCAGAGGAACCCCACCTACATGACGTTGAACCAAGTGACGTCATATATCGCCCGGGTCTCGAATGACGAACTCGTCAAGGAACGAATCGACACCGGATACGTGCAGGTCGAGGCAAAATTCTGGCGCGACCGACTGAACGTGATCGGCGGCGTCCGCTACGAGAAGACCAAGGACGACGCCATCGGTCTGAAGCGCGACAATAATGCCATCTACCGGCGAGGCCCCACCGGAAATCTCGTGTTGGATTCCTCCAACCGGCCGGTTCCGATCACGACCGATCCGCTCGAGCAGGCCAGACTGCAGTACATTGCACGGGGTGCGAAGGCTTCCGTGTCCTACAGCGACTTGTTCCCGAGCCTCTCGGCGACGCTGGATCTATCGGAGAATCTACTTCTGCGCCTAGGTTACGCCTACACCATGGGCCGTCCCAACTTCAACAACATCATACCGAATTATTCCTACGACGAGCTCACCCCGTCTGATTCGGGCGCACCCCAGACCGGGGTGGTGACCCTGCGCAATCCGGGTCTGAAGCCGTTCTTTTCCGACAACTTTGAAGCCGGCCTGGAGTATTACTTTGGGAAGGGGGGCGCCGTCACGATCGGAGTATTTCGGAAGAACCTGACGGGGGCGTTTGGCACGTCGAGAAGGATCATCACTTCAGGACTGCTGGGCGATCTCGGCTTGCCCAATGAGTTTCTCAACTGGACTGCGGTCGCGCCGTTCAACGCCACTGGCGGGACGCGCGTCACCGGGGCGGAACTGAGCGTCCAATACTCGTTCAGGGAGCTGCCGCGGTGGTTCGGCGTCGTGACGGTCTTCGCCAGCGGCACGGCGCTTAACGTGAGCGGCGATACGCAGAACATAGACCAGAATGCCTTGGCAAAGCGGACTGCTTCCTTTGGTCTGTCGTATTATCGAGGGCCGTGGACGGCGCGCGTAAACGGAGCCTACACGGGGAACGCGAACGTGATTTCGCAGACTTTCGCGCCGGGCGCCTCGCGTTGGGATGATGCACGCCTCATCGTAGACGGCAGCTTGGAATATCAGTTGTCCAAGCACTTCGCCATCTTCCTCAACGCCTATAATCTGACGGACGAGGTTCTGTACGACCGCCGCTTCCGAAGCGCGAACACCCCGGAATACAGTTCGCTGAACAACCAGACGTACTTCCCCATGAAAGGTACACTCGGCATCAAGGCGAGCTTCTGAACGGCGGCACTGGAATCAGCCAGGCGTGCCGGAAAGACGACGCAGGGTTTCCTCGTCGTTTGGATGCCTGTCCCCGCTCAGATGTGCAACTCCTCAATGTCGGTCGACCTCCGAGGAGCGCGCGGCGACGCCGTGCGCCGGGGGCGGAGATGAGGACGCCGGGGACCCGTCGTCGTTCGCAACCGCAGCTTCAGTGAGTACCATACCATGAGAGCAGACGCCGCCGTCGGACAGCGAATCGTCGGACGCCATCACCTTTGGTCGGTTATCGCCGGCGTCGCGCTTGGGCTGGGCACAGCATCGCATGCCACAGCCCAGGCGCCCGACAGCACGATGCTGCATATCGGGACGGCCAAGCAGTTTTTCTTTGACGACGTCATGGTCGAGTCGGCCCAGAATCTGACGCGAAAGGTCCACCGGCCGGTCAGGGACCGCAGGGAGCCGGTGATCCGAAAAGATCGACCGTGGGAACACGTCACGTATTTCACCTTTTCGTCCTGGCGGGTGCTTCGAGACCCCCAGGACAACCTGTTCAAGTGCTGGTACGAGGACTGGATGGTTCGGCAGACGCCGATCGGCATGGAAGCGATGCACGATCCGGTTCGCCGGGGCAGCAGGTACCTGTTCGCCCGATCAGCGGACGGGGTGCGCTGGGAGAAGCCGTCGCTGGGCCGGGTGCGCGAGAACGGAAGCGACACCAACATCGTGTTCGGAGACGCCGAGTTCGGCATTGTGCATTCGGGGTGGGTTTTGCTCGACGAGTCCGAAAAGCGTCCCGAGCACCGCTACAAGATGATCTATAACCGCCGCAGGCCGGGGCTGAGCCGGATTGAGATCGCCTCCTCGCCCGACGGCATCCTCTGGAAGGTTTGGGAAACGTCCCCCACTATGGGATGGCTCGGCCCGCACCTCGACGATGTATTGTCGGTTTCGATCGACCGGCATACCGGAATCTACCGGCTCAACACCCGGCACCCGCGGATGTACCTGATTGCCCCTCGCGCGACGGAACCTTACCCGCCGCGCTTCGATCCGGCGCGGCCCGACGGTCCGGTCGGCTCGTTCATCCGCCCGGCTTATCCGCGCGATCCGCTGCGGGAGAATCGGCGGCGGGTTTTCCAAGCGGAGAGCTCGGACTTTGTCCGCTGGACAAATCTGCGCCCGGTCGTCGTACCCG
>SXGU01375256.1_pt1 | contig 22982 bp, 23 predicted proteins | sample 3174531 | NCBI WGS metagenome assembly SXGU01 (sample SAMN11356863, study PRJNA531348) | freshwater metagenome | isolation source: freshwater sample F1-140 | place: China: Fuxian Lake, Yuxi | collected 2017-12-25
GTAGTAGTAGCCGTTCTTCGGCGCCTGCATGATCACTTTTCGGAGCCGGCCGTCGATCGTCAGGTCAGCCAAGATCATATTGGCGGTTGCGGTGTAGTCCCAGATCTCCCACGGCACCTGTTGATAGTGCCACTTGAGCTGGCCGTCGTCCGGATTGATCGCCAGAATCGAAACGAGATAGAGATTGTCGCCGCCTGAGGGATCGCGGTGCCAACCTGAGTACGGGGTGCTGTTACCGGTGCCGACGTACAGCAGATTGAGGTCGGGATCGTAGTTCATCTCGCCCCACACCGTGCCGCCAAGGCCGGAGTTCCAGTCGGTCTTCGGGCCCCAGGTTTTCAACGCCTGTTCCATCGCCGCGTTCTCTGGCGGACCTTTGGCCGGATCGCCGGGTACCGTGAAGAACCGCCACTTCTCGGCGCCGGTCTCCAGATCGTAGGCCGTCACATAGCCGCGGACCCCGAACTCGGCACCGCTGTTTCCGATGACGACGACGTTCTTGGCCACCTGCGGTGGCCCGGTAATGGTGTAGAACCGGGTATCGCGATCGATGAAGGTGTCGGCCCGCCATAGCTCCTTGCCGGTCGCGGCGTCGAGCTTGACCAAGTACCCGTCAAGGGTGCCCACGTAGACCGCGCCGTTGGCGACCTGGACCCCCCGGTTGACGACATCGCAGCACGCCCGCCGGTTGTAGCTCCCGTCGACCGCGGGATCGTACCGCCACTTTTCCTTCCCGGTCTTCGCGTCTACGGCGAACACGCTGCCCCAGGGCCCGGCCGCGTATAAGACGCCGCCGACCATCACCGGGGTGGCTTCCTGGCCGTGCTCGACCCGCCCTCGGTGCGACCGGGCTTCGTACTCCCACGCAAAGCCCACCTGACCTGCGGTCTCGGCGTTGATCTGCTGCAACGGCGAGAACCGGTCGCCGCGGACAGTCCGGCCTAACGACGGCCAATCGGCCTCGGGGGACTTGGCGGTCGAACACGCGGCGAGGCCGATCAGACCGAGTATGACAATGGGTTGGTTCATAGTGTAAGCGCTCTGCTCTCTCTCCCAAGGGTTAGATTAGCCCCATGCAAACTCAGCCGAAGGACCATTGGCAGAAGGTCCATGAGACCGCCGACCCGGCCGCGGCTTCGTGGTACCAGCCGATCCCGGAACGATCGCTTGAACTCATCCACGCCGCCGGTCTCGGTCCCGCTGCCCCGATTCTCGATGTCGGGGGCGGGGCCTCCACCCTCGTCGACCATTTGCTGACCGCCGGTTTCACCGACCTCACGGTACTCGATATCGCCCCTGCGGCGCTCCGGGCCGCTGCGCGGCGACTCGGCCCCCGGGCCACGCAACCGACCTGGATCGAGGGCGATGTTCTCGAGTTTCACCCCACCCGCCGTTACGCGCTCTGGCATGACCGGGCCACGCTTCACTTCCTGACCTCGGCGGCCGACCAAGAGCGGTACCTCAATACCCTCCGGAACGCGCTTCAATCCGCCGGGCATGTCATCCTCGCGACCTTCTCGCCCGACGGACCGACTCGCTGCAGCGGCCTGCCGGTCCTCCGCCACTCGGCGGAGTCGCTCGGGGCACTCCTCGGACCGCGGTTCGTTCTCCGGCGCAGTTTCCTCGACCTCCATCCCACGCCGGGCGGCACGATCCAGTCGTTCCTCTATGGCTGGTGGCAGGCCGAGGCCTGATCAGGGCTGCCGGGAGTCCTGCTCCTTGAGCTGGCTGACCCAATTCAGGATGACCCGGAGTCCCAGCGGGACCAGATCGGGGTTGGGCAGCACCAGGACAAACCGGTTCCCGTCCGGCGAGACGTCGAACACCCTCGCAGCGGTCTGAAACAGCACCTGTCCGCTGCCCAACCGAAGTCCGGTGCTCGACGAAATCGGGACAGCCACCAGACGGTCTCCTTCCAAATAGTAGATACTGCCCCCCTTGGGATCCCAACGGGGGGCCCGGCCGCCATTCGTCGAGATTTGCCGCTTCACGGCGAGGTCGGGGAACGAGATGGCAAAGATCTCCATTCGCCCCGACTCGTCGGACTCGTACGCCACCCACCGCCCGTCGGGAGAGAAGTCGGGTTGGGCCTCGGAGGCGGGGCCCGCGGCGACGGCGATGGAATCCGATCCGTCCGCCGCGATGGCCCAGACATCTTTGCCCTGGCCAGGACTTAAATCATAACCTAGCAGCCACTTGCCATCGCTGGACCAGGCGCTCAGGTGGAGGTGTCGCGGCCAGGTCAAAAGCCGGCGGGGCCGGGTCCCGGCCGCCACCGCCTTGACTTGCAGTCGCCTCGCTTGACTCGCGAGCGAGGAGGTGTAGGCGATGGACGAACCGTCGGGCGACCAGACCGGGTGCTCGTCTTCGGCCTCATCGAAGGTCATCCGCTCAGGCTCCCCCTCCGGGCCAAAGATCCAGATGTCGTTCTTGCTCGGTGCCCGGACATTGGCCGCGATCCGGCCGCCGCTGGGGGAAAGGCGAATACCGTCCAGGTATCCCGCCGGGACGATGACCCCAAGATCGCGACCCGAGCGGTCCACCGCCCGGACGACCTGCGGAGCCACCGGACTCCCCGGCTCGAAAACGAGGGTACCGTTTTCGGCCACCGCGAGTAGCGCCGCACCGCCCCAGCTCGCCATGTAGACGTCGGTCAGAACCTGGCGCGGCGTCCCCACCACCGTGCTCCGCCCGCGATCGTAATCCACCACGAACCCGGTTCCTTCATCGGAGACATAGAGCAACTGGCCGGACGTCAGATACCGGCCGAAGGTCCCCTGCTCCACCAGCCTTCGGCGAACTCCCGACCCGATGGCCTCGACCACAATGCGGGAGTCGAGCGCGCCGCCGCTCGGACCGAGCACGGTAAACAACAACTCCTTGCCCCCGGGCAACAGTTGCGGCCACGCGTGCATGTGCTCGGCCGCGCTGTCGGCCACCTCCGTGACGGGTTCGGGCACCCCGCCGGTTGCCGGCACCCGCCAGATGCCCCCGTTCCGCCCCAGCGAGGAAAAGTAGATCCGCCCGTCTTCACCCCAGGTCATTCCCGGGCCCATCTCAGCGGGGGCGATCTCGACGACCGATCCCCCCGCTAGAGCAATTTTCCGGAGGCGACCATCCTGGAAGAACGCCACCCACTGTCCGTCAGGCGAAAACGTCGGCATCGACGCGCCCTCCGTTCCCCGCAGCGGGATGGCCGCGAACTCACCGAACGGGCGCCGGTGCAGCAGGGCGCCGCTGCGAAACACCACGTCCTGTCCCGCCAGCCCGATCGCCAAGGTCGGGACCCAGCTGTCATCGGGGTCCACCTGCTGATTGGGGGTGGGAACGACGAACCGAATCCGGTCTCGTTCAGGCTCCATCGGGGCGAGCCGCGATCCGGCGAATGCCCCGAGCGCGAGAGCGCCAGCCACGGCCACCGACGAGCCCACCACCACCCGCGGCGGGCGGCGCCAACCCCAAACGGCGGGGACGGCCGCTGTCGGCGTCGGAATCAACGCCCGCGTCAATGCGTCGCCGAACTCGGCCGCGCGAGCGAGCCGGTCGGCCGGCAGCCGGGCCAGCGCCTGCTGCACCGCGGCTTCGAGCGCCGGGGGAATCGTATCCCGCGCTTGGCGGAGCGGCCGGGGCGTCTCGGTGACGAGTTTGGTCAGGATCGCCTGGAATGTCGGCCCCGTGAAGGGGGGTTCACCAACCAGCGTCTCGTACAACACCGCCGCGAGCGAGTACAGGTCGCTTTGGGAATCGAGTTCTCGGTCCCCGGCGGCCTGCTCGGGGCTCATGTACTGCGGCGTTCCCACCGTCATCCCGGTCTCAGTGAGCCGGTTGCCCCCGGCCTGGCTGAGAGCCAGCGCAATCCCGAAGTCGGTGACCAGGGCCTGGTCACCCTGAAGCAGGATGTTCTCCGGCTTGATGTCACGATGAAGGACGCCCTGCCGGTGGGCGTACTCGAGCGCGCTGACGACCTGCAAAGTGAGCCGGACCGCCTCCCCGATCGGGAGCTGCCGCTCCCGACTCAACCGGTTCCGGAGCGACTCGCCTTCGACGAAGGGCATGACGTAGAACAGCAGATTCCCGGCGGCGCCAGAATCGAACAGCGGGAGGATGTGGGCATGCTGGAGGTTGGCGGTGACCCGGATTTCCTTGAGGAACCGCTCGGCCCCGACCGCCGCGGCCAGTTCTGGCCGGAGGACCTTGATGGCCACCGCCCGGTCATGACGAACGTCGCGCGCCAGGAACACCAGCGCCATCCCGCCTTGGGCCAACTCGCGCTCAACCAAGTACCGATCGCCGAGCGCAACGCGGAGCTGATCGAGCATCGGCGACGACGTTAGGGGACCTTGGCGAGGGCCCGAAGGATCATGTCATTGGTCGGTCGGAGCTTGTAGTTCACCTCGGTGAACTTCCACCGGACCACGCCGAGCCGGTCGATCACGTAGGCCGTGGGATGAGGCCACCCGCGACCCGCGGGGTTCCAAAGCCCGTAGCGGTCAACCACCCGATGCCCCGGGTCGGACAGAAAGGCGTAGTCCGGCCGCCGGCCATCGGTCTTGGTAATCCGGTCCACCATCTTCTGGAGGTCCTCACGGTTGTCGATCGCAACCGCGAGAATCGCGGTGGTCTGTCTCTGGTCCCGACTCAGAAGGTCTCTCAGCTCCCCGAGCTGACTGGCGCACCACGGTCACCAATGGCCGCGATAGAACACCAGGACAACGTTTTGTTTTCCGCGGAACCGGGACAGGGTGACGGGGGGTCCGCCGAGTGACTCCAACGTGAAATCAGGCGCCTCTGACCCGACCGCCACGCGACTGGTATCGGTCGGCGGCAGTTTTACCGAGTCGGCGGGCCCGAGTTGGACGCTCTGGGCCCGGAGGCTTGCGCTCGGGTACCCGATCAGGGCAAGGAGAAGTACGACCAGTACCGGCATTCGTCGCTCCATGTGCAGGACGCTCGAGGCAATGTAGCGCAAGGTCGGCACTCGGCAAGCTCGGCACTCGGCGAGACCCGCCTGACCAGCGGGCTAGCGGAACGAGTCGATGGATCGCCAGAGCAATGTCAAGCTGCAGCGCGATAACCCCCCATAGGTTGCCGGCAGCCGGTCGCGGAAAAACTGCACACGTTCCGGACCTCCCGAATCTGGTCGAGATCGAGCACCGCGGTGCACCCCGGTGCCGTGGACCTCGAACAGCGGCACCACGATCACCATCCGGTGCTTCTGGGAGATCTTTTAGGACTAAAAAAATCGAGACATTGACGAACAATATTCAAATTGTGGAAGTATCGTCCGATTCCTAGCTTGGACCCGTGCGGGAAGAGCGGCCCGGAAGGCCCGGCGCCCACGAAACCCTCCCACACGCGAAGGAGGATCCGATGATGGGGATCGAGAGAGCGGTCCTGGAGCGATTGGCGGCGATGAGGACGAAACTGGTAGAGACCCGAAGCCCGAGACGGCGGAAGCGGCAACCGGACATCCGGGTCATGTTCTTCCCGCCTTCTTCCACTCGGCCACCGACACCAGCCGCTGATCCGAAATCAACCGGACGTCTGGCCCTCGCCCCACAGCCTCGAGTCCGGGCTTGGCCGGGCCCCCGGGCCGACTGACACCCCCTGCGGGGGCGGATCGACGGGCCTCCCTGACCGAACCGGGAGGCCCGTCGGTTCTTGCCGGAGCCCGCCCCTCCCGCTTGCGGTCGCTCCCACCCGAACGCTAGACTCGTCCGCATGAAATCACTCGCCAGCGGACTATCCGCACTTGGCCGGCAATCCGCTGTTGCCCTCGGACACTTCCCCACTCCAGTCGACGAGTTGGTTCGCTTCCGCCAGTCCCTCGGCCTCAGTCAGCGAATCTCCATCAAGCGGGACGACGCCATTTCCTTCGGATTCGGCGGCAACAAGGTCCGCAAACTTCGGTATGTGATTCCCGACCTCAAGCGCCAAGGCGTGGATACCATCGTCACCTGCGGCGGGGTCCAGTCCAATCACGCCCGGGCCACCGCCGCCGCTGCCGCCGCGCACGGCTTGGCGTGTCACATCGTCGTCAATGGAACCGAGCCCGACCGCCCAACCGGCAACGCTCTCCTCAATCGGCTCCTTGGGGCCACCTTCGAGTACGTGAGCGGCCGCGAGGGGCGAGTGCCCGGAATGGAAGCCGCCGCCGCCAGGTTCCGGCACGAAGGCCGCCGGCCGGCCATCGTGCCGCTGGGCGCCTCCACCCCGATCGGAGCGTTAGGTTTCGCCGATGCGGTGTCGGAACTCGTTGCGCAAGACGCCGTGCCCGACGTCATCGTCCATGCCTGTTCCTCCGGCGGCACCTCGGCCGGCCTGCTCGCGGGAGTGGCCATGCACGACTTGGCCACCCGGGTCATCGGAATCAGCGCCGATGATCCGCCCGCGGCGGTGGAGGCCCAGGTTCGGTCCATCATACAGGGCATGGCCCCGATCCTCGACCTCGACGCCGCGGCACTCGGCGCGGCCCTCTGGGTCGAAATCGACGACGGGTTCGTCGGGACCGGCTACGGCGAACCCACGCCGGCGTCCCTTGAGGCGCAGCGGGTGGCCGCCCGCACGGAGGCCGTGTTCGTTGACCAGACCTACACGGCCAAGGCCCTGGCGGGACTGATCGCCTATTGCCGGGACGGACGGATTCCGGAAGACGCTACCGTGCTCTTCTGGCACACCGGCGGACAGGTCGCCCTGTTCGCCTGATTCAAGGCCGAACCTCGAAACGAATCGACTGCCGCACCAGCTGGCGGACCGCTTGGTCCTGAATCCGGGCCGGCGCAACTCGGGTCCGTTCGATCGTCAGCCGGGCGCTCGCGGCGAAAGCCGGGTGCGGACCCTTGGACAACAGGCCACCTTGATCTGGTTCGTGGCCAAGATGCTAGGCCACGATGCGGCGTTGTACGATGGATCGTTCCAAGACTGGGCCGCCCGACCCGCCCTGGCGGTGGTCGGACCCGTGAAGCCTTAACTGAGAGACCCCGTCATGCCGCCCTCGCTGTTGCTCCCCCTGTTGCTGGCCGCCAACGCGCCCAACCCGAATCTCCTCGTCACGGCCGAGTGGCTGGCCGCCAACCGACAGAACCCCCGGCTCGTCGTCCTCCACATCGGCCGCGACCGGGCGGACTACGACCGCGGCCACATTCCGGGCGCCCGGTTCATCACGGCCTCCAAGCTCTGGACGACCACCGGCCCCGGCGTCGAACTCCCCACCGTGGCTTTTCTCGACTCCCTGTTCGAGTCGGTCGGGATCTCGTCGAACTCGCGGATCGTTCTGTACGGCGAGGCCTGGACCACGCCCCGGGCGTTCCTGGCACTCGACTACCTGGGCCTTGGCGATCAATCAGCCATTCTCGACGGCGGACTCGCGCGGTGGAAAGCCTCGGGCCAGAGCCTTTCAACCGAAGCGCCGGTCGTTGCGGCCGGCACCATCGAGCCCAAGCCCCGGCCCGACATCGTCGTCGACGCCGAGTGGGTCAAGCAGCACCTGAACGACGCCAAGGTGGCGTTGGTCGACGGCCGGTCCGCGGAGGAATACGCCGGCACCACCGAGGCCGAGCGATTGCCCCGGTACGGGCACATTCCCGGCGCCAAGAACCTGCCGTGGGATCAGACTTATTCCGACGGGGCCGGCGCGCTGAACGGCGTGGCATCAACCTTGGTCGATTCCCGGCAGATCGAGGCCCTGATGTCGGCGGCGGGCGCCACCAGCGACAAGCAGATCGTCACCTATTGCACCGTCGGGCTTCGGGCCAGCCATCTGTACTTCGTCGCCCGGCTCATGGGGCACCGGCCCAAGATCTACGACGGCTCAATGCGGGACTGGAGTCCCCGAAGCGAGCTTCCGCTGGTCGGGCCCCCGCCGCGGGCCGCCGCCTCGCCGCCCGGCAATGGCCTCGCCTATTTCGTCGACCCCGACTGGCTCCACGATCACTTCGGCGACGAGGGTATGGTCATCCTCCACGTCGATCGCAATCGGGCGGCCTACGATTCGTCGCACATCGAGGGAGCGCGGTTCGTGGCCTTGAGCAGCTTCGTGACTGAGCGGAACGGAATTGCCACGGAGTTGCCGGCGCCCGCCGCACTCGATTCGCTCCTGGAAAGCCTCGGCGTTACCGACAAGTCCACGATCCTGCTCTACGGAGAGATCCTCGCGGTCAGCCGTTTGTTCTACACCCTGGACTATCTCGGGCTAGCGGAGCGAACCAAGGTGCTGAATGGTGGTCTTGGCAGATGGAGGGCGGAGGGGCATCCGGTCTCGGCACTCGGCACTCGGCACTCGGCGCTCGGCGGCGGAGGGCTAGCTGTGGCGGGGCGGGACTCGGTCGTGGTCGATGCGGATTGGGTTCGGGCCTCGGCGGCCGACCCGCGGGTGGCGTTGGTCGATGCGCGAAAGGCTGACGAGTATGCCGGCACGGTGGCGGAGGATGGTGTGCCGCGGGCGGGACACATCCCGGGGGCGCTCAACCTCGATTGGAATTCGCTGTTCGAAAAGGGGATGGCCAAGGACCGGGCAACGCTGATCGCGATGTTCCGCGCGGCGGGAGTGACCGACGACGCGACGATCGTAACGTACTGCCGGGTCGGTACCCGGGCGGCGGCGCTCTACCTCGTAGCGCGGGCGCTGGGGCGGAATACCAAGATGTATGACGGGTCGATGGTCGACTGGAGCCGACGGGCGGATCTGCCGGTCGCGACCGGATCCGCGGCGGGATCGATGCGCTAACTGCCGACTGGGCGTTCGACGTAGCTCCGGATCTTCCACCGGCGCCCGTCGAGGTACAACACCATGACGAAGGTGCCGGTCACATCGGTTCCGGCACCCGCGTCCGACCGATAGCGCATTCGGCCCAAGTAATAGGCCAACCCGCCGCTGGCCGTGAAATCGAGCAGGGTGACGTGGTAGTTCTTGATCCGGCCGGCTCGCGCCAGAAGCGTGTCCGCCAGGGCGGCCCTGCCTTGCACGTACCAGCCGTCCACCGGCGAATAGAGCCCGTCTTCGGTGAACAAACGGCCCAGTTGTTTCGCGTCTCCTCTGGCGAGGAAAGTCTGCCAATCGGCCAAGATCTGCTTGACGTCGGCATAGGTATTGGCCAGAAACTCGTTTCGAGACCTGGACATGACCGGCAACTCGTCGCCCGGGATCTGGCAGCGGGCCTGCCCGGCGAAACCGGCCAGGACCAGGCCGGCCAGACATCCGACCCTGCTCCACCTCATTATTGGAGCCGGGCGCTGAACCGGTCGAGGAACTCTCGTTCGCTCGCCGTGAGGCTCGCGATCCCCGTTTGGCTGATCTTGTCCAGGACCCGATCGAGTTCGGTCCGGTTCACCTCATGGAGGTCATCGCGACGAATCTTGCCCCACCGCTCCATCGCCTTGCCGGCTCCCTCTGACCGCGGAGCCACCGGCCGGGCTTGTTGTTGCCACTCCCGCATCGGAGCCTTCTGCCGGTTCTCGAGCCACTTGAGATAGAGGAATCCGCCGAGGAACCCACCGAGATGGGCGAAATGCGCGACTCCGCCACCGGCGCCGCCGTTGAGGCCCGACCAGAGAGAAATCCCGGTCATGATCACCACCAACCACCGCGCTTCGATCGGCAGAATGCCCCAGATGTAGATCGGCTGCCGCGGCCAGAAGTAGGCGAATCCGAGCTGGATACCGAAGACCCCACCCGAGGCACCGATCAACGCTCCGAAGCCCCCGGCCGGGAAGGCGCTGAAAATCAGCCATCCCAGGCCACCGACCAAGCCGCTCAGGAGATAGAGCCGGACGAACTGGGCCCCGCCGAGGCGCGACTCGAGGACCGGACCGAAGAAATAGAGCCCCAACATGTTCCAGAAGATGTGACTGAACCCGCCATGGAGGAACATGTAGGACACCAAGGTCCAGGGCCGCCACACGAGGCCAACGGCCCGAAGCTCGAGCAGCGAGTTGATGGCTGGAATCGTCTGCTGCAGGAAAAACACGACGACGTTCGCAACGATGATTCGAAGGACCCAGGGACTCACGAGGCCGGCCGATGGGTGCTGGGGTAGTCGATGATGTGCTCCCATTCGCCCGCGTCGGAGCGAGCGACCACGGCCACCACCGGTTCGGTGTCGCTCCGGTTGAACACTTCGTGGGGAACTCCCGGTTCGATGAAGATGAAATCGCCCGGTCCGTTGTCAACCACTTCCGTCAGACCCTCGCCGAAGCAGTGACGGACCTGGCCCGACAGGATGTAGAGCATCACTTCGAAGTCGACATGGATATGGGCAAACGCGATGGCGCCGGGCGGTACCGTGGCCACGTTCATCGACAACGACTTGGACCCAACGTTGGCGCCGGACAGACCAGCCTTGTACTGAATGCCGTTCCAGGCTCGACAAATGGCGCTGGAACGGAGCACATGGATCCCGGCGCCCCGCTCGGCGTCGGGAATCATGGGAATGGCCATCAAAACTCCCGCAAAAGTTACCGCTCCAATCTAATCGGGAGCCCGACCTAGTTCTTGGTCTTGAGGTACATCCGCCGAATCTCGACCGGAATCGGCATCCGCTTGGCCTCCACCTTGAGGTCGTACACCAAGTCACCGTGCTTGCCGTCGAGCCGGTACTTCTCCCGAACCTTGGTCTCGCCGTCGATGGTCTGCTCCAAGACGAACTCGTCGGCCTTTCGCTTGACCTTGGTGCGCCGGACTTCCCCGCCAAACAGGGTATCGACGGTCTCCCGGCCGTCGGTCCAGACCAGGCGTTTGAATCCGGCACCGTCGACCAGGGACACCGTCGAATCGGAGAGAGCGATTTCCATCGTCTCCGACGGCCGGAGGAGTTGGAGAACCGCCGGCGAACCGCCGTCACCGGGAACCCCGCCCAGTCCACCCGGCCCCCTTCCGCCGCCGCCCGGAAAACTCCCGGGGCGCCCGCTACCGGGCCGTCTCCCTCCTCCAGGAAGACCTCGGCGATCCATCCGGCTTGGCCGGTCACTGCGGCTCCGATCGAGCTGCCACTTGCCGATCAAGGTCGGCACCTCGGGTTCTTCCGCCTGGCCGGCGAGCCCGTCGGTTCCGCCGACCACCAGCACCGCGACGACCACGACCGATTTCCACGTCCGCATTGGCTCCTCCGTGCCACAATGAACCCTGACGCCCGGGTTCACCCCGACGTCAGGAACCCGCCGGGACCGCGGCCCGCCAGCCCGCCAGCCGCTTGGCCTCCAGGTCCTTGAGCACGGCTTGCGACTCCGGCCTCGAGGCCAGGTTGACGTTCTCATCGGGGTCGGCCTCCCGATCGTACAGCTCGGCGGCGGTGAATTGCTTGGTACTCCAGTTCATCCAGGTGACGTAGTGCCATCGGTCGGTCAGCATGCTATAGCCCATATACTCGATCCCGTCCGGCGCCATCCAGATGCCCTTCCGGAGAAACTGGCTGAACACCGCCGGTTTCCATTCCCGGGTCGGCATCTTGACCAGCGGCACAGCGCTCACCCCTTGGACGTGGGCCGGCACCGCGAGACCCGCCAGTTCACTCAGCGTTGGGTAGACATCGACGAACTCCACCATCTGACGGATCTGGAGTCCGGCCGGGATCGTGCCCGGCGCCCGGATGATCAAGGGCGAATGGGTGTCGATCTGATAGTTGGTCATCTTGGCCCAGCTGTTGTGCTCGCCGAGCTTGTACCCATGATCGCCCCAGAGGACGACGATGGTGTTCTTGGTGAGACCCAAGCTGTCGAGTTGATCGAGGAGCCGGCCGATCTGGGCATCGATGTAGCTGACCGAGGCGTAGTATCCGTGCTTCAGGAGCCGGCTTTGCGCCTCGGTCACCCCGCCCCGAAACGGATGCGGGACGTCGGCAAAGTCGGCATACCCGCGCAACTCCCGCATGGTGTTGATGGCCGCTTCCGGCCCATCGGTGGGCACGAATCGATTCCGCGCCAGGGGAATCGCATTCCGGTCGTAGAGGTCCCAGTATTTCTTCGGCGCGTTGAACGGCAGGTGGGGCCGGTAGTACCCGACCCCGAAAAAGAACGGTTGCTTCCGTTTCGCGAGATCGGCCAGTTTTCGAATCGCGAAGTTCGTCTGCGCCCCGTCGTAGTACACGCTGTCCGGCAAATCGACGCTCTCGGTGGCATTGGCCTTGAGATACCAGAGGCCAAATTGGTCGATGGACTGGGCCTGCCGCCCCTCCGCAATGATCTTGGCCTTCCGGGCTTCCTGAATCGCGAGGTTGTCTCGGTGATGATAGACCGCGTCCGGGTCGTACGGAAATCCGGGGACTTTGATTTCCGGTTCACTCCACGACAGCGAATCGGGAATGATGTTGTGATAGACCTTCCCGATGACCGCCGCGTAGTAGCCGTTCCGGATGAAATGCTGCGGCAAGGTCACCACATCGGGCACGGTGTTCCGGAAGTCGGTCTCCAAATCCCACACCCGGCTCGAGTCCGGCCGAAGTCCGGTCATCAGACTGGTCCGGGAGGGATTGCAGACGGCCTGCTGGGCGTGGGCGTCGAGGAAGGTCACGCCTGACTGAGCCAGCCGGTCGATGTTCGGGGTCTTGATATCAGGATCGCCGTAGGCACCGAGTGCCGGCCGGAGATCGTCGACCGCAATGAACAGAACGTTAGGCCGGGCCGGCTCCCCGCCCCCGCACGCCGCCGCCGCGAGCAGGGCGACCACCGGCCAACGGCCCTTCATGGAGCCGGCTTCGCATTGATCTCATGGGCCTGGACGATGACCCACTTCCCGCCCCGGCGCTGATACACGAACGTCCAGATTTTCCCCTCGGTCCAGAGCGCCACACCCCCGGTGTCCACCATCTGGGGCCGGAAGATCCCGGTAAACGCCCCCGAACTCGGCGACAGCGGCAGCACGTGGGCCGGCTCCCATCTTCCTCCGGTCGAGCGAACCCGCTTGAAGAATCCGCCCGCGGCCTTCGCCAGCGCTTCGCGGTTCGGATAGATCCGTCCGTTGTCGACGTACACCAAGTCCGGCTCGGTCGTGAACAGGTCCATGAACCGGTCGATGTTCCCGATCGTTCCGATCAACCGGTCGGCCTGAGTACGAATCGTATCGGCCACCGCGGCCCGTTGCCGGGCCGAGAGCTCCTGCGCCTGCGCCGGCGTCGCGGCCCAAGCCAGCATCGCCGCCGTCGCGGCGCCCTTTAGTATCCTGCTCATGTCGCGTGCTCCGCTCAAAGGAGTTTGACCAACCAGTCTCCCAGGAAATATCCGGCCACCGCCACGCCAAGCCCCACGGCGAGCATATCGAACCCGCTTCGGAGGATCCCGCGGCCGGTAAAGAGACTTCGGGCTGCCCCGACGAAGAAGTGCGACAGCATCGCCACCGCAAACGAGGTCCAAAGCGCCCATGGCTCGGTACTGACGAGCAGCGGCGCCACCGGGATCAGCGCCCCGATCAACGTGGCCGTGCCGGTCACCACGGCCTCTCGCATCGGAGTCGCGCTGGCATCACCGATCTTCAACTCCTCCCGGACCTTCTCCGCCAAGGCCCGTTCCGGATCGGCCATGACGACTTCGGCCATCCGGCGCGCCTCCGGCTCGGCAATCCCCTTGGCTTGGTAGATCAGCGAGAGCTCTTCCTTTTCGAGCTCCGGCATCAGCCGGATCTCCTCGCGCTCCATCGCGATCTCGTGCTCGTACACTTCTCGCTCGCTCTTGGCCGCCAGATACCCGGACGATCCCATCGACAGCGCGTCGGCGACCGCACCCGCCAGGCCGGCCACCACCACCGCATGGCCGGCCGCGTCCAACGACCCTTGAGCCCCGATCATCCCGGCCACCAATCCAAAATTGGCCGTCAACCCATCGTTGAACCCATAGACGACGTTCCGAACGAATCCACCGGCCCCGGTCCGATGCCAAGGTTCGCCCGGCCGACCCAGCAGACCCGCCAGTCGCTCAGCATGCTCTTTCGACTCCTGGGCCAGCCTCAAGGCCGGGCGGCCCGCAGGGCCCCCAATGGACCGTTCGTGAAGTTCGAGGTACCCTTTTACCTCCCGGCCTTCTTCGGCCAACAGAGCCGGGAGGAGAAATTTCGGCCCCAGCCAACCCGCCAACAGGCTCATGAACCGAGCCCGCCGGGTCGGAGTCGGTGCCGGCGGAAAATGCCCGGCCTCGGCCAGGATCTTCATCCAGACCCCGACATGGCGGTCTTCCACCTCAGCGAGGCTCTTGTAAATTGTTGATTTGTCTTGATTTAGCTCTACGGAGGCCAGCTTTCGATAGAGGAACGCGGCGTCGGCCTCGTCCTGGAGGTGTTCAAGCCATTCTGCCGGGGGAGTTGCCATGCCCCCAATCTGCAACCAAAACCCCAACTTAGACATCTTTCCCGACGTGCTGACAGGAACCCTACGAATGGACGCTTACCGGCTGGCCGACGCCGAGGCAGTACTGCCCCGGCTCCGCACCGGCGACCCCGAGGCCCAGGAGGCGCTGTACCGCGCCTTTGAAGCGCCGGTCTACAGTCTGGCTCGCCGGATCTGTCGGACCACCGAGGACGCCGAGGATGTGGTCCAGGAGACGTTCATCGAAGTGTTCCGGAGCATCGGTCAATTCCGCGGTCAAGGCAGTATCTGGGGTTGGGTCCGGACGGTGGCATCGAGCAAGGCCTTGATGCGGCTCCGCCGGAACAAGTACCGCGACACCGACGACTTGGTCGACGATGTCGCTCCAATGAAACGGGAAGACACCGCCTTGCGGATGGATTTGGAGGCCGCGCTGGAGCGGCTCTCGGAAACCTCCCGCGCCGTCGTGTGGCTCCATGATGTCGAGGGCTATACCCACGAAGAAATCGCCGGGATGATGGATCGGACCGTCAGCTTTTCGAAATCACAGCTGGCTCGGGCCCACGCCCGGCTCCGCAAATGGCTCGGCGAGGAGGCGATCGCATGACCCACCTTTCCATGGAGCAGCTCCTGGCCACCCGCGAACCCGGACTCGAACCGCAGGTCCGCAACTGGCGGGATCACATCGAGGCGTGCGCGGTGTGCCGGACCGAACTCGACCGGCTCGATCAACGGGTGGCCCGGCTCCGGGCCCTGCCCGGCCTCCGGCCGTCCCGCGATCTCTTTGGAGCCGTCCGGCTCCAGGCAGCGGCCGATCGGCGGGCCAAGCAGGTCCGCCGAGTCGTCTTGGGCGGCATGGCGTTGGCGGCGTCGGTCACCTTTGCTGCCGTGATGATCAACGGCCGCCAAGACAATCGCACCTTGGTGGCCGCTGACCCCGAACTGGCCGAAATGATGAGCCAGTCGCAAGGCCTCGAACATGCCCTTTCCGGATTTGACCAAGACCGCCAGGTAGTCGATGGGCGGGCGGTGGCGGTGACGTCCTCGCTCGAAGACCAATTGGCGCGGGTCGACCGCCAACTCGAAGCGGTTGGGCTGCTCGAGGCGGAGGCCCGGCAGGCTCGAATGATCAAGTTGTGGCGCGAGCGGGTCGGGCTGCTCGACGCATTGGTGGATGTTCACCTCACTGGTGCCCGTTACGTGGGGTTCTAGCCCCAAGGAGTCATAGCAGGATGACGAATCGATCGATGTGGTGCGTTGCGGCCTTGGCCATCGCCTCCGGCCAACTGTCCGCCCAAGAGCGGCGCCCGGCCCCGGAACGAACTCCGCGGCCCCGGGTGTATATCAACGGCGAAGAAGTCAGTCCGATGGACATGGTGACGAGCCGGCGGGCCCGGATCGGCGTGGTGCTCGACATGCGGGCCGTCGACAACGACTCGATTGGGGCCACGCTGAGCGGTGTCACCCCGGGCGGGCCGGCCGCCAAGGCGGGGATCCGATCCGGCGACATCATCACCCGGCTCAACGGCCAGCGGCTGATCAAGACCGAACGCGACCGGAACGACGACGACGAGGAATCGCTCGCGGCCTTGCGGCTGACCGAGTTGATGGCCAAGCTCGAACCCGGCGATACCGTGGCGGTCGAATACCGGCGGGGCCGGGAAACGCGGACCGCCAGCATCGTCACCGCCAACGAGCGAAGCCTGGCCATGCGCGACTTGGGCGAAGGGAACACCTTTTTCCGGGTGCCGCAGATCGAGGGGAATCTCAGGAATCTGGAGGGGCTGGGCGAGATGCGGATCAGCCGCCCCCGGATCATGGGCTCGGGCGAACCGAACAGCTTCGCGTTCAGCTTCGGGGGCCCGTTCGCCGAGCTTGAACTGGCTCCCATCAACGCTGACTTGGGGGCCTACTTCGGGACCTCCGAAGGAGTTTTGGTCATCGACGCCCCCGAGCGGAACACCCTCGGTCTCAAGGGCGGTGACGTCATCCTGAGCGTGGATGGCCGCAAGGCGCGGGGACCGTCGAGTCTGCTTCGGATCATGGGCTCGTACGAGAACGGCGATGTGATGAAACTCGAGATTCTTCGCAACAAGGGCCGCCAGACCATCTCGTCGAAGGTCAATCACGACGACGAGTAACCGCAGCAGCCCTCCACGGCTCCAGACAAGAGGCGGTCATCCGACCGCCTCTTGTCGTTTCCGGATCGTTCTTGCCACCGGTCCGGCCCCTCGCCACCTTACCGGCATGAGCAAGTACCGAACGATCGAAATCGACTCCTGGGCCGACTATCAGCGACTGGTCGGCGGGAGCGAATTCCGCACCTGGGCCTTCCGGGGGCATCAGAGCGCCCGATGGAAGCTCTTCAGTACGATCTCCCGGTATTTCAAGACGTTCCAGGTCAAGCCCGAGGCGTGGTCGCGCCAGGAACTCCGGGTCAACCGGATTTTCCGAAGGAAGGCTCACCTCTACTTGAGCCATGTCCCGGAACCAGACGACGATTTTCAGTGGCTGGCCCTGATGCAACACCACGGCGCCCCGACCCGGCTCCTCGATTTCACTTGGTCGCCGTTCGTAGCCGCGTTCTTCGCGCTCGAAGCGGCCACCGAGCCGGCGGCCGTCTGGGGACTCTGCGTGCCCCGGCTCCTCGGCGAGAAAGTGACCACCGAGGAAGGTGGCATGGCGGCCAGAGATCTTCGACTCAACGATCACGGCCATTACGACCGCTGGTTCATTCCCAACAATCTTCGGTTTGCCGTCCAAGGCGAGCCGTTGGTCATGAATCAACGGCTGGTGGCACAATCGGCCACGTTCGTGGTGCCGGGGGTCCTCGACCGGCCGGTGGAACGAATCATCGAATCGTATCGCAGTCCGAAGCGCACCCTGGCCAAGATCGTCCTCGACACCGAGCGGATTCGAGACGACGCCATGTTCTCGCTCTATAGCATGAACATCACCAACGCGACGCTCTTTCCCGGCCTCGACGGGATGGCGCGCTCGCTGGCCTATGAACTCGAACATCACTGGGAGTACAACCCGAAGACCCTGGACGTTCATCCGGACTTCCTGCTGCCGCAACGGGGAGCCGCGCCCAAACGCCTGAAGCGGGCAAGACCCGGGTGACCCCACCGGCCCGCCGGACCTGGAAGCGCCGAAGCGAGGCCCGCCCCCGGGAGCTCAAGGCGGCCGCCTTGGCGCTGTTTGCGGAGCGCGGGTTTGGTGGCACGACCATGGAGGAAGTGGCCCAGGCAGCCGGGGTCACGGTGGGCACCCTCTACCGCTACCTGCCTGACAAAGACGGCCTGCTCGCCGCTCTCGGTGAGTGGGTGGTCGAGGAACCGCTCTGGCGGGAGCCACCCGAGCAACCAGCAGACCCGACGGCCCGGTTGGCCGCGATGCTCCAGTCGATCTGGACGACCGCACGCCAGGCGCCCCATGCCGACATGCTCAGGGTTCTGGTCGCCGAGACCGGCAACGCCCCGGCGCTCGTCAGCCAATACCGGACCCGGATCATCGAACCTGCCGAGCGGGCCCTCGCCGCGGTGGTCGCGACCGTCGATCCCACCCGGGATGCCTTGCTGGTGGCCCGGGCGATACTCGGCTGCTTGCTGGGCGCGAGCATCCTGGGCGGCACCCCGTCCGGCGTGGTGCCCCTGATTCCCCAACTCGCCCCGGTCGACGTCACCATCGCCCTCCTGGTTCGCGCCGTCGCCGAACCGAACCAGAGAGCCGCGCCTAATCCTGTTCTCACTCGACACTCGGGACCCGAATCGTGGTAACTCGCCGAACCGCCGCCTGGCTCCTCACGACCGCATTGCTGGCAGACCGGGCAACCGCCCAGGGATTGCCGCCGTACTTCGCCGTCAACCCGGTGATTACCTCGCGGAGCGGGCTGTTCTTTCAACCCTATGTCGACCCGGACCGGCGCTGGGAAGTCCGACTGCTGACTGACTACGCCAGCCTGATCGAGTACTCCGGCCGGCCCACTTCGTCGGTGGTGCTCGACGCCGAGTTGTTGCGGCTCGAGGGCACGGTCATCCGGAACACCGGCCGAGGATTCGTGGGTGTGTCGGCTGGGTTGAACGGGGCCTACGACGGCTTCATGGATGGGGTTCTCAACTGGTACCACCGGGTCACTGGGTTGCAGGTCAAGGCTCGGGAAATCAGACCGAACAACGTTTACGACTACGCCATCAAACTCCCGAACGGCGACAGCCTGTCCCGGGCCCGGTCCGGCAATTTCCTCGGCGACCTTCGATTCTTGGGTGGATACCGCCATACCCGCAATTGGCAAACAGCCGTCGCGGTGACCGTCCCGACCGGCCCGCTCGGATTCGGACGCCAAGTGGCATCGGCCGCCGCCACCACCACGGTCCGGGGGGCCCTGAGTAATCGGTGGACCGCGGAAGTTGGCTTTGGCGCGGGCTACACCCCCCGCTCCGGCGACCTCTCGACCTACCAACACACCATCTTTGCCTCGGCCAGTACCGGGTTTCGGTTCCGGTTTGCCGGGCGCCAAGCCATGTTCATCAATCTGTTCTATCAGTCACCGAATTATCACGATACCGGAACCCGGGCGCTCGACCAGCGCGAGCTGACGCTGGACTACGGGTTTCTGCTCAAGGCCCGGCGCGGACCGGAGTGGTTCTTCGGGATGACTGAGGACCTCGAGCCCAAAGGGCCCGCGGTCGATTTGTCGCTCAGGATTGGGGCGCGGTGGTGAACAGGCACTTTTCGAGTTCGGCCAGCAGGAACTCTTTGGAGCGGGGCTCTCGAAGATTCAGGCCGTAGTGGTTGATCAGCTGCTGCTGGAGCTTGAGCCACTCACTCCAGCAGACGTTGCAGATCTGGTCCAGCACCCGTTGGCCAAGGGCGTTCGGAAACGGGCGGAAAGGTACCGCCCCCCGGGTCTGGCCACATCGCGTGCAGGCTACCTGCCGGGCCTCAGTCTCCACTGCGAAGCGCTTTGATGCCGCTGGCGGTGCCAAGCCCGGTGCCGATCCCCACCAACGCCGCCGTCAGCCCGGTAATCAGCGGTAAGATCGTCAACGGCAACGCAATCACCATCGCGAGGCCCCCCGCGAGCAACGGCGCCACCGGCGACTTGGCCGCATCGACAAACCGGAGCCGGCGCCGCACAAAACCCCGGGCAAACCCGAACGCAAACACGGACCCGGCCACCGCAATCCCGAGCGAAATCAACTCAAACATCTGAACCCCCTTGTTTTTCAACGACTTAACCGTTGTCGCAGTACGCAACCAACCGAACTCCGGTTTCAGACTTCATCCCTCCGCCGACCTGCCGATACTACGACCAGTACGCCAAAATCGCGAGCCGGGCAGCCGGAATCCGCGACTTCCAATGATCGCCGCATGCCGGAGACCGAATGCCGAAACACCCGACGGTCGAAGTACCCAACATCGGCCCGATGGACCATGCCTGGGACGTGCTCGGAGATTGGACCGTCGACTTCGAAGTCCCGTTTCACTCGGACGCGGTGTCCGGGGTGCTGAACGTCCGCTCCTGGATGGAAGCCGACCTCGAACTCGACCCCTGGAGCGCGGCCGCGGCAGGCCTGCCGGAGCGGGTGGTCCTCGAGCGGGCCAGCCGAGTCCATTTGACCGACGCCGGCGGAGGCGCGTTGCAGTGGGTCTACATCTCAGGCGAGGACCGCTGGACCATCCAAGCCACCCTCTGGCCCGGCGCGTTGCACCTCTTCGTCCAGAATACCGACGACCCCGACGATCAGTTGTTTCGGGCCAGCGGATCCCGCACCGGTGACTACTACTCCCGGAAGTACCCGTTGGTCACGAGCTGAACGCTACCACCGGAGCAGGACGCTCCCCCACACAAACCCCGATCCGAACGCCGTCAGCGCCACCAAGTCGCCGGGCGCCAGGCGGCCGGCCCGCACACATTCGTCGAGCGCAATCGGAATCGTCGCGGCCGTCGTATTGCCGTAGCGTTCGATGTTGTTGTAGATCTGGTCGTCCCGGAGCCCGAGTTCTTTCTGCACCACTTCGGAAATCCGGAGATTGGCCTGGTGCGGAATGACCAGTTTGAGCGAGCCGGCCGACACCCCGGCTCGATCGAGGCAGGTGCGGACCGATTCCGGCATCCGGACCACGGCGTTCCGGTAGACTTCCTTGCCGTCCATCTGGAGGAAGTAGCGGCCTTCCCGATACCGTTCGGCATCCACGGTTGGGTTGTAGATCGCGCCCGGCTCGTCGACCCAAAGCTTCTCGGCGTGAGCCCCCTCGGTGTGGAGGTCGAACGTCAGGATCCCGCGGTTCGGGTCGTCGGTGGCGCCGAGCACGACGGCCCCGGCGCCGTCGGCGAAGAGCACCGCGGTATGCCGCCCCCGGGGACTCACGTCCATCCGGGTCGATTGGATCTCCTGCCCAACGACCAGCACTTTCCGGTAAACCCCGCCCCGAATGAAGGCATCCGCCATCGAGACCGCGAACACGAAGCCGGCACACTGGAGCCGAATGTCGAACGCGGGGATCGTGCCGACACCGAGTTTCCGCTGGAGGAAGACCCCGTTACCCGGGAGGAAATGGTCGGGGCTGATAGTCGCGTACACGATGGCATCGAGGTCGGCGGCGTTAAGGCCCGCCATCTCGAGCGCCTGGTGGGTCGCCGCCAAGCCAAGATCAACCCCGGTTTCGCCCGGGGTAATCCAGTGCCGTTCCCGAATGCCGGTGCGGGTCCGAATCCACTCGTCGGACGTCTCCATCGAGGTGGTAAACTCGGCGTTGGAGACGGTCCGGGCGGGGACGGCGCGACCGGAACCGAGAATGATCGAAGCAGGCATTAGCGCCGGAATTGATAAGCGAGCTTGAAGAAAAACCCGTCTTCCTGTTTCACCAAGTCCCGGAGGGTCAGGTTCCGCTCGCCGTCATACCCGGCACCGTAGCCGAAGAAGGCCACCGTCCCCGGCGAAGGCTGGAACGACAACAAGACGTCGACCCGGAACCGGTTGGTGTTGGTCGCCTCGGAGAGCACCCCGTCGACATACAACAACTCGCCGGTCACCGCGCTCCGGCGCGCCGCGCGGCGTTGCGACCGGTATTCCGAGATGATCCGGAGGAAATAGGTCCGGTTGGGCTGAAATTCGAGCCGGACCCGGGGAATCATGGTCCGGCCGAACTCGCTGCCGTCGCGGGCTCGGGTCAGCTTGGAGTAGACCCAGTTTCCTTCGAGGCGCACCCACCGGTGGGGCCGGACTTCGGCCTCAGCCGAGAACTGGAACTCGCGCCCCTCGGAGGCCTCCGAGAAGATCCCGACCTCGCGCCGGTTGACCCGGACGTTGGCACTCCCCTGGGGGAGGTTCGGGGTGCTGGCGTTGAGCGAGATTTCGACGGCCTTCTCGAGGCGGGCGGGGCCGCGATAGGGCACCAACTGACCGTTGACCAATTGCTGGGTGCCTTCGTAGAAATCGGGATTGAAGTCTACGAACCCAAGCCGGGTGCTCCAACCATAACTCCACCCGCCCCGAAGCCGGCCGAAGCCGGACAGGCTCTGCTCGCCTTCGGTCGGCCGGTCTTGGCCGAACCGCCGATAGTCCCAATAGCGGTTGGCGCCGGCAAACAACGTAATGCCCTCGAAGAACGCGCCCCGCTTGCCGAAGATGGTCAGCCGGTTAAACACCCGAAGGTTCACATCCCCAACCCGAGGCACGAAACCCAAGGCTGCCTCGAACCCCGGGTCCCGTCCCTCGATACTATAGCTGAACCCAACCGATCGCCCGGTCCGGTCGAACGAGGCCGACCACGCCGGCGCACTGACGGTGCCGGCACTGTCGCGATGCCACGAGTTGGCGACGTTGGCACTGATGGCGTACAGCGTACCGAGCGCAAACCGGGAATCAGCGGCCACCGTCCGGCTGAACCCGCCGGTGATCGAGCGATTGGTCAGGGTGGCACCGGCCAGCGAATTGGCTCCGATGTCGGAGCGAATCCGGGTGACACTGGCGAATGGATGGGTCTTTTCACCGGTGGTCTCGTCGGTTTGTTCGTCGACCGCCGAAAGGTGCGCGATCCCGAGCCGCCCGAACTTTCCGGTGACCTTGGCGCCCGCCACCGGGTTGGCAATGCGACGGGTATAGACGATCGACCCCGGGGTTTGGAAGAGCTCGATGCCCTCGAGGAAGAACGGACGCCGCTCCGAAAAGAAGAGCGCAAATCGCTCGTTGAGAGTCACCTGCCCGGCGTCAGACTCAACTTGGCTGAAATCGGGATTGATGGTCCCGTCGACGGCCAAGCTGGTGAACCCAAGCCGGAAATTGACCCCGACATCCGGGTTGAGCGACTCGCGAAGGAACCGCCCAGCCGTGTCGACCGAACCGTTGGCGGCGGCGGTGATGAACGGCTGCACCTCGGTGACCACGCCCCGCTTGATGCCTGCCATCCCCGCCAGGAAGCCGCCTTGGGACAGAAAGCTGGTATTGCCGCGACGAGTATCGGTCCAGGTGTCCTCGAATCCGCTCCGTTGGGTCGAACGCACCACGTTGAAGCCCCAGGTGAGTTCTTTGTCGCCGGGATAGCGAAGACTCTTGAACGGGATCCGGACTTCCACGACATACCCGCTGTCCGTTATTTGCCCTTTGGAATCGAACAGGTAGTCGGGGCTCCGGTCGAGGCTGGTGGCACCACCGAAACCACCGCCCCCGCCACCCCCGCCCCCACCGCCAC
>SXGU01156694.1_pt1 | contig 22960 bp, 22 predicted proteins | sample 3174531 | NCBI WGS metagenome assembly SXGU01 (sample SAMN11356863, study PRJNA531348) | freshwater metagenome | isolation source: freshwater sample F1-140 | place: China: Fuxian Lake, Yuxi | collected 2017-12-25
CAAGGAGCTCAACCTGAGTTCACGAATGCTCTCATTGGCAATACCGTTCAACCCGGTGAGGGCGAACCTTCACCAGTTGGTGGTTTTCCAAATGTGCGCGCAATTGGCAGGAGCGTTGTTACTGGTGTTTTTAACGATTCGAACCAAAGTACTTTCGAAATTGTCTGTGGAACTTTACTTTCTGGAACGCAGTTCAGTATGAAAAACATTGACCAAAAGTATGTTAAAACTCGAACAGCTCGACCAAATAATAATCAATCGTCTTCTGGACTTGGACCCGCACTTTTCTACCCAACTTCGAAGCGCGTCCTTGATATTCAAGTTATTCGAACCACAGATCTCGCGTCGCCTGAGGACCTTACAGCTGTCTCTCTTAGTGTAACTGGACAAACGATTTCAGTTACAAGCGCACTGGTCCTTGGTTACATTTATAACTACACGACCAATCGATGGAATGTTCTGCCTCCGTACATAGGGCAAATGACGGGAGTACAAACCACACTTCCGCAATTTGTTCTTCCACCTTGTGTTTTTCCAAGTTATCTTGGTTTCCCCTCTTTAAATGGAACTCGACTTGCGGCACGCGTTGTGGTACTTCCAATCGGGGGTTTGGGACAAGCCCAAATCTGGCTCGACCAGATTCAAATCTTGTATAACAATCCATTGAGTGATCCAGGCGAGCCCTGTGGATAATAAGGTAAAAACTCGAGTTACCCCAATTATACAAAAATGATCCATATTTTCTTGAGAAACAAAAATTCCACATCATTACGTTCTCTGCGGGGCGTAGCAGGATCATTTCGGATGTGTGGTTGTTTTCCCTCCACCCGATTAATTGATCCTCCACTCGTACTAAAATAAACCATCAAATGAAAAACATTAACTACAAATTTTCGGCGATTACTTTCACTTGTCTCACCTTGACAGCGTTAACTATTGCCAACGGTGGGACAGACAAAAACTAGCTATCGTTTCAACCAAAGATAAGGCTGAAATAGGTTCAACGGGAATCAATTCTGAAGTTGAAATTTTAAGAGTTCTTCCTTCACCAGGTGTCGGTCGAACCGATCTTTCCGCTCTTGGGCTTTCGGGTAACGGCTTACCAAATCTCACTGTGGAAAATATTCGTTCGCTCAAAGTTGGCGATCCGATGTCGATCGCAACCCCAGACGGCAGATCTATGGACTTCATCGTTGAAAGACGAGCATGGACTGGGATTGATGAAAAGCAGATTTACCTCAAGCAAGGTGAAATTGGAAACTCACTCTATGGAATCATTAGCCAAATTGGTCCGCGGCTAACTGGATATTTCTTGGCTCGAAATGGTTCTGCATATGCGCTTACGCTTGCCGATGCTGGTCGATATAAGCTCACTCTTCGCCCTAATTATGGCGCGCTCGAATGTGGAGTTGGACGAGTATTACCCGAGCATCCTGTACTAGGAAGCGGTCTGAAGGGAACTGGCCAACCTCAAAATGAAGGCGGAATTGCTGGAACTTTGACCCCTTGTCCTCCTGAAGTATCTCCTATCGGCTTGCCCCCTGGACTAGTGAAGGATAGTGGAATTATCATTGATGTCCTTCTCGTTTATTCTGTTGATGCAAATGAGGCTCTGCTTGCACAAGGAAGGACTCCGTACGACGAAGCAGTCCTTACCGTTGCGCAAGCGAATCTTGCAATGAAAAATTCGACTGATCAGCCTGCTTCAGACTTTGACGGTCAAGACAACAACAATCAATTAAACACTCGGTGCGGATACGGTGCTTATCCAGAGCCGGATTCAGTTACCAATCCTCCGGCAGTACCCCTTCCTGCACCACAGCCACCCTTTAACTGTAAAGGTGAAGATGATAGGACTGCTCACGAAGCTCGCCCTGGTGTGACTCCCGCCGAAACTGAAGTTTGCTTGCCAAGACTTCGGCTCGTCGGCGCTTTGGTTGCCGTCGGTTTCTTTGGTGAAGAAGAACCATTTGTGAGCACAGGATTTGCGGTTGACTTGTCTCGCCTTTCTACGCCTGAAGATGGATATCTGGATTATGTCCTCGATTGGAGAGACGCACTTGGAGCAGACGAAGTTGCGTTGATTGGCACTGGCTATGGATCTGATAGTGGATTTGTTGGCTTGACCTCCGTCATGAGCGACACTAACAATGGAGCTCAAGCTTTTGCGGGACTTTCAATTCCAACGAATCCTCATCCAATAGTCGACGCGACAATTGTTAATGCAGTAAACGGAATTTTGGGTCCATCAAACATTTCTACGCTTCAGGCAATTTCCGAATCTCCATTTTGTCTTCTTGACATTACTGTCCTCGGAGATACTGTCTATGCACATAAACTCGGGCATAACTTGGGTTGCCTGCACGATCACGACAACGCAGGTCCTCCAGCGGGCGCGCTTTTCCCTGACTCCTTCGGGTTTGGAGATGATGATTATCGTTCTGTTATGGCATATCCAATGGTCAAGAATTCGACTTCGAGATGGAGATGTACGACGGTTCGCCAATTCGAGGAGCATTCGTAAAACAAAACGAACTAGGAAGCTTAGGGATAAGATGCATAATGGGACAGGCAATAGGTAAAGGCAATACTTTTTACTCTCGTGACTATTGCTCATATACAACCACTCCTCTTGCACTCGACCCACAGGGATCGAGGGCAGATTTTCTAACCAAGCGTGAATGGCTTGCACTCGACGCTATGGGTTGGAATATTGACATGGCAACAATTGATGAAACAGATGAGGGCGACAGGAGTGTCAACCTCACTTGTCCTTAAAGAAAAAACTTGGTATCCGCCGAGGCTCCGTTTGAGCCTCGCACGAACTCTTGCGCCACTTGATGGGGTGCAAGAGTTTGTGATTATTTTACCCCCACTTTTTTCATCTTTTTACTAAAGGACTTCAGAGTCCGCTATTGTTCCGCTTCATGAATGTCACTTCAGAATCCTCGCAGGAACTTTCTGGCTGGATCTCCCCACTCCTGAAATCACACAAAGTCCCCCATTGGTTTTCCAAACGAGAGCCGCCAGATTCGAACTGGATTGCTCAGCGCCTTGGCTCGCAAAACGCGCGCGCGGCACGAGTAAAACAAGTACATGGGGCACGGTGCCTCGACGCGGCCGAGTGCAAGAGCGCCCCGCTGCAACTCGCCGACGCGATCATCACCAACAATCCTCTGCTTGTGCCAATCATCTCGACCGCAGATTGCTGCCCTGTGCTTGTGGTTTGCTTGCACTCAAAATCGTGCGCGGCAATTCATGCTGGATGGCGAGGTATCGCTCTGGACATCATTGGGGAATCGCTGCGAGCACTCGTTGATCGTTTCGCGGCTGATCCCAAGCATATGGTTGCCGCAATAGGTCCTTGCGCGAGCGTCGAGCGATATGAGGTCGGCGAAGATGTCATCGACGCTTTCGCTCAGCGAGGCCTCAGCGGGGCTCTGCGGTCTTCTCCATCCGCGCATAAGGCATTTGCAAATTGCTCGCAAGCTGTGCGAATCTTGCTCGAACGCGCGGGAATGCAAAGCGAATTGATCGAATCCAACCCCCCCTGCACAATTGGTGACACCACATTCGCAAGCCACCGCCGAGAGCCCGAAAACAAAGTTCGAATGCTCTCCGGAGTTGCGATACCAAGATAATGTCGAAGGGTTCTCGAATCGAAAAACCAGCCTCTCTGAGACATTCCCAATCGATTGATACACTTCGATTCCTTGGACAGGTGGCCGAGCGGTTGAAGGCGTCGGTTTGCTAAACCGATGTAGGGGCTTATACCCCTACCGTGGGTTCGAATCCCGCCCTGTCCGTTTTCTTGTTTTTGAAGGAAGTGATTTCAGGATATTTTTGGAATTGAATGGATGGCTTGATCGAACAACTTCCTCGCCTTTTCACCGAACTGGATGTTTTCCTGACCGAAGTCGTTCAGGGTTCGGGGCCTTGGGCATATGTACTTCTTTTTGTAATAATTTTCTGCGAAACTGGGTTGGTTGTCTTCCCGTTTCTTCCAGGAGACAGTTTGCTTTTCGCTGTTGGCGCGATATGTGCGCGTCGGATTGGACTCGATCCTTGGATGTGCGGCGCAGTCATTTTTATCGCGGCAATTCTTGGAGATTTCGTCAATTATCATATTGGTAAATGGATAGGACCTCGCGCATTTTCAGGCAAGGTTCCTCTCCTGCGAGTCGCGCATCTTGAACGAACCAGAGAATTCTTCAACCGACACGGCCCAAAGGCTGTTGTGTTGGCACGATTCGTTCCTATTGTTCGCACCTTCGCGCCATTCTTTGCCGGCATTGGCGTAATGCGATTTCGGACATTTCAGTTTTACAATGTCGCTGGCGCTTTTTTGTGGGTGGTGCTTCTGGTTGGGGCGGGTTTTCTCTTTGGCGACATTCCCATTATCAAACGCAACTTCGAAGCAGTCGTGATTGGTATTGTGATTGTTTCTGTTCTGCCCATCGTGATTGAATGGTGGCGAATGCGCCGCTACTCACGCAAAGTCGATAGAATGAAAAATCCATGAAAGTCCACGAATTTCAAGCTCGCCAATTGCTCTCGAATGTCGGAATCACAGTGCCACCTGGAAAGATGGTCACGACTGTTGAGGAGGCGCACGTTGCGGCAAGATCTCTTTTCGCAGCGGGGTCAAAACTGGCGGTCGTCAAGGCGCAAGTTCATGCGGGCGGTCGAGGAAAAGCTGGATTTGTAAAGGTTGTGAAGTCCATCGACGAAGCTCTTGCCGCGGCGAAATTCATGCTCGGCAACCGGATGAAAAGTCCGCAAACTCCGCCAGAAGGACTTCAAGTCGACCGCCTTCTGATTGCGGATGCGGTTGATATTTCCCACGAGTTTTATGTCGCCGTGTTGGTCGACCGTGCAAATCGAACGAACACCCTCATCGCCAGTGCGGAAGGTGGCGTTGAAATTGAAAAGGTTGCAGAGACTCGACCCGAAGCGATCATCAGAATTCCCCTCGACCCAGTTGTTGGTCTGCAACCATTTCAAGCCCGCGAAGTTGCGCTGGCGCTTGGATTCAAAGGCAAAGCGATTGCACAAGCGATCAGTGTCTTCACAAAACTGAGCGCACTGCAGCGCACCACGGATGCGAGTTTGGTTGAAATCAATCCGCTGGTGTTGACTCCTGCAACCGATGTGCATCCCGATGGACAAGTGATGGCGATCGATGCGAAGTTTGACTTCGATGACAACGCTCTCTTTCGACATCCTGACATCGCTGCGATGCACGATCCGACTGAAGAAAACGCGGCAGAAATGCGCGCTCAGGAGTTTGGACTTTCATATGTTGCCCTTGACGGAAATATTGGTTGCCTCGTCAATGGCGCAGGGTTGGCGATGAGCACAATGGACATCATCAAATTGCACGGCGGAGAACCTGCAAATTTTCTCGATGTCGGAGGAAGCGCCACCGAAGAAGCAGTCACTGAAGCTTTCCGAATCATTCTCAGCGACGATCGAGTGAAAGGAGTTTTAGTCAATATTTTCGGAGGAATTATGCAGTGTGACCGAATCGCACGGGCCATTGTTGGAGCAGCGCAGACAATTGGTTTCCGAGTGCCGCTGGTCGTTCGCCTTGAAGGAACAAATGTCACCGAGGCTCGGCGCATTCTTGATGAAGCTCGCGCCAATATTCCCACGATGCAATCCGCCACAGACTTGACCGACGCCGCGTCAAAGATTGTTGCCGCGGTCGCCGCCGAACCCTGCCATACTGCATAAAACTTATGCTCATCCTGTTTGACATCGATGGGACATTGCTGCGCACTGATGGTGCCGGCATAAGCGCGATGCTCGCGACGGCGCATGAACTTTTCCCTACGAAAACATTTTCGTTTGATGGCATTTCAATTTCGGGCCGTCTTGATCGTTTGATCTGGAAAGATCTCATGACACGAAGCGGCGTCGAACCAACCGCCGAAATCCACGAAGTCTTTCGCGAAAATTATGGCAAGCACCTGCGATATGGGTTCTCGCAGAACTCGCGCGCACACGCACTCAGGGGCGCGCGAGAATTGGTTGATGCGCTGCACACGCAGAGTGGGCTGGGACTCGGCCTGCTCACTGGAAATTATGAACACACGGGTCGTCTGAAAGTTGAACAGGCGGGATTTTCGCTCGAACCATTCCAGCACAACGCGTGGGCCGATGATGGCCACCATCGGCGTGAATTGCCGCCAGTTGCGATTCAGCGATACAGCGAGAAAATGGGCCGTGGCATTGACACTTCTAGAGTGATCGTGATCGGCGATACACCTTTGGATGTCGACTGCGCGCATTTCAATGGCTGTTTGGCGATTGCGGTGGCGACTGGAAACCATCCAATGGCAGAATTGGAAACCCACAATCCTGATTTGCTGGTTTCTGGGCTCGATGATTGGGGTCGGATCGCTTCGTGGATTACCAGTCGGTAATTCTCCCCCAGCGCAGGAGGTGCTTAACCTTTCGTGTATGTCCGCCTTTGGAACTTTCTGCAGCGACTTCTGTATCAATCAGAAAATCGCGCTCAAGATGGATCTCCCCGAGGCGCGAGAACCCACGCTTGAACTCTTCGATCGACTGCGACGACAATTGCCAAGACTGACACGCGTGCGCAGAGTCGAGGGCGAGATCGCGCTCGAATCAGCTGAAGACGAACAGGATTTTGTATGGGTCGCTCTTCGTCAGACATCAATTCGTAGCGGACATGTCAATCCAAAATCGACAGATGATGGATATAAGGTTCATCGAGCAGTATTGGAAACTGCGCCGTGGTTTCTTTCGATGAGTCCGTTGGACATTGACCACATCGAGTTGGTCTTCGGCTTCGATATCGAAACGGCGTCGCATCGCGACAGCATCGTCTATGACGCGCTCTTGGCGAACAGTCCACTTGGATCGCTCTTGGACTGCGACCACGATCATCCGATTGATGTGCAACCGTTTGTTGGCATCTCACTTACAGAAGGACGGGAATTGCAGGCATCTTTCGAGGTCAAGACGCGGCCTCGCCAACCAGATCTCAAGCACTCATCCACCGCTGAACCCATCAGCGTCTATTTGACAGTGCGTCGCAATGGACCGCTCGCTTCACTTGATGAACTGCCAACAATATTTGCGACACTCTGCGGACACGCAGAAAGACTTGCGGAACAACGCGCAATTCCACATCTTGTTATGCCAATTTGGCAAGCAATCAGCGCGAGTTGATCAGGCGACAGCGATGAATCGCTGAACTGCCATCACATCTGGGATGATCTTTGGCGTCACTCGAATCGAGAACTTTGCGCCAACTTCTGCGCGAACGCAGCGTGTTGCTGGAATGCGGGAAATCCACATTCGACCACCTCGTTGATTCTCTGGATTATTGCGGCCTCGTTCGCGAGCGACGCGAGTCAGAGTTCGCTGAATGGATGGTTGCAAACGCATCAATCTCTCGATGGTCTTGCGATGCTTCGCCTCGGCTGGAAGTTTCGTGACTGAAATTGTTACGGTTTTGCCAGCGGTGAGTGTCATATTTATGCTCCGAGGAGGGTCGAAAATCGTACCGTCGAAGCAGGATATTTGCAAGCCGATCACACTCATTGCCAGCAATCGCCTTCAGGCGTGTTTGGAGCCCTTCCCAGAGGCATAATGCAGATAGAGCGCCTGAGTCCCCTTTCGACCGTGGCTTGCCTCTTGGGCCTTGCGGTAGAGGCTCTCGGCCAGCAGAAGCCCTGGAACGTGGAGGTTGTTGTCATGGCATTCCTCCAAAGCGATGCCTAGATCTTTCAGAAAGTGATCGATGAAAAATCCAGGCTCGAAATCACCTTTGAGAATCCGAGGCGCGAGATTTGCAAGCGACCAACTTCCCGCTGCTCCCGCAGAAACTGATTCGAGAACTCGCTCGGGATCGAGTCCGCTTTCGCGGGCATAAAGCAATGCTTCGCAAATTCCCATCATCGTGGATGCGATGAGAATTTGATTGACAACTTTCGCTTGTTGACCACATCCAGCACCACCTTGAAGAACAACAGTTTTTCCCATCAGTTTCAACACTGGCAGAAGTTGCTGGAACGCATTTGCATCGCCTCCGACGAGAATTGAAAGGGTTGCATTTCGCGCGCCAATATCGCCGCCCGTGACTGGAGCATCGAATGCAAACGATGCTCTTTCTCCTGCAATTTTTGCGATCTTGCGAGCAAGCGAAGGACGACTGCTGGTCATATCAACGAGAAACTTCGGGATGCTTTGCGCGCTCAGAGTTCCTTCCGGACCGAGGTGAACAAATTCGACATCGGATGGAAGCGCGACCATAGAAAAAAGAAAATCCATTCCAGACGCGGCTTGGGCGGGAGTATCCGCCCACATTGCTCCACGATTAAGCAAACCAGCAGAGCGGGATTTGGTTCGCGAGTGAATTGTCAGCGAATGACCTGCCGCTATGAGGTGGCCAACCATTGAATTTCCCATAACTCCAGTTCCAATCCAACCGATTCGAAGGGGTGATTCCATATCGGACGAGGTTACGCTTCGATTATCCTTCTTAAACGGTCCGAACCCAACCCTTGGGGGAGGCGTAAAAATAGGATGAACCAAATTATGTCCACATCACAAAGAGATATCGTCGAACTCGAACGCCAAGTCGAAGCAGCCAGCCGTCCATTCCGTCACCTAGTCGATCAAATTCAACGAGTCATCGTTGGGCAAGATTCTCTGATCGAAGGTTTGCTCTGCAGCCTGCTGATGAACGGCCACGTCCTGATTGAAGGCGTCCCAGGTCTTGCCAAAACGATGGCGGTGAGCAGTCTTGCCAAAGGAATCAATACCGGTTTCCGTCGGCTTCAATTTACGCCAGATCTCTTGCCTGCGGACTTGATTGGAACAATGATTTATCGGCCGAACAGTGGCGAGTTTGTCGTCAAGCACGGTCCGATTTTTTCCAACATCATTCTTGCGGATGAAATCAATCGCGCGCCAGCAAAAGTGCAGTCCGCATTGCTCGAAGCGATGCAAGAGCGACAAGTCACGATCGGAGAGACAACATATCCGTTGCCAGATCCATTCTTGGTGCTCGCAACCCAGAACCCAATCGAGCAAGAGGGAACTTATCCCCTTCCCGAAGCGCAAGTTGATCGATTCGCGATGAAATTGGTGGTGACATATCCATCGCCAAAGGAAGAACGATTGATTCTCGATCGCATGGCGAACACGCACAACAATCTGACCGTCGACCCTGTGATGAATCCAGCAGACATCAAGGCAGCGCGTCTGCTTGTTGATCAGATTTTTATGGATGATCGAATGAAGGATTACATTGTCGATCTCGTCATTTCCACGCGCGATCCCAAGAAACATAAAGTTCCAATCGAAGGGCTGTTGACATACGGATGCTCGCCGCGTGCGACGATTGCGTTGACACTCGCCGCGAAAGCAAAGGCTTTCCTTGATGGCCGCGGATATACCGTCCCGCAAGATGTGAAGGATGTAGCGCCGAATGTTCTGCGTCATCGACTGGGACTTTCCTATGAAGCTGAGGCCGTCGAGAAGACCTCCGACGACATTGTGCGGATTCTTCTTGATCATGTGCCAGTCCCTTAGGTGAAAGTTGCGGCGAAATTTCGACATTCTTTGCGATGAAGTGACGAAAGATCGACCGCGCGAGGGAACACACCAATGCTGACCAAAGAAACCATCCAGAAAATTCGCAGGATTGAAATCCGCACAGCGCGTGTGGTTCAAGAAGCGGTCGCAGGCCGATATGTCTCCGCCTTCAAAGGGCGCGGTATGGAATTCGAGGAGGTTCGTCCATATGCGGATGGCGACGATGTGAGAACGATCGACTGGAATGTCTCCGCTCGCGCTGGCGGTCCGCATGTCAAGCTCTTCCGCGAAGAACGAGAGTTGACCATCTTGCTCGCGGTCGATCTCTCCGGATCACTCTCGTTTGGTTCGAATGCTCAGACCAAGCGCGAACTTGTCGCGGAAGTTGCGGCAATATTGGCGTTCAGCGCGACTCGAAACAATGACAAGGTTGGGTTGCTCTTGTTTTCGGATCAAATCGAGCGCTTCGTTCCGCCACGCAAAGGAAGACGCCATGTTCTTCGCATCGTGCGAGATCTCTTGGCGCATAAACCTGTCGGTACGGGAACAAATATCGCCGCGGCCATCGACGAATTGAACCGCATTCAGAAGCGACGCGCGGTGGTCTTTGTCGTGAGTGATTTCCTTGATAACGGCTGGGAACAGCCGATGACGATCGCACGACGACGACATGATGTGATTCCAGTTTCTATTTTCGATCGGCGAGAGCGAGAATTGCCCAAAATTGGCATGATCGAACTGACCGACGAAGAGAGTGGCAAGCGAATCATCGTTGATACTTCAAGCCGAAAAGTGCGCGATGCGTTTCGTCGGCAAGGAGAATTGCGCGCATTGCAATTCGAACTGGCCTTGCGGAAAATGAAAATCGATCCATTGATGATCGAAACGGGAGTTGATTATGTCGAACCGATCATCGCCTATTTCCGAAAACGAGAGGCAAGAGGAAGCAGATGAATTGCGTTCGAACACTCATCGCAACTTTTTGTCTAGTGGCATTTGTCACTGGCGCCGCACAGAGCCAAGTTCTTTCGACAACACCGCCACCTCCGCAAAGCCCGCCAAGTGGGCAAGCGCCTGCCAAGGCTCCGCCATCAAAGGTGGCTTCTCACCCTGCCCGTCCCATTGACATTCGCGTCGAAAATGGCGCAGTGAGCGCGACACTCGCAACCCCTGCCGATGTTGTTGAAGTTGGCAAGGCGATTCCATTCACGCTGACGATCACTGCCACCGATGGCGCGAATCTTACGATTCCAGAGATCGGCCAGAAGCTTGGAGAATTTGACATTCGAGATGTCAAGCGAAGCACAAGTCGTGATGGAGAAAAAAGAAAATCAATCATTACATTCAACGCCTCGACATATGAGAGCGGCGAAATCGAGTTACCTGCGATCGAAATCAAGTGGAAAGATTTGAAAGGCGAAGAGCAAACGCTTTCTGTCGGACCAAGCCTGCTCGAAGTCCTCAGCTTGATAGGCGCGGACTTTGATCCGCATGTCTTTCGAGACATCAAAGGCGAAATGAAAATTGACTTCGGGAGTTCTTGGTGGTGGATCATTGCGACTGCGGCAGTCGTCATCATCACATTGTTGGTGCTGACTCTGAGAATGCGCCAACGATCAATCGTGGAAAAAGTAATTACTCCCGATGCCTGGGCGATCCAAGAACTGAATCGACTTGAACGAGATGGACTTATCCAGCAAGGCGAACTTCATCTCTTCTGGGTTCGACTCTCTGGAACTGTTCGGGAATATGTCGAACGGCGATTTCACATCGCCGCGCCTGAACAGACCACCAAGGAATTTCTTGCGCAGGCAAGTCAGCATCCATTCATTGGCGCAGAGCATCGCCATCTACTAAAAGATTTCCTGCGGGCTGCTGATATGGTCAAGTTCGCCGCTCATCGGCCGGCAAACAATGATTGCATTCAAGGATTAGATGCAGCACGAGGCTTCGTGAGAGAGACAACCTCCGCTGCAAATGCGACTGAAGAAAAATTGGAGGTCAAGTCATGACATCCTTTCAATTGCTTGCTTCATGGTTTCTGCCTTTGGCACTTCTCGCGCCACTTGCCGCATGGCGTTTCCTCTCTTCGCGCGGCCGAGTACGAATCGGCTATTCGTCGCAGGCTTTGATTTCTGCGGCTGGTGTTTCGATGGCCCTGCGAATGCGCCTTATCGTTCCTGTTCTGCGCGGTCTAGCGATCATTCTCTTGGCGATCTGCCTTGCTCGGCCGGTCATCGCCAATCAACAAACAAAAGTATTCGTCGAAGGTGCGGCGTTGCAATTCCTAGTTGATCGTTCGGGTTCTATGCGAGCGATGGACTTCCAGCTAGATGGAAAGCAAGTCGATCGCCTTGTCGCGGTGAAAAGCGTGGGCGGCGCATTCATCCAAGGAGGACAAGGCTTGCAAGGACGATCAGATGATCTTGTTGGCCTGATCACCTTTGCTCGATACGCCGATAGCTTGTCGCCATTGACCCTCGATCATGGATATGTCATCGATGTTCTGAACAAGATCCAACCTGCGAAGGAACAATCCGAAGATGGAACTGCCATTGGCGAAGCCGTTGCGCTTGGTGTCGAGAGACTCCGTGACGCGATGAAGAACGCACCAATGGAAAAAGGGCGACAACCAATCCAAAGTGCGGCAATCATTCTGTTGACTGATGGCGAAAACAATGCTGGAGATATTGACCCTCGCGTTGCCGCCGATCTCGCCGCAACATATGGAATCAAAATCTATTCAATCGGTGTCGGCACTCGTGGAAACGCGCCATTTCCCGTTGGGGTTGATCCATTTGGACAGCAGATGATGCGCAATATACCGGTGACAATCGACGAGGTCCTGTTGAAGGACTTGGCGAAAAGAACTGGCGGCGAATATTTTCGCGCGACTGATACCAGCAGCCTTCGGGCGATCTATGACCAGATCGACAAGATGGAAAAGACCAAGACTGAACAACGACAGTCAATGCACTACACCGATCTTGCAGTGCAGTCCTTTCGATTCGCGGGTTATGGATTTCCCCCGCTCCTCGGCGGAGTCTTGTTGTTGTTGTGCGCTGAACTCCTTTTGGTAACGACTCGTTTTCGCAGCGTGAATTGAGAACACTATGGAAATTGAATACAACAATCTTTCAGCATTGAATTGGATGTGGATCGTGGCAGCGCTGGCGATCATCGCTTCGATGGCTATCGCTTGGCGCAGACGCGCGCTGCGCACGATGATTGACGCAAATTTGCTTCCGAAGATTGCACCAGAGTTTTCTCTTTGGCGCCCTGCCCTGCGATTCGCACTCATCATTCTGGCAATGATTGCCTTGGTCGCTGCGATGATCGATCCAAGATTTGGGACTGAAAGCGAAGAAATCAAGCGAAGAGGTGCTGATGTGATGTTTGTCGTCGATGTCAGCCGTTCGATGCTTGCTGAAGATGCGACTCCAAACCGGCTCAGCAGAGCAAAAGTTTTTATTGATGATGCGATTCGGCAGATGGCAGGCGATCGAGTTGGTCTTGTTGACTTTGCGGGAGTTGCGGCGATGCGCACTCCGTTGACCCTGAATTATGGAGCTTTTATGACCAGTGTGGACGATTTGCGACCCAAGGACGCGGTGCGTGGTGGATCGATGCTTGGCGATGCAATCCGAGTGGCGGCTGAAAGTTTTTCCAGCGACGCAACTGCTGGCCGTGCAATTGTCGTGCTGACCGATGGCGAGGATATGGGAAGCGATCCCATCGCCGCGGCGAAGGAAATCTATGACAAGCAAGGGATTCGAATAATGACCGTAGGAATCGGCGACTCTCGCGACGGAGGTCGCATCCCAGTTGGAAGTGACGGCGACCGAACATGGATGGTTCACGATGGACAAGAAGTCTGGTCGAAAATGGACGCCAACACCCTGCGTGATATCGCTCAAAGTGGCGGCGGATTATTTGTTCCAGCTGGCACTGCACAAGTCGATCTTGGCGATATTCTTCAGAGATCTTTTTCAGATTTGGAACGCGGAGAATTTGAGACTTCGACGATTCAACGATCGATTCCACGATTTCAGTGGCCAGCGGGATTTGCGCTCATCCTGCTTGTATTGGAATGTCTGATTCCAGATCGCAAGTCGGTGAAGAAACCTGCAAGAGTTGCGGATGATGTGGAGTTGACATTGCAAAGAGGCGCGGCATGAAAAAACGCTCGCAACATTTTGTTCGAGTCTGTGTTCTGGTGAGCACGATCTGCGCGATGGGCGCGAGTGTTCAGAAACAGAATGCTCCCGCGATTCCATCTGTGACCACTCCTGCAAAAAATGCGAAGCCGACTGTGGAGCCTCGAAAAGTTGTTGATTCTGCCGCATTTCGTGCCGCAGTCGCAGAAGCGCGCAAGGCGATGGATGCTGGGGACTTTGTCGCAGCTGAGAAAGCCTACGCACAAGCCATTGCTGCGGACCCTTCCAATTCGCGCGCGCAGTTCAATCAGGGAGTTGCCCAATACAAGAATCAAAATCTTCAAGGATCATCTGAATCATTTGCAGCAGCTGGTCAAATTGGTGATCCAGGTGTGGCCGAAAGTGCCATGTTCAATCAAGGCGATGCGGCATATAGCGGTGCGATACAGATCATCGACTCTGATGACTTCAAAAAACCTTCTGACCCTGCTCAACAAGACCAAGAAAATCCAAAGCGCAAGGAAGCGATTGATGCGGCTATGAAAGCAGCAAGCACAGCTCTGACGCACTTCAAAGATGCCGCATCGGCGGATCAATTGGATCTCGATGCGCGGTACAACGCCGAAGCTGCAACTCGACTGCTGAAAATGCTCGAGGAGGAGAAAAAGGAAGAAGAAAAGAAGGATCAAGAAAAGAAGGAAGAAGAAAAAAAAGAGGAGGAGAAAAAGGAAGAGGGTGAAAAAGGCGATCCAAAAGAGGATCAATCAAAGGATGGCCAACCGAAAGATGAAGGCCAGCAAGAGAAAGATAAACAAGGCAAAGACGGCAAGAAGGACGAAGGCGATAAAAGCGATCAGCAAGAAGGAAAAACTCCGGATAAATCAGAAGAGAAAAAAGAAGAGAAGAAACCTGATGAATCTAAGGACGGCAAAGAAGAAGCACCAAAGCCTGTAGAAAAAGAACAAAAGCAAGCAGAAGGTCAGAAACCTGGCGAAGAGACGCAGGGTCAGGAATCTCAGACCGGCGAACCCGTCAAAGATGCACCATTAACCAAACAGGAAGCGGATCGTCTTTTACAAGCCGTCCGTGACCGGGAAAAGACCCGCAAAGAAGAACGCGAAGCAAAAGAACTTGCCAAACCAACACGACGAACGCCGGCAAGTAAAGACTGGTAAAACCGAATAAGAAGTAAAGGACAATACCGAGGATTGACCGATGGATAGAACACGCAACATGTATAAGACTCTTCGCCAAATGATTGTCGGGGCAGTGTTCATATTGACTCTCTTTGCGAGTGTGAATGCGAATGCCGCTGATGTTGAGTTTACTTTCTCTCCTCGCGAAACTTGGATCGGAAGCCCATCCATTCTCAAGATTGTCGTGCGTGATGGCGAGGTGATTGGCGAACCAGTGCTGCCAACAGTCGCTGGACTAGATTTCGAGATTCAACCTGGACGCCAGACAATGAACTCCGTGCAAATCATCAATGGCAAGACGACGCGAAGCAATACGACAACGATCACAATTATGATCACTCCTTCTGTTGCAGGCGTCATCAATATCCCGCCAATCAGCATCGTGGTCGATGGTGTGAAGCACAGTATCGAGCCCACTTCAATGTCGTCCTCTGTCTCGACGACCGGCGATCTCTTGAGCGTAGAAGTCATCGGTAACTCAAAGAAATCCTGGATCGGTCAACCTCTTGATGTGACACTTCGCATTTTGGTCAAGCCGTTTCAGAGCCCAGAACATCGGGTCACTCTTGGCGAAGCCGATATGTGGCAATTTATCGATCAGGACCGATCAGATTTTGGCCCATTTATAAAAACCCTTCGAGAAATGATGCAGAATCGACAAAGACCTGTCGGGCATGAAGAATTGATTGATGGGCGTGCGTATGTGGTCTATGAAGTCACCGCGCAAATCATTCCAGCGACCAGCGGTGTTCCAGATTTCAGTGAAATTCTCGTTGCCTGGAAATATCCCACACGAATCAGTTCGGCGCGTGATTTCTTTGGGAGAAATGAACTCTCGGTCTCCGCAACCAAGCCCATCACTGCAAGCGCATCCACCGTAAATATTGATGTGCTTGAATTGCCAACTGAGGGACAACCGAAATCTTACCAGGGTGCTGTTGGGTCGTTCACAATCGATGCGTCCGCCAAACCAACCAGCGTTTCTGTCGGAGATCCGATCACACTCACATTGACAATAACTGATAGATCGGGCACTCGGAATCTTGAAACAGTGCAACCGCCAAAGTTGGATATTCCATCGATTCAATCTGAGTTTCGAATGCCCACTGCCCCCTTGGCTGGTTCGGTCAAGGGAGATACAAAGACCTTCACCCAAACTCTTCGACCGACTCGTGCGGGTGTTGACAAGATTCCAGCGATTGAATTTTCATGGTTCGATACAGTCGCGGGGGAATATCGAAGTGCATCGACGAAGCCAATCGACATCAAAGTTGTCGCATCCGAACGCATTGCGACAGATGCGATCTTGGGAACTTCGACAGGAGCAACAACTCCCGCCAAACAACTCACCGCAACCGAGGGTGGACTGACGGCGAATGTTGCGCCAACCCTGGCAATGGTTCGGGATCAATCACGAAGCATCGGTATTGTTGCTGGATTTGCAATGTTCTTTATGCCCCCAATTGCCTGCGCGGCGATCCTGCTTGCGCGGCGTCGAAGCGATCGATTCAGCGGCGATGTGGCCTTTGCGAAAGAGCAAGGCGCGCGCGGCGTGGCGAATAAACGCCTTGCTCTGGGGGATGGCGCAACCGCACTTGTCGGATATATCGCTGATCGCATCAATCAACCCAGCGGAACAGTCACTCGTGCAGAAGCGCGAAGTTCGATGACCACCGCAAATGCGTCAAGCGAATTGATCGAAAGAGTCGATCGGCTGCTGGCACAATTCGAACGCTCTCGTTTTTCTGCTGGGAATGATTCAAGCGCCTCCGCCGAATCCCTCACAGAAGCAAAGTCCTGCATTCAAGGTCTTGAAAAACTTGACTGGAAAAAGGCGCGCTCTGCGCACAAATTATTACGCATGGAGAAGCGATCATGAAAATTTTTCCCATTCATTATTCTCTTGGGAAATTTATTGGGCTCTCTGTGCTCTTGTCTTCAATGGCAACACTCGCTCAAGCCCAAGTCTTATCGACTCCACGTGTGAGTGACGAAACCAACCTTGTGATCGCATCAGAAGCTCAGAGTAAATACGATGAGGCGGCATCGTTGATTGTCAACGATCCAGATCACGCACGCGAACTCTTCCGCGAATCTGCAGCGAAGTATCAGCGTATTGTCGACAGCGGAATCTCCAACGGCGAGCTTTTCTTCAATCTTGGAAATGCACTTGTCCAATCAGACGATCTTGGCAGAGCTATCGGTGCGTATCTTGAAGCGCAGCGACTCTTGCCAGGAGATGCGCGCATTTCAGCGAATCTGACCCATGCAAGGTCTTTGGTCGCTGAAGGTGCATCGCCAACTGCGCAAAGCGAACCACTCGATCGAGTTGCTTCCATTTGGAAGTGGGCGGCATTCCCAACACGAGTCTGGGCGGCTTTCTTCGCTTGGACATTGGTTTGGGGAATCGTGGTAGCTGGCATTCTCTGCGGATGGTCCGTTCGCGTGCCGTGGCGTCCCCTGCTGATCACTGCATCTGCGATTTGTCTTGGAATTTCTCTGACGGTCGGAGTCGACGCCCTTCGAAGAGAGATCAATCCACCAGGCGTGCTTGTCAACGATCAGGTTGTTGTGCGCAAAGGCAACGGTGAAGGATTCGCACCTGCGTTCACAGAACCACTCGCTCGTGGATCAGAATTCACGATGATTGAAATGCGTCCAGGTTGGTACCGCATTCGATTGACCGATGGTCAATCAGGGTGGGTCAAGACCTCTGACGCACAAGTTGCTGGCGAAATCGCAAACGCACTCGCTCGCGCGGGCGAATAAAAAAATCCGCACAAGCGGATTTAGAAAACGGAGAGGGTGAGATTCGAACTCACGGTGAGCACAAGGCCCACACTAGTTTTCGAGACTAGCTCCTTCAACCGCTCGGACACCTCTCCAGGGAATACAAGTATCGCCGTGAATCGTCAGCCTGTCCAATCGCTCAAAAGCGTGGCGAGGTCGGTGCCATTGACAATTCCATCACGATTGATGTCCGCGGGACCGCTGGTCGCCCCCCATGCGGAGAGAAAGATCGCTAGATCTTGGCCATTGACCAATTGATCGCCATTGAGATCGCCAGGGCGAAGTTCGCATGCGTCGGCAGATCCGTTGCCATTGATATCCGCACAAGTCGTTCCAGCGCCGCGCCAATTCGCACCCGAAGATGTCGCATCTGCTTGGGTCATGATGAGGCAAAATCCGTTTGGAAAGCATGCCGCTCCCATTGGCGGCGGGCAAGAAACTGTCGAACACGTCGTGCCATTGCCTTTATAAACACCACCTTGCGAAGTGCAAGATGCGGAGCTGATTGGACCAACACAATTTCCATTGCTCAAACAGCATGCTCCAGTTGGAAAGCAAACATAGGTCGCGCAGGCGCTTCCTTCAGGTCCTGGGACTCCGCCAGCCGAGATACATGACTGGTATGACAAACTGACGCATCCACCAGTTGATGCAAAGCAACAGGCGTTGTTTCCCTGAGGAAGGCAGATGGTGCTTGAGCAAATCGAACCATCACCCCGATATGCTCCACCAGCGGATTGGCAGTCTGCTTGAGTCGCCACCGCGCAATTCGTTCCAACGCAGCATGCGCCCTGCTGTGCTGCGCAATTGATCGGGGTATATGTTGCACGAATGACCCAATCACCACTTGGGCGACAGAGTGATGGCAACTGCGCAAAGGTTTTCCAACCAACGCCGCAACCGAATGAACCGCAATTCAAAAGAAAGAGCCAATTTTTACTCGACTGCTGCAAACCACTTGTATCTGTGGTTGGAAATGCATTGCTCGAACTTGGAGGGGCAACCGTGCATGGATTTTGAGTTTGATTATTGTGATCATCAATGCGGTAGCCGATGGAGAATGTGTGGCTCCCATCATCATCGAGATACATCTGTTCAGGATCATTTGGGTCGATCATGAACTGAACATTCACGCCGTTTGTTCCAGGAGCAAGAACAATGTGTGGGATCATTTTCCCATCGGATGAAAACGTGTACTTCAGAGTGCCAGTCGCAGGAGTTCCTTCCCAGACCATCACGGACCATTTCGTTGTTGTTTGAACTGTGGCATTACTTGTCGCGAAAATCATTTCTGTCATATCAAGGCGCAAAGGAAACGCCGCAGCTGGAAGTACATATGACGCTGCGGCGGCTTCGGTTTCTCCCATTCCCGCTTGCACAATAAATGATCCTCCACCAAAGTTTGCATCTGTATGCGCCACTGTTGCCGAAGGACATGATCCCGCGATTCCACCTTGGTCCTGCCCTTTGCCTTGGATGATGATCTTCATCGATGGAATGTCGCGGTACGCCGACCAGATAGGCCATTGGCGACCGGCGGCAATCGACATCTCGTCAAGAATTTTTGCTCGGTCGGCAGTTGCGCCAAGCGAAGAGAAAACTCCCAAGGTGCAATATGCGAAAATAGCCAACATTGATTTACAATTCATGGCAAGTCTCCAGAGATTGAGATTCGAACCGTTCTATGAGCAAAGTACCACGGAAAAGGCTCAACACAAAAAACAAGGTCTATTTTGACCTTGGTATTGCGTTTTTATTGGATTTGAGACCCAAAACAATCGATACTTGGATTATTTCGTGGGGTACGACTTCACGATGCCGGACTTTTCCCAATCAATTGTGATCTTGTCGGTTGCGATTTCTTCGATCACAACCTCGAAGTCGCTTCGGCCATCACGCTCAACAAGTGGGCGAGCGCCATTGATCAACTCGGCAATGCGTCGCTGAATCAGCGCAGTAAACTTGAAACGACCGCCAACTTTTTCAACAATATCATCGCTTTTCAATGCTTCGTTCATAGTGTGGGCTCCAAATGGTTAGCCCATTAGCATAGCACCCATCGATGTTCAAAGCAACTCGCAAAGCAGACCATCTTGACACGCAATGAAATCGAGCCCGTCAATTCGCCACTTCTTCCGTCGAACAGGGAATGCCCTTCGGCTTGGGCAAGATTGGCATATGCTGATTCTTGCGGCGCTGTGCGGGATATCCGTTGGTGCGCTTGCTTTGGTTTTCATCGGAACGATGAACTGGCTGCTGCGGCAACTCAGCCAATTTGCATCGCAAGGAACCGCTCAATTTTGGCTTGCGATTGCCATGCCGCTTGCTGGAGCAGTGATCACGGTCATCATCTTTCGAATCTTTCCAAGCTCGTTTAAGGGTCACGGCGTCTCGCGTGTGATGCTTGCGGTTCATCGACAAAAGTCTGTTTTGCCACTCAGCCTCGCGCCAAGGCAATGGATTGGATCCACGGCGACGATCAGTTCTGGTGGTTCCGCAGGACCAGAAGGACCAATCGTTGCGATCGGGGCTGCGATTGGCTCGTCATTCGCTTCTTGGTTGGAACTGGATGCTGGCCGAAGAACAACACTTCTTGGTTGCGGAGCGGCGGCAGGACTTTCCGCTGTCTTCGGCGCTCCACTCGCTGGAGTTTTCTTCGTGCTCGAAGTCATCCTTCGAGACTTCACCGCACGAACATTTACACCGATCGTGATTGCTTCTGTAACAGCCGCCGCGACGGCACAATCCATTTTGCAATCTACTGATCCAATTTTCGGTATGGCTCTCATTGAACTTGACAAGACTCCGCTGCTCTTGGCGCAGACTCCTCAGTATGCATTATTGGGAGTGATCACTGGACTTTGTGCGGCAGGTTTTGCAGTTGGCATGAAATCCGCGCATCGTGCATTCAATCTTCTGCGAGTTCCGTCGCTTCTCAAGCCACTGATCGGCGCGGCGCTTCTTGTTGCCTGCGGTGCGGCTTGGGCGTTGCTTCATCAACAACAATCACCGGTGGAAAATATCGCTGCAAATGCAGGTAAATTGCCCCCATTTTATGGCAATGGATACACCCTGATCGAGAGTCTGCTGAGCGAACCAATGGGGACAGGAACAAGCGCGTTGGTGCTCTTTGGTTCACTTTCTCTGCTTATGATTCTCAAGGCGCTCGCCACAGCATTCACGCTTGGTTCTGGTGGTGCGGGTGGACTCTTCGCGCCTGGACTTGTCATTGGAGCGATTCTTGGCGCGGCATACAGCGCATTGACGGCTCTAGTGCCTGCGCTTCCTGATATCTCTCCCACGCATGGAGTTCTGGTGGGAATGGGCGCATTCGTTGCAGCGGGCGCGCACGCTCCGCTTGCCGGGGCTTTCCTTGTCTATGAACTGACTCACTCATATGCAATTCTCTTACCGCTTATGCTTGCGGCAGTCATCGCGACAGTCGCCGCACGATTGGTCTATCCAGACAGTATTTACACCGCCGAACTTGCCGCATTGAATATTCGACTGACTTCGGTTGCCGATCATTCAATCTTGCGAAGCACATTGATTCGAGATATTTCTCTGTTGCCTTCGGTGCCAGTCCAAGCAAGCGATTCCGCAGAAAAGTTGATTGAGATCGGCGAACGAAATGCGATTCATAATTTTCCTGTCGTCGATAGTGATGGGCGATATCACGGATTCGTCTGCGGCAGTGATGTGCGCTCGGCGCTGGTCTATCGAGATGCGCTTCAACTCTTGACGGTTGCGGAACTTGAACGGACAGACTTTGCCCCGCTTGAGTCCGATGACACGCTCGACACCGCTCTTCAGAGATTTGGGCGTCACGAAACACAAGCGCTTCCGGTGATTGACGCGCAAACTCGAAAGCCCATTGGACTGATCAGCCGCAGTCAAATTATGGCTGTCTATAACAGCGCGGTGGGAGGACAATGAATCCTAGACCACATCGCGCGGGCGCGTCCTTTCGGATCTCCTCGGCTGCTGAGTTTGCCCGCGTATTCGCGCGCAGAGCGCGGCGTGATCTCGGTTGGATCATCGTGCATGCTGCACCCAATGAACTTGGACGAACTCGACTTGGACTTTCCATCGGAACACGCGTTGGGAAAGCAGTTCGACGCGTTCGAGTCAAGCGAATGGTTCGTGAGGCATTTCGTTTGATTCGCAAGGACATTCCGCCAGGTATGGATGTTGTGGTCTCTGCAAGATCGCACCCAGACCGACCACTTGCGGATTACAAACAAGCGATCGTGGAGGAAACGAAGCGACTTGCGATTCAACTGAAATTGAAGGATTCACCCAGCGAATGAATGGTTCGTGCGTTTATGGCACAGGATCGTCGCCGCATCCGCCCCATGGATGACACCGTGCAAGACGGCGAAGAGTCAGCCATCCCCCGCTCCATGCGCCGTGACGATCAAATGCTTCGGTTGCATAGATCGAACATGAAGGATGAAATCGACATCGCCCACCGAAGAGTGGCGAGAGAATTATCTGATAGAGGCGAATCAATGCGATGCACATTCGCGCGATGAAAGTTGGGCGCAAAGGCGAGGGCGAAGGCGAAGGCGAGGGCGAGGGCGAGGTCACGGCGCTTCAGTCACGGGGTTTGTCAATGTGCCGACTGAGTCGATAGAAATCTCCACAACATCACCATGTTGCAAATAGCGCGGCGGATTTCGCGCGTGCCCGACGCCGGGAGGCGAACCAGTCAGAATGATTGTTCCTTTCAAGAGCGTCATGCCGCGGGAAAGATCGCTGATCAGTTTGGCAACAGAAAAGATCATGTTGGAAGTTGATGAGTCCTGCATCAGTTCGCCGGAAACTCTGGTTTGAATGCGGAGGTTCTGCGGGTCCTTTATTTTGTTTGCGGGCGTGATCTTGCTGAGCGGACAAAATGTGTCGAAGCTCTTGCCTCGACTGAATTGCCCACCCGCTCCTTGATTTTGCCACCATCTTGCGCTGACATCATTCGCGACTGCGTATCCCTCCACCATTCCAAGCGCATCTGCTTCAGAAACTCCACAACAATTCGCGCCGAGAATCACCGCTAACTCGCCTTCAAAGTCGACCTGCGGACCACCTTCACGGCAAATTTCGGGAATGATGATCGGAGCGCCATCTGCGATGACGCAAGCTGGATTCTTGAAGAAGACGATCGGTCGTGTTGGGATCGTTCCGCCCATTTCCTTGGCGTGATCTGCGTAATTTCGACCAATCGCCAAGATCGCGGGCGGGAAA
>SXGU01566736.1_pt1 | contig 22949 bp, 24 predicted proteins | sample 3174531 | NCBI WGS metagenome assembly SXGU01 (sample SAMN11356863, study PRJNA531348) | freshwater metagenome | isolation source: freshwater sample F1-140 | place: China: Fuxian Lake, Yuxi | collected 2017-12-25
AAAGCATTTTGACGCCCATAAGCCATATCAATGACATGGTTTCCGCCAGCGTTGGGTAGCGGTCTCGTCGCTGTCGCGGGCATCGACCCATTGCCCGCCGTCGGCTGTCGTTTCTTTTTTCCAGAAGGGGGCGCGCGTCTTTAGGAAATCCATGATGAACTCGCAGGCGGCGAAGGCATCGCCACGGTGTGCGCAGGCCACGGCAACCAGAACAATAGGCTCGCAGGGGGCGAGGGGGCCGATGCGGTGGATCACCGTCGCATCTATTACGGCCCAGCGTGTCTGTGCCTCCTGCACAATGGCAGAGAGGGCCTTTTCGGTCATGCCCGGATAGTGTTCCAGAGCCATCGCGCTGACTTGACCCGATTCGTTACGCACCGTGCCCAAGAAACTGGCGACAGCGCCGACGGATGGGTTGTTGCGATGCAAGGCTGCGACCTCAGCGTTGAGGTCGAAGGTTTCGGTCTGGACAGTGATCTTCATATTAGCCCCCAGTGACCGGGGGAAAGAGGGCCACCTCGTCACCGTCGTTGAGCGCTGTGGATGCGTTGGCCATTTCCTGATTCACAGCTACGCGAAAATTGCGTTCGACCGCTAGTTCAGTCGTCCAGACACCGCAACGGGCACGCAGGTGATCGAGGAGGTCTGCCACCGTGGCCGGTGCGTCCAGCGTGAATACCTCACGGGAGATCCCAAGTGTCTCGCGCAGACGGGCGAAGTAGAGCAGTTTCAGGTTCATGACAGCAGGCTCGCCAAGGGGATGTATTGGACACGGTCGCCGCATTTGATCGGAGTTTCGGCGGGGATGTCGACCAAGCCTTCGGCCCAGGCTAGGGAGGATAAGGCGCCGGAGCTCTGGTTTGGATAGAGGATGGCTTGGCCATTTTCGATGCGGGCACGCATAAATTCGCGCCGATTGCCGAACTTGGGTTTATCGAATCCGGCCGCTATTGTGAAGGTCGTCAGGTGCCCGGGTAGCATGCCCATGCGCGCTTGCAGGAAGGGGCGTGCAAACAAACAAAACACGACAAAGGCGGACACTGGATTCCCCGGTAGACCAAGAAAATCCGCCTCGCCGATGCGGCCAAAGGCCAGAGGTTTACCTGGCTTCATGGCGACCTTCCACATATCGAGCCGACCAAGTTGAGTTAGGGCCGCCTTGACATGGTCTTCTTCACCCACGGATACACCACCGCTGGTGACGATCACATCGGCGCTGGCGGTGGCTTGCTGCAATGCGGTAATGGTTGCATCCAGGGTGTCCGGGACATCACCGAGATCAACGACTAGGCAGCCTATTTGGTGGAGGAGTGCGGTGAGGGTGGCGCGATTGCTGTTGTAGATCTGGCCTGGGCCGAGTGCTTCACCCGGGGCCTTGAGTTCGTCGCCGGTGAAGAACACGGCCACTTTGAGAGGGCGGATGACCTGGAGGATGGCGGCTCCTGCAGCAGCCGCGAGGCCGATCTGGGCCGGGCCCAGACGTGTGCCGGCGCTCAGGATGACCTGCCCCGTAGCGAAATCCTCGCTGGCGCGGCGGATGTGATCGCCCAGGCCGGGTTGGCGTGTTATGCGGATGTGATCGCCTTCGACGACGCAATCTTCTTGCATCACGATGGCATCGGCATTGGGGGGAACCGGAGCGCCGGTGAAAATCCGTGCCACGCTACCGGGGGCGAGATCCGTACCAAGACGGCCCGCTGGAATGCGCTGGGAGACGGGGAACAGATGATCTTTCGCCCATTCCGAACAACGCACGGCGTAGCCGTCCATGGCCGAGTTATCGAGGGGCGGCACGCTGACGCGGGAGACCAGCGGGGTGGCCAGGATACGGCCCTGAGCCAAGGCCAGCGGTAGCCATTCATGGGTGTCGACGGGATGGGCGGCAGAAAGCAGTTTTTGCAGGGCTTCTTCGATGCTTAGCATGGGATGTCCAGTGTGTCGAGGATGAAGGTCGCGATGGTGGCGCTGTCATCGAGGTCAAAGTGAGGCAGGGCTCCGGGCGGTCGTGTGTCACTGGCGACGGCGATGATTTGGGGGTCGGCCGGATGGAGCCATGGCTGTCCATTGGCATTGCGCCAGACCTCGAGTTTGGGTAGATGGGCATGGCGGAATCCCTCGACCAGGACTAGGTCGCAGGGGCCGAGGCGGGTCAATAATGTGTCGAGGTCAGGCTCCGGCGCGCCGCGTAGTTCCCCAACCAGCATCCAGCGATAGGGAGAGGTAAGCAGAACCTCATGCGCGCCGGCCTGGCGGTGGCGCCAGGAATCCTTGCCCGGTTGATCGACTTCGACATTGTGGTGGCTTTGCTTCACGACCGATACAGCTAACCCTCGAGCGACAAAGGCTGCGAGCAGTTTGCTGACCAGGGTGGTTTTTCCTGCGCCGCTATAACCAGCGATGCCGAGGATTTTCATGCGTCGCACGCCGCGAGTGCGGCACCTTTGAGCCCGATGTCGGGGTCAAGCACGATATGCAACGGGACGGAGTGCATCCAGTCTGTAAAGCGGCCCTTGGCAAGGAAGGCCTCCAGAAAGGCCGGTGTCCGCAGGAAGGGCAGGATTTGCGGGGCAATACCCCCTGCCAGATAGACACCACACCGTGCCCCGCCAGCGAGCGCCAGGTCCCCGGCAACTTGCGCGTAGATGCGCGTGAATAGCTGGAGCGCAGTCTCTGCCGCAGTATCTGAGCGGCCTAGAGCGGCGGTGCTGATGGCGGCCGAATCTTGTAGTGCGGGAGTTTGGTTGAGTCGTGTGCACTGGAAGCGATACAGGGACAAGATGCCGGGGCCGGAGAGGATGCGTTCGATGGAGACACGGCCGCGATGTTCGGTGCGTAGAAATGCCAGCAGGGCATCCTGTTCGCCATCTAGAGGGGCAAAGGCAATATGACCGCCTTCACCTGGGAGCGGTCGCCAGATCTTACCTTGCGGTGCACAGAGGGCCACGCCCAACCCGGTGCCGGCTCCTAGTACGACGCGGGCAGCCCCGGCATGAGGCGTTCCGGTTTGTAGCGTGTGGACATTTTCCGGAGTCAATGCACCCACGCCCCAGCCGACCGCAGCAAAGTCGTTGAGCAAGGAGAGACGCAGGCCCAACTCGGCGCCAAGTTGGGGGGCATCAATTTTCCAACCCAGGTTGGTTAAATTGCACGATTGGTCGTCGGTGGGGCCAGCTACGGCTAGACTTGCGCGGGTCAGGCGTTTCTGAGTGGCTAGGTAATTACGTAGGGTGACGGTTAGATTGGTGTGCGCTTGGTTGAGAAAGCGCTTGACGGGGGAGATGCGTAACTTGCCGCCGATGCCAACCTCGGCAATAGCGAGGCGAGTATGGGTGCCGCCGATATCACCGACGAGGAGGTTCATAGCTTGAGCCCCTGGGTCCAGCGGCTGTACAGACGGTCGGCAATGGCGGTCATGGCAGGCAGTTTGGTGCGGGCTTCGGCTTGTATTTGCGCGGCAGATTGTATGGCGGGGCTGTCGCGGGCCTCCGTCAGGTAGTCGGCACCGATGCGACACCAGTCGTGGATCATGGCCTCGGTCATTTCGACATGGCACTGCAAGCCCAGATGAGGGCCAAGCGCGAAGGCCTGGTTTGGACAGTAGGCGCTTTCGAGAATGTGCGTCGCCGCATTGGGGATGGAGAAGGTTTCGCCATGCCAGTGAAAGGCATCAAAACGCTGAGTATCGCCCAGCCAGTGTTGCGCGACCGGGCTACCCAGGGTTGTGACGGCACCCCAACCGATTTCTTTGACCGGGTTGGCCGATACCGTACCTCCGAGGGCCTTGGCCATGAGCTGCCCGCCAAGACAATGGCCAAGTACTGGGATGTTGGTCGCAACGGCGGCGCGGATCAGGGCCAGGCTGTCGGCAATCCAGGGCAGGTCATCGTTCACGCTCATGGGCCCACCCATGAAGACCAGGCCAGAGCTGTTGGAGGCAGAGGCGGGTATCGGGTTGCCCTGATCAACAAGGTGCAGCACAAACGGGATACCCTGTGCGCGGAGGAATTCAGCAATATGCCCGGGCCCCTCGCTAGGGGTATGACGGAAAATGGTGACGGGATTCATGATGGTAGAGGACGATTTGCTCCATTATGCCATCGGTGCAAGTGGATAGTCTTGATGAAAGCAGAGGCGGGAGGATGGGAATGGATCGACGGCAATTTTGTTTGACAACTTTGGCCACAATGGCGGCCTGGATCGGGTCTTTCGCGTGGTCCGCTGATTTGGTGTTGGCCGAGGTTTGTCCGGATACGGTGAACCCGGCTGATTATTGGGTCAGCGAAAAACTTGACGGAGTTCGTGCCTATTGGGACGGCCAAGCCTTGCGGTTTCGCAGTGGTCGTCGCATTGCTGCGCCGGATTGGTTTGTTGCCAGTCTGCCCAAGGCACCACTCGACGGGGAATTGTGGATGGGGCACGGCACCTTTGAACGGCTTTCCGGGACGGTGCGACGCACGACCCCGGTGGATGAGGAATGGCAAGCGGTGCGTTATATGATCTTTGAGCTTCCTGAAGCCGAAGGAGATTTTACGGTGCGCGCTGCTGCAATGCGTCGCCTTGTGGTTCATGTAAATCGGCGCTGGGTGCAGGCGGTGGAACAGTTTAGGGTGGCCGATCGGTTCGAGTTGCAGCAGCGCTTGGATGCTGTGGTCGCCCAGGGTGGCGAGGGCTTGATGTTGCATCGGGCCGATGCCGCTTATGTCACGGGTCGTTCGGAGGTCCTGTTGAAATTGAAGCCCTGGCAGGATGCCGAGGCGGTGGTCATCGCTCATCAGCCGGGTCAAGGCAAATATGCCGGTCGTATGGGCGCGTTGCGGTTGCGAACGCCGGAGGGGTTGGAGTTTGATCTCGGTACCGGGTTTGCCGATGTCGTGCGGCAGACCCCGCCCCCTGTGGGCAGCACGGTGACTTATCGTTATACGGGACGCACGGCTGAGGGGGTCCCGCGTTTTGCCCGTTATTGGCGACGACGAGAGCCAGAGTGATCCATGTGGGTTTCGTAGGAGGTCAATTCTCTGGCTGATTTGCCTGGTCTAGTTGAGCTTGTCGCGCTCGATCAATGCGTAGGCGGAGTGGTTATGGATGGATTCGAAGTTTTCAGCCTCGACCACATAGGCGTCGATGCGTGTATCGGCGTTGAGCGCCGCAGCGACATCGCGCACCAGGTCTTCGACGAACTTGGGGTTATCGTAGGCGCGTTCGGTGACATACTTTTCGTCGGGTCGCTTCAGCAGTCCCCATAGCTCGCAGGATGCGTTTTCTTCAGCGAAGCGGACGATCTCTTCGATCCATACAAAGCTGTTCGTGCGCACGGCCAGCGTGACATGCGAGCGCTGATTATGTGCGCCGTAGTTCGAAATCTTCTTTGAACAGGGGCACAGACTGGTGACGGGCACCACGACTTTGATCCACTGCCGGTATTCGCCCTTGTCCACCTCGCCGATGAAGGTGACATCGTAGTCGATCATGCTTTGCACGCCAGACACCGGCGCGGACTTGCTGATGAAATAGGGGAAGCTCATCTCGACATGGCCGGATTCTGCCTCCAGACGGTCGACCATCTGGCGCAGCATCTGTTCGAAGTTCTCGACCGAGATCTCACGTTCATGGCCGTTGAGTATCTCCACGAAACGCGACATATGCGTGCCTTTGAAGTGATGCGGCAGGTATACATACATGTTGAATGTAGCGATGGTGTGCTGCACGCCCTGAGTTTTATCGGCTACCTTGATGGGATGGCGGACGGCCTTGATGCCGACCTTGTCGATGGCTATTTGACGGGTGTCTGCGTAGTTTTGCACATCAGCGATGGTCTCGGTGGCGGGGCAGGGGGCATCGGTGTTACAGGCACTTTGGCAGTCAGTGTTGTGGTCATTCTGGGGCATGTTAGGAAAAATCCGTGTGAAGGTATGACTCAAATTCTACCTGAGTCAGAGCCAAATACCAAAGTAAATTAGTCAAGTAATGCGCGCAGGTGTTTTTCAATCCCGGCTGCATCCAGTCCACAACGCGCCAAGAGGATTTGTGGGTCTCCCTGCTCGATAAAGCGGTCGGGTAAGCCTAGATGCAGGATTGGGGTGTCGATGCCCATTTCTATCAAGGCCTCGGCCACGGCCGAGCCGGCACCGCCGGCCAGGGAGTTTTCTTCCACGGTCACCAGTGCACGGTGGGTCTCGGTCAGGGCGTGGATCAAGTTGATATCCAACGGTTTGACAAAACGCATGTCCACTACGGTGGCATTGACGGCTGTGGCGGCGGTCAGTGCGGCGGCGACGCGGCTACCGAAGGCGAGGACGGCGATACCCTCGCCGTGATGACGGACAATGCCTTTGCCGATAGGTACGGTATCAAGATCGGTGGGGGTCTCGACAGCGGGGCCGGCGCCACGCGGGTAGCGTACGGCGGTGGGGCCTGGGTATTGATAACAGGTCGATAGCAAACATCGACATTCGGCCGCGTCGGACGGTGCGGCGATCACCATGTTGGGGATGCAGCGCAGGAAGGACAAGTCAAACGCGCCGGCATGCGTTGGGCCGTCCGCTCCAACTAAGCCGCCGCGATCGATGGCCAGTAGCACTGGAAGATTTTGCAGGGCGATGTCGTGAATCAGTTGGTCGTAGGCGCGTTGCAGGAAGGTCGAGTAGATGGCCACGACCGGCTTGATGCCTTCGCAGGCAAGGCCAGCAGCAAAGGTCAGCGCATGTTGTTCGGCAATGCCGACATCGAAATAGCGGTCGGGATGGCGCTCGGCGAAGGCCACCATGCCGGAGCCTTCGCTCATGGCCGGCGTGATGGCATAAAGCTGCGGGTCAGCTGCGGCTTGGTCAAGCAGCCACTGGCCGAACACCTCGGTATAGGTGGGCTGGTTGCCGGTGGCGGCCTCGAACCCGGCCTCTACCTTGAATTTGCCTACGCCGTGATAACGGGTAGGGTCTGTTTCGGCAGGTGCGTAGCCCTTGCCCTTTTTTGTCACCACATGAAGCAGTTGCGGTCCGTCCAGTTTTTTCAGGTTGGCTAGCGTGGTGATCAGGGTCGGCAGGTCGTGGCCGTCGATGGGGCCGTAATAGTTAAAGCCAAATTCCTCGAATAGGGTGCTGGGTGTCACCATGCCCTTCATGTGCTCTTCAGCTCGGCGTGCCAGTTCATAAAGCGGTGGCATCGTGGCGAGGATCTTTTCACCTTGGCGGCGCATGGAGTTGTAAAAGCGGCCGGACAGAAGGCGTGTTAGGTAGTTCGACAGGGCGCCAACATTATTCGAGATCGACATCTCGTTGTCGTTCAGGACCACGATTAGATTGGCATCGGCCGCGCCGGCGTTGTTGAGGGCCTCGAAGGCCATACCGGCAGATAGGGCACCATCCCCGATGATGGCCACGGTGCGACGATTCGAACCGGCGCGCCGGGCGGCGATGGCCATACCTAGCGCGGCGGAGATTGAGGTGCTGGAGTGACCGGCGATAAAGCTGTCATAGGGGCTTTCTTCCCGCTTTGGAAATCCCGACAGACCATCGGTCTGACGTAGGGTGGCCATACGGCTACGGCGGCCGGTGAGTATCTTGTGTGCATAGGTTTGGTGGCCTACATCCCAGACCAGGCGTTCATCGGGCGTGTCAAAGACGCGATGCAGGGCGATCGTGAGTTCGATCACGCCGAGGTTGGAGGCAAAATGTCCGCCTGTCTTCGATACGCTGTGGATAATGTCGTTGCGCAGTTCGCCGGCCAGGGCCTTGAGTTCATCCAGGTTGAGTTTACGCAAGTCAGCCGGGCTGGCGATGCCGTCGAGGAGGGGCGTGACGGGGGCGGTCATCATGAGAGGTTCTTTAATAGGCCCTTGTGACCACGAAGCGGGCGATGTCGATGAGGTGCTTGGCGCGGTCATCGAAGATGGAAACCGCGGCGCAGGCCTCATCGATCAGTGTGTGCGCATAGGCGCGCGCTTCGGCGGTGGGCATTAGCGTGAGGTAGGTGGCTTTGCCGCAGGCGGCATCTTTGCCGGCTGTCTTGCCCAAGGTGGCGGTATCCGCCTCGGCATCAAGGCAATCGTCCATCACCTGGAAGGCAAGGCCAACGCAGTGGGAGTAGCGTTCCAGGGCGCTATGCTGTGTTGCCGTCAGGGGTTTTCCGCATAGGCCACCGAGCAGTGTGGCCGCACGGATCAACGCGCCGGTTTTGTGTATATGCATGAACTCCAGCTCGGCTAGATCAAGCTGATGGCCTGTGCTGGAGAGATCGGTGGCCTGACCGCCGGCCATGCCGCGTGAGCCGCTCGCGTGGGCCAGCAGGTGCAGCATCTCGATCTGGGCGGTGGCCTCTTCATGCAGTCCCTTGCGTGCAAGTTGTTGGAAGGCCAGCGCTTGCAAGGCATCGCCGACCAACAGCGCGGTAGCCTCATCATAGGCGACATGACAGGTTGGTTTGCCGCGACGCAGGTCGTCGTTATCCATGCAGGGCAGGTCGTCGTGGGTCAGTGAATAGACATGAATCAGTTCAACTGCACAGGCGGCTGCCTCGGCACATGTTAGGTTTCCATCGATCGCCTCGGCCGTTGCGAAGACCAGCATCGGGCGGATCCGTTTGCCGCCGCCCAGACAAACATAGCGCATGGCTTCATGCAGGCGTTCGGGCGCAACATGCGTTGGAATGGCGCGTTCAAGGGCGGATTCCATGCGTGCCTGTAGGGCACGCGACCACGCGGCGAAGTCAGACATCACCAGCGGTATCCAGGGCTAATGGGTTCAGGCTGTCGTTTTCCAGAACGGTGAGTTGTTGCTCGGCCCGGGCCAGGAATTGCTGGCAGAAACGGGTTAGCTCCACGCCGCGCTTGTAGGCAGTCAGCGATGCTTCCAAGGTAAGATCACCGGACTCCAGGGTGGCGACCAGAGTTTCCAGCTCGGCGAGCGCGGCCTCGAAGTCTTTCGGTGGGGCGGTTTTTATAGTCTTACTCATGGTGGGTGGGCGCGATGCAAGGTCCGCTGATGATAGCCGATAAAGCCGTTTTAGAGGGCCTGAGCGGTTGCCCGTGCCTGTTCACGGGGGGATAATCGGCCCGATTGCAGCAATTAGCCTGTTTTTTGACTCATGTCCGAATTGATACGCGCCTCCACGCTGGGCCAAGTGGGCCAAGCTCTACCAGTGGAGAGCTATTTTGATCCACAGACTTACGAACTGGAGATGGAACGCCTGTTCCGTCAGGGGCCCGGCTATGTCGGCCATGAACACATGGTGCCGGAACTGGGTCATTACCAGGTCCTCGACTGGTATGCCGGTGGGGGCAAAATGCTGGTGCGAAATCCCGGTGGGGTGGAATTGTTATCCAATGTTTGTCGTCATCGCCAAGCTTTGATGTTGAAGGGGCGCGGCCAGGCGCAGAATATTGTCTGTCCATTCCATCGCTGGACCTACGACCTCGAAGGCCAGTTGATGGGGGCGCCGCAGTTCCCTAACAACCCTTGCTTGCATCTGGGTAAGAAGACCTTGCAGGAATGGCATGGCCTGCTCTTTGAGGGCGACCGTAATATCAACGCCAACCTGGCCGGGATGCTGGCAGCGGCCGATCTCGATTTCAGCGGTTTCGTCTACGACCGGACGATCGTCACCGACTATGCATTCAACTGGAAGACCTTCATTGAGGTCTATCTGGAGGACTACCATGTCGTTCCCTACCATCCGGGCCTCGGACAGTTCGTTGATTGTGAACAACTGAAGTGGGAATACGGGGTCAACTGGTCGGTCCAGACGGTGGGCGTGTATGACCATCTGAACCGCGCTGGCTCGCCCGTGTACAACGCTTGGCGTAATCAGGTGCGGCGTTACAACGAGGGTCGCGATCCGAAGCAGGGTGCGATCTGGCTGACCCTCTATCCCAACATCATGGTGGAGTGGTATCCGCAGACCCTGGTGGTTTCGCACATCGTGCCGACGGGCGTTGAGTCCTGTCTCAATGTGGTCGAGTTTTATTACCCGGAAGACATTGCCCTGTTTGAACGCGAGTTTGTCGAGGCCCAGCAGGCGGCTTATCGCGAGACGGCGGTCGAGGACGATGACATCTGCTACGGTATGCACCACGGCCGTCGCGCCCTGTACCGGCAGGGCCTCAACGAAACAGGCCCTTATCAATCGCCGACTGAAGACGGCATGGTGCATTTCCATGAGTGGTATCGCCGCGCCCTCTCCTCGCCGCTTTGACGGGATCGTCCCAGCACCCTTCGGGGCGCTGGGCGTGCGCATGGCCGGCGAGCGGTTGACTGAGCTGGTTTTTCTGCCCTCCGGCTGGAGTTATGTGCCGGCGGCGGTGCGCCCGGTGGCGCTGGCGCTAGATGCTTATTTTGACGACCCCGCGAGGCCGTTCGAACTGCCGCTGGCGCCGATGGGAACTCCTTTTCGACAACGCGTCTGGGCCACCTTGAGTACGGTTCCGGCCGGCAGGACGATCACCTATGGACTCCTGGCGCGGCAGATTGGCAGCAGCGCCCGTGCTGTGGGGCAGGCCCTGGGCGATAACCCCATCCCCATCATCATTCCGTGTCACCGCGTACTGGCCGCGACCGGACTGGGTGGTTTTATGCATACGCCGGGTCCCTCGCGGGATCCTATGCGGGACCCTTTTCCGCTCACTGTAAAATGTTGGTTGCTGGCGCATGAAGGTTGTCGCACTTCCTGAACTGGACGCCTTTTGCGATGCGCTCTGGTTGGAGGATGGTCTGGCGGCGATCAGTTTGGAGAGCTACCGTCGCGATCTGACTCAGTTCGCGTTGTGGGCCAAGGGGCGTGATTTAGGATTGTTGACGGCGGATGCCGTCAGTATTCAATCTTTTTTGGCCGAGCGCACCCTGAAACAGGGCATCGCCGCGCGTAGTCTGGCTCGCCAGTTGACCGCCCTGCGCCGTTATTATCGCTGGCTGTTGCGGCAGGGATTGCGTAGCGACGACCCGACCCTGAATATCGAGGCGCCGCGCCTGCCTCGGCCTTTGCCGAAAAATCTCAGCGAGGCCGAGGTCGAGGCCTTGCTCGCCGCGCCGCAGACGGCTACAGCGCAAGGTTTGCGTGACCGCGCCATGCTTGAATTGCTCTACGCCTGTGGTCTGCGTGTCAGCGAATTGGTTAGCTTGCCGCTCACCGCCGTGCAGATACAGATGGGCGTGGTGCGCGTTATGGGCAAGGGGCGCAAGGAAAGGCTCGTGCCCACGGGCGAGATTGCCCTCGACTGGATGACCCGCTACCTGCGCGAGGCGCGGGTTGATCTACTGAACGGGCGGATCAGCGACGCCCTGTTCGTCACCGCGCGAGGCGCGGCCATGACTCGGCAGGCCTTCTGGTACCGGATCAAGCTACACGCAGCGACTGCCGTCATTCGTGCGCCGATCTCGCCGCACACACTGCGCCATGCCTTTGCCACCCACCTGCTTAATCACGGCGCTGACCTTCGCGTCGTGCAGATGTTGCTGGGTCACGCCGATATCTCCACCACCCAGATTTATACTCATGTGGCGCGCGAGCGGCTGAAGCAACTGCACGCCCAGCATCACCCGCGCGGCTAAGTCAAGGGGCTGTGGTTATGCGGCTATAACGCCGCCGTTAGAGCGTCCTGATCCACAAGGCGACGCCACTACCGATCAGGATCAGGCTGATGAGGCGGGTCATCTGTGCTTGGGTAAGGCGGCTATGGACATGGCTACCGATCCATAACGCACCAAGTGTCAACGGCAGGGCGCCAGCATAGGCAACGAGAAGTTCGCGATGCAGCAGCAGTCCGCTGGCGGTGAAGGTGGTGATTCGCGCCAGTCCTTCGATGAAAAACAGGCCCGAGAAGGTGGCACGCAACTGGCCTTTGTCGAACAGTCGGTGCGAGAGATAGATCACATAGGGCGGGCCACCGGTGCCGAATAGGGCACCGACCGTACCCCCGGTGAGTCCCGCAGGCCAGGCCCAGCGGGTACTGGCTGGTTGTGGGTGTTCGGTATCGAGGAGTAGATTGCGCAAGGCATAGAGAATGATGAAACTGCCCAGAATCCTTAATAAGGGTTCGTGCGGCAGAGACACCAGCAGCCAGGCCCCGATCAGCACCCCGATCAGGCCGGGTGGTAACAGGCGCCGGATCTCTGGCCAGGCAACCTTGTCGAAGTTGAGGCCACCCAGGATGACCGAGGCGGTGAAATCGGTCAGCAGGATCAGGGGGACGACAAAGGTGAGCGGCCAGTGCAGAGCGAGGAGCGGGACCGCGATAAGACCGGAGCCAAAGCCGGTGATGCCCCGGATGAAATAGGCCCCCAGCAGGATGGGGGGTGCCCAGAGGAGGTCAGCGAGTTCTGGCAAAGCCGGGGTCTGGCTTAGCGCAGGCCGGGCATTTTGCCGGCCATGCTGCGCATCATCTTGGTCATGCCGCCCCCCTTGCCCATGGATTTCATCATCTTTTGCATTTGCTCGAATTGGGCCAGCAGGCGATTGACATCCTGCACCTGAAGGCCGGCACCCGCAGCGATGCGGCGTTTGCGGCTGGCCTTGAGGATTTCCGGCTTGCGCCGTTCTTGTGGGGTCATTGAATTGATGATGCCCTCAATGCGACGCATCTGCTGTTCACCTTGAGCGATATCACCCGCGCCAAGTTTGGCGGCGCCCGGCAGTTTGTCGACCAGGTTGCCAAGGCCGCCCAGCTTTTTCATCTGCTGCATCTGTTCTTTGAAGTCTTCAAGGTTGAAGCTCTTGCCGGACTTGAGTTTCTCGACGGTACGGCGGGCGGCCGCTTCATCGACGCCCTTCTGTGCCTCCTCGATCAAGGACAATACATCGCCCATGCCGAGGATGCGACTGGCCATGCGCTCGGGGTGGAAGGGCTCGATACCGGACAGTTTTTCACCGACGCCGACCAGCTTGATCGGCTTGCCAGTGATATGGCGCACCGAGAGTGCCGCACCGCCGCGGGTATCGCCATCGAGTTTGGTGAGGATGACACCGGTCAGCGGCAGGGCCTCGTTGAACGCCTTGGCGGTGTTGACAGCGTCCTGACCTTGCATGGCATCGACGACGAACAGGGTCTCGACTGGCTTGACGGCGGCATGGATGGCCTGGATCTCGGTCATCATCACGGTGTCGATGGCGAGACGACCGGCGGTATCGACGATCAGGACATCAAAGAAATGCTTCTTGGCGTAATCAAGTGCGGCCAGCGCGATGGCGACCGGTTGCTGGCCGACCTCGGAGGGGAAAAATTCTGCCTCGGCCTGGCCTGCCACCATCTTCAACTGTGCGATGGCGGCGGGGCGGTACACATCGGCCGAAACCACGAGGATTTTTTTTCGGCCCATGTTACGAATTACGCGCACCAACTTGCCGGTGGTGGTGGTTTTGCCGGCGCCTTGCAGGCCCGCCATCAAAAATACAGCGGGCGGCTGGCTGGCGAAGGAGAGCGGTGCTATGGCTCCGCCCATCAGGGCCGTGAGTTCCTTGTGTACCACGCCAACCAAGGCCTGGCCCGGCGTCAGGCTACCGATGACTTCCTGACCCAAGGCGCGGATCTTGATCTGATCAATCAAGGCGCGCACGACGGGCAGGGCAACATCAGCCTCTAACAGGGCGATGCGCACCTCGCGCAGGGCATCTTGGATGTTGGTTTCGGTCAGGCGGCCCTGACCGCGTAGATTTTTAACGACGCTGCCGAGGCGTTGGGTGAGATTGTCGAACATGGGTTTTGAGGGAAATTAGGCTAAACTGGCGACCGCTAGTCTAACAAATAGAGAACTGCCCGGATGCTCGATCTTTTGCCTTTCCTGATTTGTGCGGTGGCTTACGCGGCTCAGGCCGTGGTTTTCTGGCCTGGCCGCATTATCTCGCAACGCCCGGGATATTGGCGGCTGGTGCCTCTGGTCCCTTTGATGTTGCACATTACCTTGCTGATGGACGCTTTCTTGGGCGGCGACGGGGTTCATTTGGGTTTTTCTATCATACTGTCAGCGATTGCCGCCCTCTCGGTGTTGGTCTATGGGGTAGCTTCCTGGCGCTATAGCATGGGTGGGATGCAGGGCGTGGTGCTGGCCATTGCGGCTGTGGCCGTCTTGCTGCAGGGTGTGATGGGTGGTGGTCAAATCGTCCCACATAGTGACAATCCTGCCTTCCGAGCTCATCTGCTGATGTCGATGACATCCTATAGCCTGTTTTTGATTGCGGCCCTGCATGCTGTGTTTCTGGCTGCGGCCGAACGGGCGCTGCACAGGCCGGCCGAAAAAACGGCCTCACCCGGGATGTTGCCGTTGCTCACCATTGAGGCCCTGCTGTTCCGTCTCTTAGAGGTGGGTTTTACGATACTGACCCTGACCTTGCTGACGGGCATTGTGTTTTCCAAACAGACCTTTGGTGAACATTTGCCCTTTACCCACATGACGGTGTTCGGTATCGCATCTTGGTTGATTTTCGCGGCCCTATTGCTGGGCCGCCACCGTTATGGCTGGCGTGGCAAACGGGCCATCTACGGCACACTGGCCGGTTTCGCCATGCTCTTCTTGTCCTACATGGGCGCACAGTTTGTCCTTGAAATATTGTTGGGACGCGCCTGACGCCCCCCCGCTTCCGTGGACGACATACCGCTTAATGCCCTTCTGCTAGCCCTGGCGGTATTGCTGTTGTTGTCGGCCTTTTTCTCTGGTGCCGAGACCAGCATGATGGCGGTCAATCGCTATCGGTTGCGTTATCAGGCCAAGGGTGGTCATCGTGGGGCGCGTCTGGCCGAGGCCTTGCTGGCCCGCACCGACCAGCTTCTGGCGGTCATTTTGCTTGGCAATAATCTGCTTAATGCCGCCGCCGCCTCATTGGTCACCCTCATCAGCATGCGACTTATGGGCGAGAGCGAGTTTGCATTGACTATCGCCACCCTCGGTGTGACCTTTCTGATTCTGGTCTTCTCGGAAGTGACACCCAAGGTGTTGGCTGCGGCCCACGCCGACCGTGTGGTGCCCTGGGTTAGCTTCCCGCTTACCTTGTTGATCCGTGTGCTGAGTCCGCTGGTCTGGTTCATTAACCTGTTCGTTCGGGGCTTGATCTACCTGCTTCGTATCCGTTTGCCAGATGCTGGATCGACCAATCGGATGGGGGTCGAGGAACTTCGCATCCTGCTGGCGGAATCGGGGTTGTTCTTGCGGCCCACCCATCGCAACATTCTGCTCAACCTCTTCGAACTGGAAAAGATCAGCGTCGATGATGTCATGCATCCGCGCAGCCAGATTGAGGCCATTGACATGGAGTTGGAAGACGAAGAGATTGTCCACCAACTGGAGACTAGCCATCACTCCTGGTTGCTGGTCTATGCCGGTGATCTGAACGAGGTGCGCGGTATCCTGTCGGTGCGCAGTGCATTGGCTCGGTTGCGCGACGAACCGTTCGATCGTGCTGAGCTTGTTGCTAGCCTGCGTGCTCCCTATTTTATCCCCGCCGGGACGCCGCTACTCTCGCAATTGGCGCAGTTTCAACATAATCGGCACCGCATCGGGCTGGTGGTGGACGAGTATGGGGAACTGGAAGGTTTGCTGACCATGGCCGATATTTTGATGGAGATCGTAGGTGAGTTTGATTTTGGGCACCCGCTGGAGAACCCGGAATGGCTGGCGCAACCGGACGGTAGCTATCTCGTTGAAGGGGGGGCCAGTTTGCGCGACCTGAATCGCAAGCTGGGCCTGGAACTTCCGACCGAGGGCTCGCGTACCTTGAATGGCCTGATACTGGAGCGCCTGGAGGCAATGCCGGAACCCGATGTTACCTTGCTTGTTGCTGGCTATCCGATCGAGTTGTTGCAGATCCAGGATCGCATGGTCAAGACGGCACGGATTTATCCGCGCACGGATTGAGCGGGGCGAGGAGATCGACGGTGATAGCCGGTTGGGATGGGTTTGCGGAGCGCCGTAGCGGGCTTTTATCAGGAGATGACGGGGATGAGGATGCCCTTGTTATCCGTACGCTCGAGACGCTGTTAGCCACGGCATTGGCCGAGGAGGCATCCGATATCCACATCGAACCGGGCGAGATTGAGGCGCGGATCCGCTATCGTCTCGATGGCATCCTTCACGAAACGCAACGCCTGAGTCTGGATCTGCATCTGCGTATGGTCTCGCGTTTGAAAATCCTCGCTCGTCTGGATATCGCCGAGAAGCGGGTGCCGCAGGATGGCCACTTCAAACAGGCTCGTGCCGGTGGGCCGCCCGTGGATCTGCGCTTGTCCACGCTGCCGACCCTGCATGGCGAGAAGGCGGTGTTGCGTATCCTCGATTCGGCGGCGGCCCTGCGTCGTGATCTGGAGGATCTAGGTTATGAGAGCGAACAGATGTTGGCGCTACAGGAGGCGATTGAGCGACCCTACGGAATGATTCTGGTGACCGGACCGACCGGGAGCGGCAAGACGCTGTCCTTGTACGCCTGTTTGCGGCGCCTGAATAGACAAGGGGCCAATATCTGCACCGTGGAGGATCCGGTCGAGATCCATCTGGAGGGGGCCAATCAGGTCAATGTGCATGAACGCGCGGGGCTGAATTTTGCTACGGCCCTGCGCGCCTTTCTGCGCCAGGATCCCGACATCATGATGGTTGGTGAGGTGCGCGATGCTGAGACCGCTGATATTGCCGTCAAGGCGGCGCAGACAGGTCATTTGGTTCTTTCGACCTTGCACACTAATGACGCTCCGGCGACGCTGGAGCGTTTGGTACGCATGGGTGTTGCGGGCTATAACCTCGCCTCGTCGGTGCTGCTGATCACGGCCCAGCGACTAGTGCGAAAACTGTGTCTGCACTGTCGGCAGCCGATTCAGCATGATGCAGAAATTTTTCGCATGGCGGGTTTAGCGGAGGAGTGGCTGGCTGGGGCAAACTTGGTGGTCGGGGCGCAGGCCTATGCGGCCACGGGTTGCCCGAAGTGTCGTGGTACGGGTTATCGTGGGCGAACCGGGATCTTTCAGGTGATGCCCATTACTCCGCCCATACGGGAACTCATTCTGGTTGGGGCTACCACGGCAGAAGTGGGTGCGCAGTCTGTACGCGAGGGGTATTTGACCTTGCGTCAGGCGGGCCTTCTCAAGGTCTTGCGTGGGGTGACTTCTCTGCACGAGGTCATGGCGGTGACCAATGACTGAGACGAATCCCGTGCTTTGGGAAGCTCCGAGCCAGCGGGCTTTCGCGTGGCGGGGGCGGGATGCGAGTGGTCAACCCGCGAGCGGTGAACGGCTCGCGGCTGGAATGGCCAGCTTGCGCTGGTCTTTGGCTGAGGCTGGAATTGAGGTGGACGATGTACGACCGGTCCGGCGAGGGTTCTGGATTGATTTGCGGTTTGATCGGAAGACGGTGTCAAAGGCCCGCGATCATGTGCTGTTCATGCGCCAATTGGCGACCTTGCTGCGAGCGGGTGTCCCGCTGTTACAGGCGCTGGGGGTGACTGAGGCCAGCCAGACAGGCCCCGGTCTGCGTCGGGTTCTTGTGCAACTGCGGCAACGACTCGAGGCTGGGCAGGCCTTGTCTGCAGCGATGCAGGCCTACCCACAGCATTTTGATGCGCTGACCTGTCGCATGATCGCGGCGGGGGAGTTATCTGGCGCCCTAGATGTGATGTGTGATCGTGCGGCCGGTTATCAGGAACGCATGCTGAACCTGCGCGACAAGGTACGTACGGCCCTGTTTTATCCGGCTATGGTTCTTTTGATGGCCTTGTTGCTGACTCTGGCGCTACTGCTATTTGTGATTCCCAGCTTTGCTCGCCTGTATGCTGACGCAGGCGCACTGCTGCCCTGGCCGACGCGGGTCGTGTTGGCGTTCTCTGATGGACTGATGGTGCATGGCCCCTGGATTCTGGCCCTGTTGTTAGGCATCGGCGCGGTAGTGAGTCGATTGGGGTCGCGTTGGCCGGCTCTGCATGCCGCCCTGGATCGGTTCGTCTTGTGCATCCCGCTGTTGGGTGGATTGATCGCCAAGGCGGCCCTGGCACGCTGGGCAGGGACCTTCGCAGCCTTGTTTTCGGCCGGTATCCCCTTGCGCCAAACTCTCGAGGCGGCCAGTGGTGCGTCCGGTCACACAGTCTATGCGGAGGTAGGCACCTCTTTGCAATCAGATGTGACCGCTGGGCAGAGGGTGTCGGTGGCCCTCGCCAGGGCGCGGGTTTTCCCGCCAATGATGGTGCAGATGGCGGCCGTGGGTGAAGAAAGCGGTTCGTTGGACGGGTTGATGGCCAAGGTGGCCGATTATTACGAGCAGGAGGTGGCTGAGGCCGTTGCGCGCTTGTCGAATCTGATCGAGCCGGTGCTGATGGTGGTGCTGGGCCTCTTGATTGGCGCTGTGGTGATTGCGATGTATTTGCCGGTGTTCCGTATGGGGAGTGTGCTGTGATCGAGGCACTGGTGGCCGCTTTGGGTTTGGTGATAGGCAGCTTTCTCAATGTGCTCATTTATCGGTTGCCGAAACAGATGGAATACGATTGGGCGCTACAGTGCGCTCAATTGAGGTCAGACCCTCGCCCTAGCTTGGTCTGGCCGGGGTCGCACTGTCCACAGTGTGGACATGAGTTAGCTTGGTTCGAGAATATTCCGTTGCTGAGTTTTGTCTTCCAGCATGCGCGTTGCCGGGCCTGTTCGGCGCGGATACCCTGGCGTTATCCATTGGTCGAGTTGGCGGCAGCAGGCTTGGCGCTGGCTGCCGTGCGGGTTTTTGGCCTGACCCCGGAGGCGATGCTGGTCATGGGTTTCCTATGGACCTTGTTGACATTGATGGTGATTGATGCCCGAACCTTATTGTTGCCGGATCGCCTAACCTTGGGGCTGCTATGGACGGGTTTGCTGGCTAATACAGTGGGTTACTGGGGTGTTGTTTCTCTGCCGGATGCAGTGTTGGGTGCGGTGGCCGGGTATGGCAGCCTGGCCGTGGTGGCTTGGGGCTATGCCCGTGTGACCGGGCGCGAGGGTATGGGTATGGGTGATGCGAAATTGCTGGCTGCGTTGGGCGCATGGTTGGGCTGGATGGTCTTACCGCTGCTGGTCTTGCTGGCCAGTCTGCTTGCGTTGCTGGTCGGAGGGTTGGCTCTGTTGCGCGGGCGTGCCAATCGGCATACGGCCTTGCCATTTGGACCCTTTTTGGCCCTGGCCGGAGGCTTGGCCATTGTCTGGGGGCAGGAATGGGTGACGCTGTGGCTGGGTTGAGACGGCCTTTTTGTGTTGGGTTGACCGGTGGCATTGGCAGTGGCAAGAGCACGGTCGCGGCCCTTTTTGCCGCGCAGGGTGCTGAGATCGTTGATACAGACCTGCTTGCCCGTGAACTGGTTGAGCCGGGACAGCCGGCGCTGGTCGAGATCGCGGCGCAGATCGGGGGCGATGTTCTGGTCAATGGATTGCTGGATCGTGCCGCCCTGCGTCGGCGTATTGTGAGCGAACCGGAGACGCGCCGGCGACTGGAGGCCATTCTTCATCCGCGGATTCGTGCACTGGCCGAGGCGCATGTGTATTCCGCCACGGGGCCCTATGTCATCTTGGTAATCCCTTTATTGGCGGAAAATCGAGGCCATTACGCATCCTTGTTGGATCGTGTTCTGGTGATGGACTGTAGCCCGGAGCGACAGGTTGAGCGCGTGGCTCGTCGCGACGGGATGGGGGCTGGACAGGCACAAGCGATGTTGGAGATGCAAGCGACACGGGCGGCCCGTCGGGCGATCGCTGATGATGTCCTGCTTAACGAGGTGGATACGGATGACGGCGGTGGAGAGGATCTTGCCCGGCGAGTGATGGCCCTTGATTTACATTACAAGGCATTAGCGGTTGCACAACGCCGATAAATGTGGCAAAAGGCTGATTTATGACAGTTATGTCTTCGTGCTCCTGATCCTCTATGATCGCCTACGAATATCCACTTAACGAACGGGTGCGTACTTGGTTGCGCATTGAGGATTTGTTTGCCAAGGCATCGGAGTTTATGCTGCGCTTGGAACGGCGTGATCACCACGCGTCCCTGCAGGCGATCTTTGAGCTGGTTGAGGTGACGGCCCGTCCCGATCTGAAGTCTGAATTGCTGCAGGAGATTGAACGGCAGCGCGTTGGTTTTGAGCCTTTACGAAATAATCCAGCAGTCGATGGCAAGGCACTGGAGGCTGTTCTGGCCCAGATGCAGACGATTCGAGAGAGCCTCTTGGCGGTATCTGGGAAACCCTGTCAGTCCTTGCGTGACAACGAGTGGCTAGCGACCATCCGCAACCGCAGCTTCATCCCCGGGGCTTCATGTAGTTTTGATATTCCGAGCTACCACTATTGGTTGAATCTTTCGGTCGCAGAACGGGCCACTGATCTCGCTGGCTGGCTCGCGGTATTAGATCCCATTCGAGAGGCGGTCCTGTTGGTGATGCGTTTGCTCCGCGAAGGTCGGCAGCGATTTACGCCGCTGGCGGAGCAAGGGGTTTTCCAGATTAACCTAGGTGGGCGAGCCTCCATGCTGTTAACGGTTCGCATGCGGCCGGACTTGCCTTGCGTGCCCGAGATCAGTGCGGGAAAGCATGTCATTAACTTGCGTTTTGTGACCATCGACAAACAGCATCGTCCGCGTCTCTGCGAGCAGGATGTCCCCTTTGAGCTCATACTGTAGGCCCGTTGTCAGGCCGGATAGATAGCGCCTAGGATGCGTTCACCGTGAGCGCCGGTCACGGCAGGAAGATTCCCGCTTTTGCCTTCCAGGGTGCGCTTGGCCAGCCAGGCAAAGGCAGCGGCTTCGACCCAATCAACGGCAATGCCAAGGCGGTCTGTAGGTTCGACCCGTGCTGCCGGCAAAAGGGCGGATAGGCGTGTGGACAGTGTCTGGTTATGCGCACCACCTCCACATAGATAAGCGGCCTGCATACCTGGGCAATGTTGTTTGATAGCATCGGCGATGCCCCGGGCAGTGAGCTCCGTTAGTGTGGTCAGGACATCTTCCGGGGGCACTTTTGTTTGAATAAGGGTAAGCAACCAATCGAGACTGAAATCCTCCCGGCCGGTGCTCTTGGGCGGTGGGGCAGACAGGAAGGGGTGCGCCAGCATCCGCGAGAGGAGCGCTGCGTCGATGTGGCCACGGGCAGCAATGGCCCCACCTGCATCGTAGTCGTAGCCGAAACAGCGGCGTGTCCAGGCATCCATGAGCAGGTTTCCAGGGCCGCAATCCCAACCGCGTACTGGGCCGTATTCATGGCCCTCCGAGGGCAGGGCGGTCAGGTTGCTGATGCCGCCGATGTTGACGATGACACGGTACTCGTGGGGAGCGCTAAAGCAACGGGCGTGAAAGGCGGGCACGAGCGGTGCGCCCTGGCCACCGGCCGCAATGTCACGGCTGCGAAAGTCAGCCACACTGGTGATGCCGGTCAGTTCGGCTAGACGCGCGGCATTGTTGATTTGGAGGGTGTAGCCCCGCGCCGGTTGGTGACGAACCGTTTGCCCGTGACAGCCGATGGCTCGCACGGTGGCGCTGCTGACCCCGGCATGGGCGAGGACGGTGTGAGTGGTTTCGGCATAAAGGTCAGCGAGCCGGTTGGCCAGACGACAACTCTGGTCTAGTTCATTCGGGCCGGGTTCGTGCAAGGCCAGCAGGGCGGTCTTGAGGTCATCCGGGTACGGTAACCAGTGCGTGGCCAGCAGGCTCAGGGATGCCCCTGAAAAATCCACTAACGCGGCATCAACCCCGTCGAGGCTGGTTCCGGACATTAGCCCGATGTAGAGGTCCGGTTGCTTATCAATCAAAGGCGGCGAGGTTGTGACCACGGATCAGGCGCAGCTGATCGGCCAGAGGGGCGGCCGCCAGATTGAAGGCGGCACGCTCGCGGGCCTCCAGTGGTACGGTGGTCGGCAGTTTGAGGCTCAGAGGATTACGCTGTTCGCCGTTGATGCGGAATTCATAGTGCAGGTGGGGACCGGTAGCGAGCCCGGTCTGGCCGACATAGCCGATCACCTGTCCTTGCTTGATTTGGCCGCCTTGGCGCAGACCCTTGGCGAAGCGTGATATGTGGCCATAGGCGGTGCTGTACGCGCCGCTGTGCTTCAGTTCGACCAGATTGCCGTAGCCACCTTTATTGCCAACGAATTGCACGCGGGCATCGGCGATGGCGCGGATCGGTGTGCCAATGGGGGCGGCATAATCCACGCCGCGGTGGGCACGCCATTCCTGGAGAACGGGGTGGTAGCGGGCGTTACTAAAACCGGACGAGATGCGCGAGAAGGCCATTGGTGATTTCAAGAAGGCACGCTGCAAGCTACGGCCGGTCGGTGTGTAATAGCGGCCTGCAAAGCGCACGGCCTGATGTGCCTCCGTACCGTTGACATATTCGGCGGCCAGTAGGTTACCGGTCTGAACCATTTGGCCGTTGTAATACTGGGCCTCGTAAACGACCGAGAATTGATCTCCATCCTTGAGATCACGATGGAAGTCAATCTCGCTGGAGAAGATCTCTGACAGTTGGGTGGCAAAGTGGTCGGGCACATCGGCCGCGTCCATGGCGCCGTAGAGCGAATTGCTGACCGAACCACTCTTCATAAGGATACGGGTTTCAAGCTGGACGAGTTCATCCTTGGCCGTGAGTGCATCGCCCTGACGCATGACGCTGAGCAGGTGTTGGTTGTCGGTCAGGTGGCGCAACAGGAGTAACTGACCATCGGCAGTGACCCGCGCGAGGACCGTGCGGCCTGGTTTGAGTCGTTTCAGGGCGTGTTGCTTATGCGTGGCCGCCAAGACCCGCTGCGCTTCTTCGGTCGAGATGCCTAACCGGGCCAGGAGCGTTGGCAGTGTGTCGCCGCGTGCGATGCGTTCTTCACGCCAGAAATCGAGAGGGCCTTTTTCGGTTGGAGCGGCTGCCGGCAGGGTGATGGCGCTGGTTACCGTCTCGCGTGACATACCGTCCGTATCGGTATCGGGTGCGATTGCGAAGGCCGCGACGCCGCCGAACAGGGGTAGCGCGATCAGTATCATCAGCCAGCGGCGAACGCGCGG
>SXGU01321750.1_pt1 | contig 22942 bp, 21 predicted proteins | sample 3174531 | NCBI WGS metagenome assembly SXGU01 (sample SAMN11356863, study PRJNA531348) | freshwater metagenome | isolation source: freshwater sample F1-140 | place: China: Fuxian Lake, Yuxi | collected 2017-12-25
GGCGGTGACCACGTCCATGATCACGCCGCCCTTCAGCATTTCCGCCATGCCGCGCTTGACCCGGCTGCTTCCGGTGACCGACGTCGTCGATTCGCTCATTGTTACTTCCTCACGCTTCCTGGGATCAGCCACAGTGACCACAGACCACAGTGAACTGGCTTTGAATTGGCATCGGATTGGCCTGCCGGGGCAGACCGCTCAACTAGCGTCGATGCTAGTCCCCCGAGGCGCGGACAAGTCCAATTTTTCGGCAAAACTGCGCTTTAAGGGCCACAGGATTTTCCGTGGCCTGCACCGTCGCGGAAGCCTTCAGAGCGGAGGTTCGGTGTCCGCGATCTCGAAGGCCTGGCGACGGATCGTGAACACCCGCTGGAATACCGTGACCAGGCTTGCCACCGCCAGCAGCAGCAATACCGCCAGCAGTACCCAGTCCGGGATTCCCAACCCGACCAGGCCGGTGGCCACCAGCACCACCACGAGGCGTTCCGATCGTTCCGCAATGCCCACATTCGCGGTCAGGCCCAGACCTTCGGCCCGGGCCTTGCTGTAGGAGACCAGCGAACTGAGCACCAAACAAATCAGAGCCGAGACTGCGATCGCCGGATTGGCTCCCCCGGTGAAAAACCAGATCACGATGCCGACGAAGACGCTGCTGTCGCCGACCCGGTCCAGGAACGAGTCCAGGAAAGCCCCCCAGGGCCCTTTCCGGTTCAGCTGCCGGGCCATCAGCCCGTCGACGATGTCCGAAAAGACGAACACCGTGATCAGCACGGTCCCCCAGAACAACTGGCCGAGCGGGTAGAAAACCAAAGACCCGGCCATCACGCCGAGCGTGCCGACGATGGTCACCGTGTCTGGGGAAACCCCGCGGCGCACCAGGAACAAGGCAATCGGTCGGAAAATCGCGGCGAACAATCCGCGGGCATATTTGTTCAGCATGGTTTCAGTCCTCGGGCCAGGCTGAACGGACCTGATCCCAGACTTCGGCCAAGGTCTGCGTGATCGCCTTGGTCTGCGCGATGATCGGCAGGAAGTTCCCGTCGCCGCCCCAGCGGGGCACGATGTGCTGGTGCAGGTGCGCTGCGACGCCCGCGCCCCCGGTGACGCCCTGGTTCATGCCCAGGTTGAAACCGGACGGATTCGCCACCGAACGCAGCACCCGCATCCCGGTCTGCGTCAATTCGGCGAACTCGGCAGTCTCGGCAACCGTGAGATCGGTGTAATCCGGAATGTGCCGGTACGGGCAGACCAAGAGGTGACCGGGGTTGTACGGGAAGAGGTTCAGCACCACGAAACAGAACTCGCCGCGGTGCACGATGAGCGAGTCAGCATCGGATCTGGTCGGCGCCAGGCAGAACGGGCAGTCCTGTTCGCCCTTGCCGAACTGGCCCTGGCCGCCCTTGATGTAGGCCAGGCGATGCGGCGTCCACAACCGTTGGAAGGCGTCCGGCACCCCGGCGAGCTCAAAATCATCGGTTTGCTCAGTCATCAGCACACCTTCCGGTACCGGGCGCGAATCAACTCTGGATTTCGATCAGCGGGCTTCGACTGGTCCACGGTTCAGGAACCCGGAACCGACTCGGAATCAGCGCTGCCCGAGGTCAATTCCGCGTCCGTGGCGCGTTCCCGGATGGCCCGGACGATCCGCTCGATCGCCTCGGCGACCGGCACCCCGTTGTCCTGGCTGCCGTCCCGGAACCTGAACGACACCGCACCGGCTTCCGCATCCTCGCCGCCGGCGATCAGCACGAACGGGACCTTTTCCTTGCTGGCAGTGCGGATCTTCTTCGGGAACCGATCACTCGACAGGTCCAGATCCGCCCGCACTCCGGCGGCCCGCACTTGCGCGACGACGTCGGCCATGTAGTCGTTGAATGCCTCGGCCACCGGGATCCCGACCACCTGCACCGGAGCCAACCAGGCCGGGACGGCCCCGGCATAGTGCTCGGTGAGCACGCCCATGAATCGTTCGACCGAGCCGAAAAGCGCCCGGTGGATCATCACCGGCCGCTGCCGGGAGCCGTCCGCCGCCTGGTATTCCAGCTCGAAGCGCTCCGGCAGGTTGAAGTCCAGTTGGATCGTGGACATCTGCCAGGTCCGGCCGATCGCATCCCGGGCCTGGACGGAGATCTTCGGTCCGTAGAAAGCCGCGCCGCCCGGATCGGGCACCAGTTCCAGGCCCGATTCGGCTGCCACTTCGGCCAGGGTGCGGGTGGCTTCTTCCCAGACCTCGTCGGATCCGACGTACTTCTCCGGGTCCTTAGTGGAGAGTTCCAAATAGAAATCCGCCAGACCGTAGTCTTTGAGCAAACCCAGAACGAAGTTCAGAGTTGCGGTCAGCTCGTCCTTCATCTGCTCCCGGGTGCAGTAAATGTGTGCGTCGTCCTGAGTCATCCCGCGCACCCGGGTCAGACCGTGGATTACCCCGGATTTCTCATAGCGGTAGACCGAACCGAATTCGAAGAGCCGCAACGGCAGTTCCCGGTAGGAACGGCCCCGCGAGCGGAAAATCAGGTTGTGCATCGGACAGTTCATCGGCTTGAGGTAGTAGTCCTGGCCCGGCTTGCGGACGGTGCCGTCCTCATTGAGCTCGGCGTCCACCTGCATCGGCGGGAACATGCCGTCCCGGTACCAGTCCAAATGCCCGGAAACCTCGTAAAGGTGGCCCTTGGTGATATGCGGCGTGTAGACGAATTCGTAGCCGGCTTCGGTATGCCGGGCGCGCGAGTAGTCTTCCATCTCCTTGCGGATGATGCCGCCCTTGGGATGGAAGATCGGCAGGCCGGAACCCAACTCGTCCGGGAAGGAGAAAAGATCCAGCTCGGTGCCCAATTTCCGGTGGTCCCGGCGTTCCGCTTCGGCGATCCGTTCCTGGTACGCCTTGAGCGCGTCTTTAGTAGGCCAGGCGGTGCCGTAGATCCGCTGCAATTGTTTGTTCGCCTGGTTTCCCCGCCAATAGGCGGCCGAACTGCGGGTCAGCGCGTAGGCATTCGAAATCAGCTTGGTGTTTGGCAGATGCGGGCCACGGCAAAGATCCTGCCAGACCACCTTGCCCTCGCGGTCCAGGTTTTCATAAATGGTCAGCTCCCCGGCGCCGACTTCCTGCGAAGCGCCCTCGGCCGCCTCCGCGCCGCCGCCCTTGAGTCCGATCAATTCCAACTTGTACGGCTCGTTCCGCATCGCCTCGATCGCTTCGGTTTCGCTCACCACCCGGCGGACGAAGCGCTGGTTGGAATTGACGATCTTGAGCATCATCTTTTCGAGTTGCTTGAGATCTTCCGGGGTGAACGGTTCTTCGACGTCGAAATCGAAGTAAAAACCATCGGTGATGTACGGGCCGATGCCCAGTTTCGCATCCTGCCGGAGCTGCTGGACGGCTTGCGCCATCACGTGCGCGGTGGAGTGCCGCAGCACCTCGAGGCCCTCCGGCGATTCGATGGTCACCGCCTCCACCGTCGAGCCTTCCGGCAGCGGCTGGTCGAGATCCCGGAGATCGCCGTCGACCCGGGCCACCACCACATCGCGGCGATCCCGGAACAGCTCAGTGCCCGTAGTCCCCTCAGCTACAGTGCGTGGAAGTCCGTCCACGGTAAGCGAGATGGATCGAGCTGACGATTCCGACAAAAGAGCCTCCTGGGCGCGTTCCGGCTGTGTGGAAGACGGCATACGGGGACCGCAACCAGCCTCCCTGATGTTATCGGCTCGGCGCCGCTGCGGCCAACCTCCCTGCCACCGGCTGCCGGGCCGGAGCCCGCAGCTCAGGAATCCTGCCGCTGGCCCGGAACCCCGAGCAGGGAACGCATTTCTTCGGCTGCCAACAGCACGATCTTGCGCATCTGGTCTTCCGCTTCCGACGCCGCGCCGCGCTGGATCGCATCCGCCACGCCGACGTGCCAGTGGCGAGCTCTGGATTGCGGCTGTTCCGGCATCAATCCATGCGCGGTCCTGCCGCTGAGCACCTCGCCGACGGCTTCGTGCAGATGGGCGAACATTTCGTTCCCGGAGGCGCGCAGGATCGTGGCGTGGTATTCGATGTCGATCGCCAGGAACGTGGCCAAGTCGCCGGCGTTGCCTGCCGCGAGCAGTTCCCCGGCCAGGCCGGTCAAGCGGCGGCCCTCGGCGGCACCGATCCGTGCCGCCGCCAAGTTGGCCGCGAGCGGTTCGATGCCCAGCCGCAGTTCGGTGATCGACAACAACTGCCCGTCCCGGTCCGGCCCGTTGAGCCGCCAGTGGATCACCTGGCGGTCGAAGACATTCCAGTGGGCCGACCCGGCTACCCGGACCCCGACGTTGCGCTTCGCGGACACCAGCCCCAAGGCCTGCAGCACCCGGGTCCCCTCCCGGACCACGGACCGGGTGCTGCGGTATCGCTGCTGCAGATCTTCGGTGCGCAGGATGCTGCCGGCCGACAGCACTCCGGCCACGATGTCCTGGCCGAACCCGTGGACGAAGTCTTCACGCCCGCGCCGCTCCTGCTCCGTCATCAAGCCATCTCCATCATCTGCATCTGCTTTATATTGAGCAGACATTGAATAAAGCATACTTTCTGGATAATCTGGCACACAATACCCCAGCAGCCCCGGATCAAGGGGCCATCCGGACAATGAGGTTCCATGTTCCAACCCACCGCGACGCTCAGCACCGAGGTCGCCGCCGCACAACCCTGGAACGGCCATGACACGCTCCTGATCGTGGTCGCCGCTGTGGCCATCGCACTGATCGTGGTCCTGATCGCCAGCTTCAAAATGCACCCCTTCCTCGCGCTGACCCTGGGTGCTGCCGTGGTCGGCCTCGGCTCCGGCGTCGAGCTCGGCAAAGTGGTGAGCAACTACGAAGCCGGCGTGGGTTCGGTGTTGCAGGAAGTCGGCCTGCTGATCGGCTTGGGCGCGATGCTCGGCAAGTTGATGGCGGATTCCGGCGGCGCCAACAAGGTCGTGGACACCCTGCTGGCCAAGGTCTCCGGGGCCAAAGTGCCCTGGATGATGGCCTTGGTCGCGGTCATCATCGGCCTGCCGATGTTCTGCGAGTTCGGCCTGGTGCTGCTGTTGCCGGTGATCGTCCTGGTGGCCCAGCGCTCCGGGAGCAAGTTGATGCGGATCGCGATCCCGGCGCTCGCCGGGCTCTCGGTGCTGCACGGCCTGGTGCCACCGCACCCCGGACCGCTGATTGCGATCCAAGCCGTCGGTGCGCCGCTCGGGCTGACCTTGATTTTCGGGATCCTCGTCGCGGTGCCCACGGTGATCGTCTGCGGACCGCTGTTCGCCCCGCTGGCCGCCCGTTGGGTTCCGGTCGGCGCACCGAAGACCGCTGGCGGCGTCGACACCACGCGCGTGGGCATCGATCCGGACGTGAAACGGCCGCCCAGCTTCGCGGTCACCGTCTTGACCATCGTCTTCCCGGTGTTCCTGATGCTGCTCAAAGCAGTCATCGACATCCTTTCACCGGACGCCAAGAACCCCAGCCCGGTCCGGGTGTTCTTCGATTTCCTCGGCCAGCCCCTGGTGGCCATGACCTTGGCGGTACTGCTCGCCATGGTCACCTTCGGCTACGCCGTCGGGCTGTCCGGGGCAGCCTTGGGCAAGAAAATCGGCCAAAGCCTTGGCCCGATCGCCGCGGTGATCCTGATCGTCGGTGCCGGTGGCGGCTTCAAACAATCGCTGATCGGCGCGGGGGTCGGCGACTCAGTCGCCAAATGGGCCCAATCGGCGCAGCTTTCGGTGTTGTTACTCGGCTTCCTGATCGCCGTGGCCTTGCGGCTGGCCACCGGTTCGGCAACCGTGGCCACGATCACCTCGGCCGGAATCGTGGCGCCGTTGGCGACCTCGTTGCCGCCCAGCCAAGCCGCCCTGCTGGCCTTGGCGATCGGCGCCGGTTCCTTGTTCTTTTCGCATGTCAACGACGCTGGCTTCTGGTTGGTCAAGGAGCTTTTCGGGTTGACCGTGGGGCAGACTTTCAAAACCTGGTCAGTGATGGAGACACTGATCTCAGTGATCGGATTCGGGCTCGTGATGCTCTTGTCCGGGTTGCTCCAGCTGTGGGGGGTGAGTTGATGCACCAGCAGCCGATTCTCGTGGTGATGGGCGTCTCCGGATCCGGAAAATCAACCGTGGCCGCATTGTTGGCCGGACAGCTCGGTTGGGACTATCTGGAGGGCGACGACCTGCACCCGGCCGCCAATGTGGCCAAAATGTCCGCCGGGATCCCGCTGGACGATGCCGACCGTTGGCCTTGGCTGGATCGGATCGCGGAATGGATCGGGGCGCATGAAGCCGCCGGGCTGCCGGCGGTGGTGACCTGCTCTGCGCTGAAACGGGCCTACCGGGACCGGCTCGCCGCAGGCAGCCCGAAGCGTGTGGTCTTCGTCTATCTGCACGGCAGCCGGGCCGAAATCAAGGCCCGGTTGGCGGCCCGGCACGGACATTTCATGCCCACCGCGTTGCTCGATTCGCAATTCGAAGCCTTGCAGCCCCCGGAACCCGACGAACCGTCGATCACGGTGGGCATCGGCCATGCCCCGGCCGAAGAGGCGGCGGAAATCATCCGAAGGCTCGGCTTGGCAGCGGACTGAGCCGCCGTCCCAGGTCGGGTCAGCTTTCGACCGTCCACGGCTCGACGACCCCGTCGTTCCACGCCAAGACCAAATACCCGTTGCAGCAATCCTGCAACGCGCCCTGCAACTCCATCATGGTGTTGATCTCGGACAAGGCGGCCGGAAGGTCAGCTACCTCGACGGCGAACCTGGCATCGCAAGCGGCAAGCCCTCGGAACCCGGTTTGCTCAGCCATCGCCCTGGCATGTTGTGCGGCTGCGGCCGACTCGTCCAGGGTGACCACGAATTCGAGGCCTTCAGCGACGACCGAAAAGGACTCCGGCACCGAATCGAGCGCGCTGGCGCTCAGATCGTGCAGCGTCAATGCCTGCACCGCATCCGGCAGAGCCGCCGCGCCTTGCTCGAAGTAAACATAGAATCGGTGTTCGTCCGGATCGGCCATGAACTCAGCATATCCCCGGCACCCGCTGCTGCGGACGGCTCCGGAACACGGTGCCGAATCGGAGCCCGGCCGTTTTAGAATGGCCGGATGGCCGAGAACCCGAGCGCATCCCTGCAAGACCAAGTCGCCACGATGCTGGCCGCAGCAGCCGACGGCGTGCTTCCGGCCATCGTGCAAGCCGGGCATCCGGCGCTGCGCACGCCGGCCGCCCGGTGGACCGGCCAACTCGAGCCCGCGCAACTGACCGAACTGATCGACCTGCTGCGCCGTTGCATGCACGCCGCGCCCGGAGTCGGCTTGGCCGCGCCGCAGCTGGGTATCAGCCTGCAACTCGCGGTGCTCGAGGACCGGCACCTGATCGAATCCGAAGCCGCAACACTCCGGGAACGCACCGAATTGGAGTTCTTCGCGGTGCTCAACCCGCGTTATGAAGCCCTGGGCCCGGAAATGGCCGAGTTTTACGAAGGCTGTCTTTCAGTCGACGGCTGGCAGGCCGTGGTGCCGCGCCACCGGGCCGTCGGTCTGCATTTCGAATCACCCGACGGCGTGGCCCAGTACCGTGAATTTTCCGGTTGGCCGGCCCGGATCGTGCAACACGAGACCGACCATCTGGCCGGCGAACTCTACCTCGACAAGGCAATCCTCCGATCGCTGGCCAGCAATGCGGAGTATGCCGCACGCTGGGCCGAACCCGGCATCGGACTGGCCCAGCGCGGCTTGGGCTTCTAGGACTCCTCCGGAATTGCCGGATTCGCCGCGGTCGGCAGGTGCTTCGCCCACCAACGCAGGATGTGTTCGAAGCGCTGCTTCCGATGCCGTGGCAATCCGGAGCGGGAGAGCTCGTGGCTTTCACCCGGGAACACCAGGAGCTCGGTTTCCACTCCCCGCCGCTTCAGCTCGACGAAATAGCGTTGCCCCTGCTCGATCGGGCAACGCCAGTCTTCTTCCGAATGGATTACCATAGTCGGCGTTCGGACCTGGCCGATCTGAGCCATCGGCGATTGCGCCGCGATCCGCTCCGGATCGGTGCCGTTGTATTCGTCCGGGAACAGCCAGCCGATGTCCGAGGATCCGACGAAGCTCACCGGGTCCAAGAAGCCTCGTTCCACGATCGCCGCCCGGAAGCGGTGGTCCTGGCTGATCGTCCAGGCGGTCAGGTAGCCGCCGTACGATCCGCCCATCACACCGAGGCTCTGCGCATCCAATTGCGGATACTGCGCCAGCGCGCCGTCCAGGAAACTCAGCACATCGGCCAGGTCCAAGGTGCCGAAAGCCTCCTTGATCGCCCGGCCGTGGTCCCGGCCGTAACTGCCGGAGCCGCGCGGATTGCACATCACCACGGCATAGCCGGCACCGGCATAAACCTGTGCTTCGTCGAAGATCCCCCAGCCGTATTGCGAAAACGGCCCGCCGTGGATGTTCAACAGCACCGGATGCGGTCCGGGACCTTCCGGCAGCAGCACCCAGCCGTGCACCGGGTAGCCGTCCGATCCGGTGAAAGTGTGTTCGACCGCCGGCACCGTCCGGGCTTCGGCCCGCCACGCCGCGGAGAAGTCACTGAGCCGGCGCAGCCCGCCGTCGGCGGAGCCGCTGTCGAGCGTGCCGGCGTCGGCCAAGACCCCCAAGTCGCCGAAGCTTTCCGGTCCGGTATACGTCAGCACCACCGTCCCGGCCGCAGCGGCGGCCGCGGTCACCACCAGATCGGCATCGAACAGCAGCTCGCTACCGGCGGCACTGATTTTCCACACCCGCTGCGCACCGCGGTGCCGCTCCAGGGCCAGCACCGCATCGGCACCGATCCGGACCAGATCCGGAGATTCCCCGAAGTCCTGCTGGTTCTGATCGGTCAACCGCCGCCAGGGCGCCGAACCGTCGCTCGGTGCCGCATAGATGCCGACTTGGCTCCCGACGAAGTCCATCCCCCGCGTGCCCAGATCCTCGGCCAAGGCGAAGAGCCAGGCGCCGTCCGCAGATTCCTGCGCCCGGTACACGGACAACCCGGAAAACGGCTGGTTGCTCAGTTGCGTGGCCTCCCCGCCCTCGGCCGGCATCACGTAGAGCTCGGTGCACAGGTCGCTGCGCGCCGGATCGTCAGCGGTGAAATAGACCCGGTCGCCGTCGGCGCTGAACCGCGGCGCGGAGTGCAGCAGCGGCCCCGAGGTCAAGGCGCGGGGCTGCGGCACCGCGGAGAACGGTGCGGCCGTGCCGCAATCGGCCGCAAGCTGCTTGGCCCGGCCCTGCGGCTCGACCAGCGGCTCGGCATCCACTGCCGGAACGTCGACGATGAACACCTGGACCGGTTTGTCCAGGATGAAACCGTCACCGTTCATCCGGTATTTGAAGGAAGTGATCAGGCGCGGGTCCTCAGCATTCGGCCCCACTCCTTCCACGGTCCCATAACGGCCCGGCTCCGGTTCGGCCGAGGCGAACACGATCTGCTCCCCCGACGGCGACCAGTCAAAGGACTCGATGCCCAGCTTGCGGTCCGTGATCGGCTGCGGCTCGCCGCCGGCCGCGTCCACGATATGGATCTGGCCGGCTTTGCCGGGAGCCGAGCGGATGAAGGCCAATACCTTCCCATCCGGGGAATACCGAGGAGCCGAGTCGCGGAATCCTCTGCTGATCCGGCGCGGCGCAGCCGAGCCGTCGACCGGCACCCGCCACAGTTGTCCGACATAACCGTCGGCCTCGAAATCCGGGTGCGACACCGCCACGACCGCGGTGCTCCCGTCGGGATGCAGAGTGGGTGCCGAAACGGAGTTGACGAGTGGGAGATGAGTTGGTTTCACGCTAGGTGAGCCTAGTCCCATCGGCAGCCCGCGTCGAGGGTTCCCGGCGGGTGAACGCCGCTGCGCCAGGCAGCCTAGGATTGACGGATGGAACCCAAACCCTGGCCCGGGCAACCGCTGGGCGCGCTGATCTGTCCGGTCTGCGCCGGATCGTTCAGTTTCAGTGCCGAGGGCACTGCCGGAGTGGCTTGTGAATCCGGGCATCGCTTCGACCGCTCGCGGCACGGGTATCTGAATCTGATCACTGGGAGCAGCAGCAAATTCACCCCGGATTCCGCCTCGATGGTTCGGGCCAGGGCATCGTTCCTGGCTTCCGGGCATTTCGAACCCTTGGTCGAAGGGCTCAACCGGGCGTTTGCCGATTTCGCTCCGCAGCCGGGCGCAAATCCACTGATCGTCGACGCCGGCTGCGGGACCGGGCATTACCTCGCCGGGCTGCTCCGGGGTGCTGCTTCCGGCTATCCGGCGATCGGTCTGGATTTGTCCCCGGAAGCCTTGCGCCACGCGGTCCGGGCCAATCCGGGAATGCTCGCCCTGGTCTGGGACCTTTGGCGGCCGTTGCCGTTGGCTGCGAACAGCGCCGACGCCCTGTTCGTGGTCTTCGCGCCGCGCAACATCGACGAATTCCACCGGGTGCTGCGCCCGGACGGATTGCTCGTGATCGCCACCCCGCTGCCGGAGCATCTTTCCGGGCTGCCCGCCCTGGACGGCAGGCTCGGCCAACAACCGGAAAAACAGGCCGCCCTCGCAGCTGCCGTCGAAGGCCGGTTCACCAGCTTGGCGGAAACTGAGATCCGGGTTGCTGCCACGCTGCACAACGCAGAAGCGAAAGACTTGCTCCTGATGGGCCCCACCGGCCACCACCTGGACCCGGAGGCGCTCCGGGCGATGGACCAGGCCGAATACCGGGTCGACTTCGGCTTCAGGATTTCAGCTTTCCGGCCGCTGCCGACGCCGGCCGACCCACCGGTGCTGCGCCTGCCCGGCCGCTGAGCGCTGCGACCGGCTTGCGCACTGCGTGCAGATCCACGCTCAGCAAGCGGAACGCCAGCTGGGTCACCGGGCCGATGCCCAACGCGAAGACCAAGGTGCCCAGCCCGGCGACCCCGCCGAGCAGGAATCCGATCGCGACCACGACCACCTCGATTCCGGTCCGGATGATCCAGACCGGTTTCCCGGTGCGCCGGACCAGCCCGGTCATCAGACCGTCCCGCGGGCCGGGCCCCAACCGGGCTCCGACATACAACGCGGTGGCGAAGGCCAGCAGCACCAGCCCGGCGAGGAACATCAGGGCTTGCAGCCACAGCGCCTGGGGTTGGTGCAGCATGGCCAAACTCAGATCCGCGAAGATCCCGATCAACAGCGCATTCGCCAAGGTTCCGAACCCCGGCCATTGCCGCAACGGAATCCAGAGCAGCAGCACGCCGGCCGAGATGAGGATCGTGCAGATGCCGAAGGACAGTCCGGTGCTGTGCGCCAGGCCTTGGCCGAAAACATCCCAAGGAGAAGCGCCCAGATTGGCCCGGATCATCAACGCGATCGCAAAACCGTAGGCGAACAGGCCCAAGAACAGTCGGACCAGCCTGACCGGGAGGTTCCCGGTGGTGAGAAACGTCTTCATGCGACGGCTTGCACTCTCGATTCTTGGTTGTGGCGATTCCGGATTGTGGCGATTCATGGAAAGCAGCATTCGAGGCCGGGCGGACCCGCAGGGTTTGGACGGCATCGATCCGGGACGTTCCGGCCAAATTTCCCGGCTACTGAAAGCTTGCGAGCAATTGGCCCCACCGGAAAGAGCCAATTCTCGCTCTTTGGCGTGGGACCAGGTAGCCAATTCGGCTTAAAGTGGACTCATGAACCAAATTGTCTCCGCACGGCGGATGGCCCGGGAACTCGGCGAATGGCGTACCCACCGGGCCGCTTACCTCGCTTTGGCGGACCGGATCAGGGTCATGTTGATCGACGGCCGTTTGGCGAGCGGCACCCGGCTGCCCGCAGAGCGGGAGCTCAGCACCGCCTTGCAGATCTCCCGGACCACGGTTGCCGCCGCCTACGCGCAACTGCGCGATGACGGGTATCTGCGCAGCATCCGAGGATCCGGTTCCACCCTGGTGCTCCCCGACGGCAAGCGCGGCGGCCCGGGCGGCCCGCAGGAACTGGCCTTGGATTTCACCAAGGCCGCAGCTGCCGCCTATCCCGGACTCCCCGCGGCCTACCAATTCGCGGTGGAGCAATTGCCTGCGTACTTGGGCCACCACGGCTTCGACATGCAGGGCCTGCCGGAATTGCGCGCCGCGGTCGCCGAACACTACGGACGCCGCGGCCTGCCCACTAGCGCGGACCAGATCTTGATCACGCTCGGCGCGCAACACGCGCTGAGTTTGCTGACGCACACCATCTACTCGCCCGGCGAACGAATTCTGGTGGAACACCCGACCTACCCGCACGCGATCGACACCTTCCTGGGCGCCGGCGCCCGGTTGCTCGCCATGCCGGTCAGCTCGGCCGAAGGCTGGGACATCGCCGAGGGTCAGATGCTGATCCGCCGGGCGGCTCCGAGCATGGCCTTCCTGATGCCGGACTTCCAGAATCCGACCGGAGCCAGCATGTCCGCGGAGGACCGGGAACGGCTGGCCCGCTTGGCGCAACGCGAAGGGACCGTGCTGATCGCCGACGAAACCACCGCGATGCTGGACATCGATCGTGGCGAATTGCCGCCGATGGCTGCGTTCTCCGGCACCGTGGTCACCATCGGCTCGTTGGGCAAGCTCGCGTGGGGCGGCATGCGGATCGGCTGGATCCGCGGCTCCCGGGACTTGCTGGCCCGGGTCCAACGGGCCCGGCCGGCCTTCGACCTCGGCACTCCGATGCTGGAACAACTGGCCTCCATCGCGCTGTTGCGCGACGCCGATTTGATGGTCGCCAACCGGAGTCGGGACTTGCGCAGCGGACGGGATTTCCTGGTCGCCGAAATCCAGGCCAATTTTCCGCAGTGGCAGCTCCACGTGCCCGACGGCGGCATGTCGCTCTGGATCAACACCGGCGACGTCTCTTCCTCGGCTTTGGCGTTGGCCGCACGCAGCGAGGGCCTGGCCCTGGTGCCCGGGCCGCGGTTCGGTCTGGAAGGGGCCTTCGAACGGTTCCTGCGGATCCCGTTCACTTATCGCCAGGACGAACTCGCGGCCGGCGTGCAGGCACTGTTGCGCGCTTCGCGGAGCGTCGGCAGCGCCCCGGCCCGGATGCCGTTGCAAGCCGTGATCTGAGGCTTGGTCTCAATAACATCTCAGATTAGATTTATTGCCCGGATGTGCTGTGCCCGAAATCCCCACGTAGTAGGCTGATTGGATACTTCGTATCAGCTGGCTGCAGATCAAGGGGGATTCAATGTTCGAGTGGTTGTTCGACAACGGTTGGGCGCTGTGGTTGATTCTTTTCCTGGTCCTGGCGGTCATCGAGATGCTGACCCTGGACCTCTTTTTCATCATGATGTCGGTGGGCGCGCTCGCCGCGCTGATCGCCGATGTGCTCGGCGCACCGCTGTGGGTCGAAGTGATCGTCTTCTGCGTGGTCGCCCTGGCCATGATCTTCTTCGTCCGGCCGATCGCCCTGCGGCACCTGCACAAGGGCCCCGGCGAATTGCGGACCAATGTGGCCCGGCTCATCGGCCATCCCGCCGTGGTCATCGCCCCGGTGAGCGCCGACGCCGGCCAAGTCAAAATCGGCGGTGACATCTGGAGCGCTCGGAGCAAGGACGGCGTGCCGCTTCCGGCCGGGACCGACGTCGAAGTGGTCTCCATCGACGGCGCAACCGCAGTGGTCGCCGCGCTGCCGGCACGCCCCGAAGCCGGACACTCCGCGGCCTCCGCCGGAGCCTGAGCCCCGCGCGGCCGGAGCCGCACGTCCAAATTTGAACCGATGACCGAAACCGCAAGGGAACAGAGGGAAAATGGGTAGCAATGCCGGAGGCGTAGCACTGACAATCGTGCTGCTGGTTCTCATCATCTTCGTCGTGATCGTCTTGGTCCGCTCGGTGCGGATCATTCCGCAGGCCCGGGCCGGCGTGGTCGAGCGGCTGGGCAAGTACCAGCGCACGCTCAACCCGGGATTGACGATCTTGATCCCCTTCGTGGACCGTTTGCTCCCGCTGCTGGACCTTCGCGAACAGGTGGTCTCGTTTCCCCCGCAGCCGGTGATCACCGAAGACAACCTGGTGGTTTCCATCGACACCGTGGTGTACTTCCAAGTCACCGACCCCCGGGCCGCGACTTACGAAATCGCCAATTACATCCAGGCCGTGGAACAGCTGACCACGACGACTCTGCGCAATGTGGTCGGCGGCTTGAACCTCGAAGAAGCGCTGACCAGCCGCGATCAGATCAACGGCCAACTCCGCGGCGTACTCGACGAAGCCACCGGACGCTGGGGCATCAGGGTTTCCCGGGTGGAGCTCAAAGCGATCGACCCGCCACTGTCGATCCAGGATTCGATGGAGAAGCAGATGCGCGCTGAGCGGGACCGCCGGGCTGCCATCCTGACCGCCGAAGGCACCAAGCAATCGCAGATCCTCACCGCAGAAGGCGAGCGGCAATCGGCGATCTTGAAGGCCGAAGGCGACGCCAAGGCGGCGATCCTGCGCGCCGACGGTGAATCGCAGGCGATCCAGAAGGTTTTCGGCGCCATCCACAAGGGCAACCCGACCCAGAAGCTCCTGGCTTACCAGTACCTGCAAACCTTGCCGAAACTCGCCGACGGTTCCTCCAACAAGCTCTGGATCATCCCGTCCGAGGTCGGCGAAGCGCTCAAAGGCATCGGCAACGTGCTCGGAAAAGTCAGCCCGGACAGCGCCGAGGGCGGCACCGAAGCCGGATTCGAGGCACCGGAACCGCCGAGCGGCAGCACCGGAGGCAGCCACAGCGCCTGAGCCTGCACGAAGGCGGGGGCCGGGCAGCTATAATGGAAACCTTGCCTATCCGTCGGCGGCGGCTTTCCGAGTGGGAACAGAGTGCTGCCGTGCGACGTTGAAGCCAAGGCAGAGATTTTGAGCAAAGGGAGAAATCATGAGTGATCGCAGCTTGCGTGGCATGCGTCTGGGCGCCCAGAGCATGGAGACGGAATCCGGCGTGGAGCCGGCTCCGCGGCAACGCGTGGAGTACCGTTGCGAAGACGGCGAACAGGTTTTCGTGACCTTTGCCGCAGAAGCCGAGATTCCGCCGGTGTGGGTTTCCAAAACCGGCAAAGAAGCGATCCTGGTCGACGGCGAGAAGCCGGTCGACTCGAATGAAAAAGCTGTCCGCACGCACTGGGACATGCTCTTGGAACGCCGCTCGGTACCGGAACTGGAGCAGATCCTCGATGACCGTTTGAAGATCCTCCGGGCCAAGCGCGGCGAAAAAGTCAGCTAGTCGCCATACCGAAAAGGGCGGAACCAATGGTTCCGCCCTTTTTATGTCCTCCTACCGCGTCTTCCCGTACCCACCGTCCGCTCGAAGATGCATCTTCAGCTTTGAGACATGTTTTTGGCCACAGAATATGCATCGCAGGGTCGAAGATGCATCTTCAGCAGGTCGACACTAGGGGTTAGCCGCAATGCAGCCTTGGGATTAGGCTCGAGGGCTCTTGCCGGTCAGTTTGTTCCAGCGCGCGGTCAAGCCCCATTTGGTGACATTGAGCACCGCTTCTTGGAAAATGTTGCCACTCATCTTGGAGGCCCCGAATTCGCGTTCCACGAACGTGATCGGAACTTCGACGATCTTCAAGCCGAGCTGCGCGGCCCGCCACAGCATGTCCACCTGGAATCCGTAGCCCACCGAATCGACCTTGGTCAGGTCGATCTGCTCCAGGGTTTCCCGACGGAAGGCCCGGTATCCACCGGTGATGTCGCGGTATCTGACGCCGAGCAGGATCCGCGAATACAGACTTCCACCGCGCGAGATCAGCTTCCGGTGCAAGGGCCAGTTGACCACTTTCCCACCGGGCACCCAACGGGAGCCGAGCACCAAATCGGCGCCCTGCTCGACCGCGTCGAGCAGCAACGGCAACTGCTCGGGCTGATGCGAGCCATCGGCGTCCATTTCCACCAGGACGTCGTAACCGGCTTCGAGACCCCAGTTGAATCCGGCGATATAGGCTGCGCCCAGGCCCTCTTTGCCTTTCCGGTGCAAGACCTTCACCTGCGGATCGGCTGCCGCGAACTGGTCAGCCAGTTCGCCGGTGCCGTCCGGGCTGTTGTCATCTGCGATCAGCACATCGACTGAAGGAACCGCCTCGCGGAGTCGAGTCAACGTCTTCGGTAACGACTCGAGCTCGTTGTAGGTCGGGATAATTGTCAGGACGCGCACGCAATGGCCTTTCGTTGCTCAGCTGGCACCAAAGATCCATTATACGGGCAAGGAAATGGGTAGGTTCACGCGCCTTCGGGCCAATTCCGATGCCGCCGTCGTGGTGCATCCAAACTGTTTTCTACTGACGCGTGAACCTACCCGTTACAAGAGCCACCGACGCACAGCATTCTTCGGTGCTGATTCGGACATGCACCCGAATCATTGCCGGAATACTGGTCTCGCCGTGGCCAGGCCTTTCCCCAACTGCTTCTTGAAGAAACCCGTTGAGCTAAAATCCTACGTGCTGTGCTCGAACTGTCAATATCCTTCTGACCTGGGGCTTTGTGTGTTTCCGCAGGTCAGGCGGGGATATCCGAATACCAAATTTTACGGAATATTTTCGTATTCCGGACGGCTTCGGCGTGTCGTCCCCCATGAGTTCTCCAATTCTTCCGGAGCGCCTAGAAATCTGCCTCGGCGGCAGCGTAGAGTTCTTCGCCGCGGTGCACGGTGAGCAGGCACTGCGGAGCATTCTCGGTGTCCAAAGCCGGCAGCAGCGGGGTGCGCGACCTGGGGTCGGTGCTCCATGACTGCACCCGCTCATCGGCTACCTGCACCATCAGTTCGTCGACCTGCCAGACCGCGAAACTCGCCGGCGCACCGGGGACGAGTTGCCCGATCATCGGATCCTGCTCCTTCGCCGCACGCCAACCGGCACGGCTGTAACCCAGGAAGGCCGCCCTGGCCGAAATCCGTTGCGCCGGCTGATGATGGGCCAAACATGCTTTGACTCCGGCCCAGGGGTCGAAAGGGGTGACCGGCGAATCGGAACCGAGGCAGACCGGGACACCGGCAGCGAACAGCTCCGCGACCGGGTTCATCCGTCCGGACCGACCAGCGCCCAGACGTGCCTCGTAGAGCCCTCCGGGGCCGCCCCAGAGCGCGTCGAAGGCCGGTTGCAAGCTCGCAGTCACCGAGAACTCGGCGAGGGCCGCAATCGCCGCCTGATCGATCATCTCGGCGTGTTCGAAACGGTGCCCTGCGGCTCGTACCGCCGCCGCTCCCACGGTCTCCGCGGCCCGCCGTAGGCCGGCCACCGCCGCATCCATGCCGGCATCGCCGATGATGTGGAATCCGCCGGACAAGCCGAGCTCGCTGCAAGCCGCAAGATGCTCGGCGATGCGCTCTTCGTCCAGGGAGAGGGTCCCCCGGTGCCCCGGAAGGTCGGCGTACTCCGCACGCAGGCGCGCGGTCCGGGATCCGATCGAACCATCGACATTCAAATCCCCGCCGAGCCCGCGCGGCCGGACACCGTGTTCTGCCAACTCCCGGAGCACTTCCCGGCCTTGCTCGGCACTGCTGATCGCCTGAGCCCAGTACGGAAGGACTTCCGGATACCCCGGCTCCGAGGCGGACCGCTGCATCAATCTGCCCAGATCCGCCAGTGCACCTGCCCCGGGGATCGCCATCTCCGCGACCGCGACGTGGCCGGAGGCGGCCGCGGCACGCAAGGCGGCTGTCTGATAGCGCTCCCTGGTGGCACTGTCGAAGTCCCGCACCGCATCGCGCACGATCCGGTGCGCTTCGCCGGTCACCACGCCGTCGGGACGCCAACCGGGCAGCCCGGGCAGCTCCAAACGCCTGGCCAGACTGCTCGAAACCACGGCGGAATGCACGTCCACCCGGGCGAGATAGATCTCGGCACCGGATCCGGCCCGGTCCAGCTCCTCGGCGGTCGGCGGCCGGCCTTCCGGCCAAGCGGTCTCGTCCCAACCGAATCCGAGCAGCACCCCCGGGCTCCGGACCGCTCCGGCAACCTGCTCCAGCAGCGCCTGCAACGACTTCGCCGCACCCAAGTCCAAGGACTCCAACGCGACTCCGGTTTCGGTGAGATGCACATGCGAGTCCACGAAGCCCGGCGTGATCAGCGCCCCGCGCAAATCGACCAGCCGCATCGAAGAGTCGTAGACCGATGTGGCCGCATGTTCGCCGCCGACCCAGGCCACGGTGTTCCCGTCCACGAGCATTGCACTGGCCAGTGGATCAGCCGCACTGTACACGGATCCATTGCGGTAAAGGGTCAAAGCCATTGTCATCCTTCCGGAGCCCGCGATGAGGCCCACGACATGCAGTTGCGGTTGCTCGGCGCTATTCGGCCAACGACGAATAGGCCACGACGCCGCGCCGAATGCGTTCGATCGCTTCGACGCAGGCGCTACGGACCCCGGGTGCCAGCCCCGGTACCGAGGCCAATTGGTCCAGCAGGTCGATGACTTGCTTGGCCCAGCGGACGAAATCCCCGGCAGCCAGGTCCGTGCCCTCCAGCACCCGTTCCAGATGCCGGCCGCGGGCCCATTTGTGGATCGGCCAGACCAGGCCGAATTCGGGTTCCGAGGTCAACGGCAATCGGCTCTGCGACTCGAGGTCCTCCAACATCGACCACTGCCGGACCAGCACGTCCATCGACGCGTCCAGGGCCGCGCTCGGCATCTTCACGCGCAGCCCGCGCTCTTCACGCTTGGACTGGTAAACCAGTGCCGAGGCGAAAGCCGCCATTTCCGCTGCTTCAAGCTGGTCCAGGGCGCCTTCACGCAGACACAAGGCGATCAACAAGTCTTTTTCGCCGTAGATCCGGCGCAACCGCTGGCCATCCGCGGTCGGCTTCAGCTCCCGGCCTTCGCCGCCCGGGGCCGGGGTCAAGAATCCATAGCTCTCCAGCACGCCGCACACCCGGTCGAAAGTCTTCGCGATAGTCCCGGTGCGGCTTTGGATCTGCTGGACCAGGGCATCGGTTTCCCGGCGCAACCGCCACCAGCGTTCAGACCAACGCGCATGCGCTTCCCGGTCGCTGCAACCGTGGCACGGGTGCCCGCGCAGCGCCCGCCGCAGGGCGCTGATCTTCGCCTCCTGTTCGGCCTGCCGCGAGCTGCTGAACGCCAGCGGCTGCGCCGCCGCCGGCTCTGCGGTCTGCACGGCATGCCGAAGTGCGGCCACCAGGTCCTTGCGATCCTTGGCCTGGCGAAGATTGAACTGTTTGGGAATCCGCAGTTTGTTGATCGGCACGGCAGGGCCGTCCAGGTCATGCCGGTTGATCCGCCGGGTTTCGCGGGCATCGGTCAGGACCGTGGGCTTGGGTTCATGCAGATTCGGATCATTGCTCAGAACCACTGCGAACCCCGGCATCCGGCCCGCGGTGATTTCCAGCACATCACCCGGTCGCAGTCCGGCGAGCGATTCGTCCACCGCATCGCGCCGGGCCCGGCTGTGCTGTTTCGAGGCGGCGTTCTCGGCATCGGAAAGCTCTCGGCGCAATCGCGCGTACTCCGCGAAATCTCCGAGGTGGCAGGTCATCGACTCGCGGTAGCCGGCCAGAGATTCCTCCCGGCTACGCACTTGCCTGGCCAAGCCGACCACCGACCGGTCCGCCTGGAACTGCGCGAACGACGACTCCAAAATCTCCCGGGCCCGGGCCCGGCCGAACTGGGCGATCAAGTTGATGCTCATGTTGTAGGTCGGCCGGAAACTCGAATTCAAAGGATAGGTGCGCCGCGAAGCCAAACCGGCCACCGCACCCGGATCGGTTCCCGGCTGCCACAGCACCACGGCATGGCCCTCCACGTCGATGCCCCGGCGGCCGGCCCGCCCAGTCAACTGGGTGTATTCCCCCGCGGTGATGTTGACATGCGCCTCGCCGTTGAACTTCTCGAGCTTTTCCAACACCACCGATCGAGCCGGCATATTGACGCCCAGGGCCAGGGTTTCGGTGGCGAAGACCGCCCGGACCAGCCCCCGGGCGAACAACGACTCGACGACTTCCTTGAATGTCGGCAGCATTCCTGCGTGGTGCGAAGCGATGCCACGGAGCAGCCCCTCGCGCCAGGACCAGAATCCGAGCACATCCAGGTCGTCACTGGGAATGTCCTCGCTCGCGGCGTCGATCAACGCCGCGATTTCTTGGCGTTCCGCCTCGGTGGTCAGCATGATCCCGGCATCGACGCATTGGCGCACCGCGGCATCGCAACCGGCGCGGGAGAAGATGAAGTAGATCGCCGGGAGCAGATTCGCCCGCTCCAGGGCCAACACCACCTGCGACCGGCTCGCCGTCCGGGCCGGCGACTGCGGGGCATCGCCGCGGCCCGCAGCCTGTCCCTTGCGCCCGTGCCATTGCTTGCCACCGCCGCTGCGCCCGCCGCGGCCATGCGCGAAGCGGCCCCGGGACCGGTTTTCGGACTCGGTGCGGGCCAATTCCAGCAACTCCGTGTTGACCGCGGGAACCGCATCCCGATCGGCCACCGCCAGCTGGTCGAAAGAAGTATCGCCGGCGAACAGGTCCACGATGTCCTTGCCGACCATCACATGCTGCCACAACGGGATCGGCCGGTGTTCCGAAACGATGATGTCGGTCGATCCGCGCACGGTATCGAGCCAGGCGCCGAACTCCTCCGCGTTCGAGACGGTGGCGCTGAGCGAGACCACCTGGACATCGGTGGGCAGGTGGATGATGACCTCTTCCCACCCCGCACCACGGAACCGGTCGGCGAGGTAGTGCACCTCGTCCATCACCACGAAAGCCAAATCGTCCAAGGAATCAGAGCCGGCGTAGAGCATGTTGCGCAGCACTTCAGTGGTCATCACCACGATCGAGGCTTCCGGATTGATCGAGGAGTCCCCGGTCAGCAGGCCGACGTCGGCCGCTCCGTATTTCGCTGCCAGTTCGGAGTATTTCTGATTGCTCAAGGCTTTGATCGGCGTGGTGTAAAAGGCCTTGAGCCCGCGGGACAACGCCAGGTAGACCGCGAACTCCCCCACGATCGTCTTGCCGGCGCCGGTCGGCGCGGCGACCAGGACTCCCCGACCGGCTTCCAGGGACCGGCAGGCCGTCACCTGGAAGTCGTCCAGCCCGAAGTCGAAGGTTTCTTTGAAAGCGCCGAACTCGGTCTGCGATTCGGCTTGCCGCTGCTTCGCAGCTTCGAATCGTTCGGCCGGCGAGTTGCCCGCCGACTCATCAGGATGGACCGAGGACTGTGCACGCATGGAACCAGCCTATGCCCCCACCGGGCCGAGCTTTGCTACAGGTTGCCCAAATCACTCAGCGGCGTGGCGGAATCAGCGGTGTCCTCGGTCTCCTGGACGCGTTTCGCAGCACGTTTGTCCCGCCGCCGGTCCAGTAACACGCACAGACCCATCGCGCCGAAATACAGCAACAGCAGAGGCCCGGCCAAGAGGAACATCGTGAAGGCGTCATTGCCCGGGGCGGCCATGGCGGAAACGATGGTGACCGCCAGAACCGTGATCCGCCAACTTTTGAACATCGTCTTGCCGCGCAGCACGCCGGCCATATTCACGCCGACCAGAACCACCGGCACCAGGAAAGCGATGCCCATGAAGAGCACCAGCTGCATGATGAAGGTGATGTAATCGGTGGCCTGGATGAAGTTCGTGCCGCCTTGCGGGGTGAACGACGTGAGCGCGTACACGATGTTCGGCATCACCCACCAGCCGCAATAGGCGCCGGCCAAGAACAACGGCACCGCGGCGAACATGTACCCGAAGGTGTAACGGCGTTCCTTGGTGTTGAGCCCCGGCGTGATGAACGCCCAGATCTGATAGATCCAGATCGGCGAGGAGATGATCGCGCCCAGGAAGAACGCGGCCTGCACCCGCAAATCGAATGCCGTCGCGACTCCGGCGAAGTTCACGCCGGCATCGAAGTTGCGTTCCTTGGCCAATTTGACCAGGGGCTCCGAAATCGCGGCGAACAGCGGGTCGTAGAAAAACCATCCGGCGACTGCGCCGAGAATCAACCCGATCGACGCTTTGATCAGCCGGTTGCGCAGCTCGATCAGGTGTTCCTTGAGGGACATCCGCCCCTCGGGGTTGGCTTTACGCCCCTTGAAAAGTGCCACGTCCCGCTGTGGCGCTAAGCCGGGGTGTTGCCAGGCGGAGTCGTCTGCCCGGTAGTGGTGCCGGTGCCGGGCGCATTGTTCGGGTTCACCGGGTTCACCGGGTTCACCACGGTGCCCTCCACCGGCGGCTCGGCAGCGCTGTTCTTCTGTTCAGCTTCTTTGCCGTCGTTCTTCGACTCGCGAACCTCGGATTTGATGATCCGGAACGACTGGCCCAGGCTGCGCGCCATCCCCGGAAGCTTCGGGGCGAAGAAGAGCAGCACAAGGACCAAAACGATGATGCCGATAACCCACGGCTCTCTTAAAAACCCCACGAAGATTCCTTTCGGTTTGCTGATTCATCCTACCGCGTCCGCGGAGCCGTTGTTGCTATTTGTTCGCTTTGACCAGTTCGAGGTCGCGCAACGACTGCGCCTGCCCGCGCAACCGCCGCCGGGCCACCCGGCGTCGGACTCGATCGATCCGCCGTCGGCGTTTGCCGGCCCGGTATTCCTCGGCCAGCAGCGCCGGGTCGCTGGAAACCGCCCAACCGGGTTCGCGTTCCGGGAGCGGCGTTTCCGCGGCGCCCTCCGGGAGCTCGCCGTCGGGCCCTCCGGGCCGGTTGCCCATTCGGGCAGAGGCTTCGCTGAATTCCTTTCCCAGACGCACGACATGCCGCCACAACTTGATTCCGAGCAGCACAACGTATAACAAGGAGAGGGCCAACAATGCGACCCAGATCACGATCCATGACCACCAAGGCATGGAACCAGTCTAGAGACACTCAGAAGGATTCATGCCCACACTACCGACCAAGCCGTCGGGCGCCGATCCGGCAGCCCCCCAGCAACACGACGACAACGGCCAACATCTCACCCGAGGGCTGAGCAATCGGCACATCCAGCTGATCGCGATCGGCGGGGCGATCGGCACCGGGCTCTTCCTGGGTTCCGGCA
>SXGU01276612.1_pt1 | contig 22940 bp, 22 predicted proteins | sample 3174531 | NCBI WGS metagenome assembly SXGU01 (sample SAMN11356863, study PRJNA531348) | freshwater metagenome | isolation source: freshwater sample F1-140 | place: China: Fuxian Lake, Yuxi | collected 2017-12-25
CACCATTTCAAGCACGCTGTAGCCCTGGCCGGTGCCCAGGTTCCACACATGGGTGCCGGTGCGGGTTTGCAGGGCGTCCAGTGCACGTAAATGGCCTTCGGCCAGGTCCACCACATGGATGTAGTCGCGCACGCCGGTCCCGTCGGGTGTGGGGTAGTCATTCCCAAACACAGCCAGTTCAGGCAACTTGCCCACCGCCACCTGGGCAATGTAGGGCAGCAGGTTGTTGGGAATGCCGTTCGGGTCTTCACCGATCAACCCACTTTCGTGCGCACCCACCGGGTTGAAGTACCGCAGAATGGCGATTCGCCAACGCGGGTCAGACGCAGCCACGTCGCGCAGGATGTCTTCCACCATCAGCTTGCTGCGGCCATAGGGATTGGTGGGCTGGCCCACGGGGCAGGCCTCAGAAATGGGCATCTGCGCAGGTTCGCCGTACACCGTGGCCGACGAGCTGAACACAAAGTTGAACACCCCCGCATCCGCACACGCCTGCAACAGCGCCTGGCTGCCGTGCACATTGTTGTCGTAATAGCGCAGCGGCTGGGTCACGCTTTCGCCCACGGCCTTCAAACCCGCAAAGTGGAGCACCGCGTCAACAGCATGTTCGGCAAACAAGCGGTCAAGCACCGCACGGTCGCGAATGTCGCCTTCTACGAACGCAGGCGCACGCCCCGCCAACTGGGCAATACGCTTGAGCGACTCGGCCGAGCTGTTGCACAGGTTGTCCAGAACCACCACGTCAAAACCGGCTTGCAGCAAAGCCAATGTGGTGTGGCTTCCGATGTAGCCTGCGCCACCTGTTAACAAAATCATTTAATTGATCGATCGGCTTATAAGCAGTGACGGATTCTCAATCCAAATAAGTTCAACTTATTACCCCACAAAAATCCAACGCTCCACGTTCACCCAGAGCAGATTTGACTGAAACATCGAGAAATCCCTTGTGCTTCACCAACACAGCCAAAACATCTGCTGTCTTCAAGGCCGCTTCAAGTGTCACCAGTGTGAATCGGTCATGAAAATCGATGTTAGGCTCCACTGCCACTACGTCATAACCCTGTGTTACCAAGGCTTCGGCGATATGGAGGGCTGGGGACTCGCGCAGGTCATCGATGTCGGGTTTGAATGCAAGTCCAAGGCAGGCAACTTTAGGTTTTTTGCCGGTTCTGGCAGACGCGTCAGCAACGGCAATCTTGATCTGCTCAATTGCCCAGACGGTTTTGTAGTTGTTTACCTCTCGCGCCGTTCGAATGAGACGAGCGTTTTCAACATCACGCGCCACGATGAACCAGGGATCCACAGCAATGCAGTGGCCGCCTACACCAGCGCCGGGCTGAAGAATGTTGACGCGCGGATGACGGTTTGCCAACTGGATGAGATTCCAAACATTGATACCCTCTTTAGCGCAAATCAACGACAGCTCGTTTGCAAATGCAATGTTGACATCGCGAAAGCTGTTTTCTGTCAGCTTGCACATATCGGCTGTTTTTGCATCGGTTTCCAGTACTCCTCCGCGCACAAACGTCAGGTAAAAGCCCGCCACAGCTGCAGTCGCTTCAGGGGTAAGGCCACCGACAACACGGTCGTTTTCAACCAACTCGGTCATGATCTTGCCAGGCAAGACACGCTCCGGGCAGTAGGCCATGTGGATTTGGGTGATGTCCACGCCCTCCGTCTTCAATACTTCTGACATCTGCTGGGTTGTACCCACCGGGGATGTTGACTCCAAAATCACCAAGTCACCAGGTTTGACAAAACCCGCAATGCTGCGCGTGGCGGCAAGCACGTAATCAATGTTCGGCTGCGGAATACCTTCACCCTCGTGAAAAGGCGTCGGTACACAAATCATATACACGTCACCAGCCTGGGGCGTGGTGAACGCCTTCAGGCGTTCTGCGGACACTGCAGACCGCACAAACGCATCCAGATCAGGCTCGACGATGTGGATACGCCCTTGGTTGATGGTCTCAACCGCATGGGTATTCAGATCAACCCCCACCACCTGATAGCCATTGCTGGCCAACAGTGCAGCAGTGGGCAAACCGATATAGCCAAGACCGACGACACAAACCGTCTTCTTATTCAATTAAATTCCCCTAAGTACATCAATGATTCGTTCGCAGGCTTTGCCATCACCATAAGGGTTATGGGCCCGCGACATGCGTTTATAAGTGGAGTCGTTTTCCAGTAGCTCTGACACATTGGCCACAATGCGCTCGCGGTTGGCGCCAACCAAGATCACCGTCCCCGCATCGACCGCTTCCGGCCGCTCGGTCACATCGCGCATGACCAGCACTGGCTTGCCCAGGCTGGGGGCCTCTTCCTGGATGCCGCCACTGTCTGTCAGCACAATATGGCTGTGCTTCAGCAAGTAAACAAATGGCTCGTAATCCAGCGGCTCAATCAGATGAACGTTTGGCAGGTCAGCCAAGAGAGACTTCACCGGTTGCTGCACGTTCGGGTTCAAGTGCACCGGGTACACCAAATGAACATTCGGATAGCGCGCCGCCAAGTCTTTCAGAGCCTCGCAAATCTGCAAAAACCCGTCACCAAAATTCTCTCTCCGATGACCGGTAATCAACACAAATCGCTCGGACTGCCAAGGAAACGGCAAGCGATCATTCAGAAAATCGGCAAGAGCAGCCTGACGCTGGGTATCTGAATCAATTCGAGCCAGTACCCATAACAGAGCGTCAATAACGGTATTCCCAGTCACCGTAATCTGATCTTCGTCGACGCGCTCATTCAACAAATTCTGTTGGCTGAACTCCGTCGGCGCAAAGTGCCAGCGTGTCACCTTGCTGGCCACCTGGCGGTTGAACTCTTCAGGGAACGGCGCGTACACATCATGAGTTCGCAAGCCGGCTTCCACATGCCCCACCGGCACACCAGCATAAAAGCCAGCCATGGCTGCAGCTAAGGAAGTGGTGGTGTCACCATGCACCAGCAAGGCGTCTGGCTTGTGCTGCCGCAACACATCGCGCATGCCCAGCAGGACGGACGCGGTTACGTCATACAAATCTTGTCCGGCCTTCATCAGATTCAAGTCAATGTCTGGGGTAATTTCAAAAACCCGCAACACCTGATCAAGCATCTGACGATGCTGCGCAGTCACACAGACCTGAGTTTCAAACTGCTCAGAACAAGCCTTCAAAGCATGGTAAAGGGGTGCCATCTTGATGGCTTCCGGCCTGGTCCCAAAGACCAGCATGATTTTTTTTGTCACTTAGCGATTACCTTCTTCAAAATCTCAAGCATGTTCTCAGCCAATTGTTTACGGTCGTACCGCTTCGCGGCTATTAATCCGTTAACTTGATAACTTTTGAAGCGTGCTTCATCCGCACGCAGCTTCAACAATGCATCAACCAACTGTTGGGCATTGTCAGACTCAAACACTTCACCGACCTGTTCGCTCTGGACGATGGCAGCAGACTCGCCTGCTACACCGTGCAATACCGGTATACCCATGCCCATGCACTCAAAGAGCTTTGACGGAATCACTGAAGTAAACAGGTCGGTCTTGCGCAAATGAATGATCGATACATCCAACAGCGACCAATACCGTGGCACCTGATCCTTTGGCACCGACGATACAAACACTACATTGCGTAAGCCCCTAGACTTGGCGCTCTCAACCAGTTCAGCTTTTTTGGCACCGTCCCCCAAGAAAAGGAAGCGGATGTTCTCTGCCTCCGGTACTTGTTGCAAGGTCTGAGCCGCATCCAGAAGCGTTTCAAGGCTGTGAGCCAAGCCATGCGTGCCTATGTAGCCAGCCACAAAGCAACCGTTCAGCCCAAGCTTGGCGCTCAAGTCAGCATCCTTTGCCAGCGGTGAAAAGTTGCTCAGGTCCACACCGTTGGTAATGACGTCAATCTTGCTGTCTGCGATCCCACGACGCATCAACGTGTCCTTGAACGCATGGGTCACCACTACTATGCGACTGGCATGCCGGTACAAAAACAACTCGATCCACTCCAGCACCCTGATTGCCAGTGAATCTTGCATCGCCCCAACGGCCTTGATCGATTCGGGCCAGATATCACGCAGCTCAAATACCCAGGGGACGCGTTTAAGCCCGCTCACCATCCAGGCTGCACAAGCCGTGAAAAACTGAGGCGATGTACCTACGACTACATCCACTTTGCGTACGAACAAGGCGGATAAGGCACCGGTAAGCATAAAGCTCAGATAGTCCAGCACACGTTTGGCAAAGCCCTCGTTTGCCGTAATGTAGGTCCATACTCGTATGACCCGAATGCCTTCCATCACCTCGCTTTGCCAAAGGCGGTTCTTGTACCCGTTAAAAACCTTGCCCTTTGGAAAGTTGGGCGCACAGGTAATTACCGTCACTTTTGCACCACGCGCCACCCACTCTCGGCAATGCTCAAAGGTACGGCTGGCCGGCGCATTCACCTCGGGCGGGAAGTTGTCCGATAAAAAAAGAATATGCAAATCAACTCCAACTCAATCGAACCTGTGCTTGTCCATCCTGCAAGTCCACTGCAATGCATTGGGTCGGCAAGACTTTCCCAAATTCGGGTGCAAAGACAGCACCCTCAAGTCGGCTCAAGCCATTGACAACCTGTACGAAGACCAGCCTGCCATTAGCCAGCTTGAGGTGAAATGAGTCTTGTGCAACCCGCTCGACACGGACATCGGGATGCAAGATGTAGCGCGCCACAGAGGGTAAGCCGCTCCCTGAGACCGAATCGACAACATCCATGTGATTCGGGCTGAGTTGCCAGCTGCGCCGATGCACAGGTTTACCTTGCAATCGCGTGTATCCATTATGCGAGCAAGCCACCGAAAGAACCTCTGGGCGCTCTGAGACTGCTAAATCAAAGGGATAAGCCCGACGGGCTACCCGAAACCCACCCCACACCTCAGAGCTGCTTTGGCTATCAACTTCCACCGTGCTGTGGCTGACAGTTTGCCGCTCGCGCAGCCGATCCGGCCCCAACCCATAGCGCGAAGTCCCCCCGTTGACGATCACGCGTTGGCCAAACACCGACAACTCAAAAGACAATGTGTCCGCATGAGCATGGCCCGGCAGATAATCAGGTCCGATCGGGGCAACGTCCAATAAGGCCACTGCGTCGGCACATTCCAAACGGATGTAGCCGCTGTCCGCCCATTGGCGCAAGCGCAAGTCAACTTCGACATTACACGGCGTACAGCGCCGAGGCAATACAGATAACACCGCTTCGGCACCCAGCACCCTACCAGCGTAGGCCGCCAACTCATCTGCAGTTGCTGCTATCCCGAATGCAGCATCGTTAAACAGCGCAATCTGTCCGTCCGGATGCGTCATTCCCTGCAGCCAGCCCAACATCCGCAATGCTGCGTCTCGCCACTGTGCCACCAGTGTTGTGGGCACTTGGTTGGCATACTCATCGGCAATGTTCAAAAGATCCAGCACATCTTCCAAAAAGATCGCGTGGTACATCGGGCTGCGTTCAAAGTTGCCGCCGTCAAGCAACACCTGCTCTGGCAGTTCCCGAGCTAAAATTTTCAAGCCTTTCACCAGCCATTGCTCTGCCTCAGGCCCTTCAAAATAAAGGCCTGCAAACACCAAAGCTTTGGCATTTGCAATTAAGTGGTTTCCTAACAAATGCACTTCCAGCCGCTTGCACAGCCACCGTGCTTGGGTTGCCAGACTTTGCAAGCAGTCAGCCGGCATTGTGTTGCCTGCCAACACCCACTTCACCCAATTCACAATCCGCAACGACGTAGGATACGGCTCCCACCCATTGCCAGATGGGGGAGGATTTTCGGCAACCCAGCGCTGCATCAACGCCAAATGCCAAACTGTTCGTTCGTGCGAACCTTCCGCGTTCAAATCCTCAAAGTAGTGCAGGTTGTAAAGCCAAAGTTTTTCCAGCGCAGTATCGTTCCAACCACCCTGAGCGGGCATGTCGTGTTCAATGCTCAAAAAATTGAAGCGGCATGGCCCTAGCATGGTGGGCTTGTGTGCCACCGGGGATTGCCACTGACCTTGCTGTTTCCTCAAAGAAGACTCTGCGGCAACTGCGGCAACTTTTGGCTGTCGAAACTTGAACCACAAGCGCCCATACAACTGCACGGGCTTTAAGTGGCGCAAGGTGTGCCAGTAACGCACGCCCTTTGCAGCCAGTGTCAACGTGCCGCCTCCGCAATCTCAATGCTTACTCGCGCTACCTCAGTGACCTCTTCAAACGGTATCGGCGCACTTGTTCCCTTAGCCACTGCTTGCACAAATGCGGCAGCGCACGCTTTCTGGCCCTTGTCTTGCCGCCACAGATTCATCTTGATAAAACCGGGCCATCCAAAGCCGGTCAACTTTCGGTAGTTGTCTAGCTGCAGAACGCGTCCAGCAGCGAATACCTCTAAGCGCTCCTTGGGGAAGGCCTTGCTGCCATTTGAAAAGTAATGCACTGTACCAACCGACCCGTCGGCAAAACTCAATTGAATGCTCACGGTATCGCGCGTCGGTGCATCCATACTCATGCGCTGCCATCCTGTGATAGGCGAAGCAGCCAAGAAGCGCAGCAAATCGATAAAGTGGCACGCCTCGCCAATAATGCGTCCACCTCCTGCATCTGGGTCCTGCGTCCAGTGGTCAGCCGGAATAGCGCCGGCATTCACCGTCATGATGAATGCCTTGGGCCCAGTAACGCCGACCAGGAGTTGCTTCATTTTCTGAACTTGCGGCGCATATCGACGGTTGAACCCGACCATCACCATGGAACGTCCCCCTGTCGCCAGCTGGGCGGACTTGATGTCATCCAGCTCGGCAAGGGTGAGGCAAAGCGGCTTCTCGACGAAGACATGCTTGCCACCCTCCAGGGCCTGCAATACTAAACGGGCATGGCTGTCGTGCTGGGTCGTGATGACCACCGCACGGGTCTCCGCATCCGTGAAGATGCGGTTCGTATCCGTCGTCGTCTCATCGAACCCGTACTTACGCCCGGCATGCACCCCGCTCACCCCAGAACTGGAGGCCACACAACGCAAGTGCGCCCCTGCATCCTTGAAAGCGGGGATCAGCACCGCTGTCGCATAGTTGCCTGAGCCGACGAAGCTCACCGTGGCTTTACCATTCTTCACTTCCAAGGGGGCGCTCGGGCTCAGCCCAAGGTTCACTGTCCGCGCAGCAGGGGTGATCTCTAGCCCCGGATATCTCAACAGTATGCCCAGAGACGGCCCCGCTCCCCCAACCAACTCATAGGCCTTTCCTGCCTCATCGATGGTGAAGCGATGGGAAATCAACGGCTTAACATCCAACCGACCATCGGCCATCATGTCCAAAACCGCCTCGAAATTGCGCTGTTCCGTCCAGCGCACGAAGCCCACCGGATAGTCCTGGCCCTTTTCCTCATAGTTCGGGTCATAACGGCCGGGACCGTAAGATGCCGACACTTGGAAAGTCAATTCCTTCTTGAAGAAGTCATCCCGCGACAACTCCAAGCCTGTGACCCCCACAAGAACGATACGTCCGCGTTTGCGGCACATCAAAGCAGCCTGATGCATGGGCTCGCTGCTCTTGGTGGCCGCGGTCACAATCACTGCGTCGACGCCGCGTCCACGAGAGTAGATCTGAGCAGCCTTGACCGGGTCCTGTCCCGCCGCCAAGTCAACCACCTCCGCGCCAAACTGCCGAGCAAGATCCAACTTTTCCCTGTCGAAGTCCAGGCCAAGAACGCGGCAACCGTTCGCACGCAATAGCTGAACAGTTACCAAGCCAATCAGACCTAGGCCGGTCACTACCACCGTCTCACCCAGGGTCGGCTGCACCAAACGGATACCCTGTAACGCAATGGCCCCAAGCACTGTGAAGGCTGCCTCCTCGTCAGATACAGTATCGGGCACCCTCGCACAAAGATTGATAGGAACACTCACCACCTCTGCATGCTTTCCATTGCTGATGACCCGCTCACCCAGCTCAAACCCAACTACCCCGGCCCCCACCACGGCCACCCGCCCCACGTTGCAATACCCCAACGGCAAGGGCTGGTCGAGCTTGTTGAAAACCGACTCAATAGTCGGCTGCAAGCCATCTGTCTTGATCTTGTCCAGCACCATACGCACTTTGTCGGGTTGCTGTCGCGCCTTTTCAATCCACCCCGCCTTGCCGAATTCAACCAACATCCGCTCAGTCCCCGCAGAAACCAAGGAATGTGATGTTTTGATAAGCAATTGACCGCGCTTAGCAGAGGGAACTGGAATATTTGCAATCTCAGTTGCACCTGTTTTCAAACTCTGCAATATTTGCTTCACTGCATAAATCCTTATTAACAAATACCAAGCTTTTCTTCAAGCCCAGGGTAGTTAATTAAAACAGCTCGATATTTGCCCTTGAATACAAAAAGGCTTCCGGCAGCGGCACCGATGATTCCATAGCGACTTACCAAACTCCGAATATCGTCTAAGGAGCCGGCGCCCCCGAGAACTGTCAATGGGGTTGAAATGGCGTTGCGCACAGAGTCGATCAAATCAAAGTCGTAGCCCTTCATCTCGCCATCGCGGTCGACGTTATTCAACACGATTTCGCCAGCGCCCATTTCTTGCAGTTTTGCTGCGAAGGAGCTTGGTTCCAGGCCGCTGCGCTTCGTTGCGTTTAGCGTCACCACCTCGGGCTTTCGCAACAGGCCCGATCTCTTGACGTCAATAACCGCAACCACACTCTGGCTGCCAACGCGTGCGGCGGCACGCGAGATGAGGGTGGGATCATCTACAGCAGCCGATGATACTGAAACTTTTTCGACACCGAGGCCGATGATCCGATCGAATTGCTCTACCGTCTTGACGCCCCCGCCGTAGCTGAGCGGCATACGGCATTCGCGGGCGATGTTGGCGATCAGCTTGTAGTCAGGTTCACGCATGTGGCGGCTAGCATCGATGTCAACCACTATCAACTCGTCGACCTCCTTCTCGTTAAAAATGCGCACAGCATTTAGCGGGTCGCCGATATACTTTGGTTCACCAAATCTAACGGTCTTCACGAGGCCGCCGTTATGAATCAGCAGACAGGGGATGATGCGCGGTCGTAGCATGTCAGAGTCCAGCGAAGTTCTTTAGCAACTGGACACCCCAGTTATGACTTTTCTCAGGATGGAACTGAACTCCATAGACGTTGCCACGTCTCACTGCGCATGCAAAGCGGTCACCGTACTCGGTTTGTGCAAGTACATCCGCAGAGTCGTTGGGCGCAAAGTAGTAGGAATGCAGAAAATAGAAGCAAGCGCCCTCGCCCAGTTCTTGGAAAAGGTCGGTCGTTGCGAGCGGGTGTACATCGTTCCACCCCATGTGCGGCAAGTGGGTGCGGCTCTGGATGCGCGATTCGTCGAAACGCTTGACCTGTGCATCAATCCAGCCAAGGCCGGCTGAGCTACCCTCATCGCTACTTAGCGCCATCATCTGCATGCCCACGCAGATACCCAAAACATATTTATTCTCCACGCGTACAAGGCGATCCAGCGTCTCGCGCATGCCCGATGCGTCGAGGCGCTCCATTGCCCAGTCAAAGGCCCCCACCCCCGGGAGAATGATGTGAGATGCGTCAACAAGATCATCGGACGTCTTTGCAAACCTAAGGGGCACTCCCAAATGCTTGTAGATATTGGCGAACGCTTGAATATTGCCGAGGCCATAGTCAATGATAGTAATCATCGTTTGCCCCCGACCTCCAAGCCAAACGCTTTCATGACTTTCGCACCTATCATATAAAGGGCTTCCTGGGACTTGTAGTCTCGAAACGTCTTGTTAGGTGCATCAAAATAACCTTGCAGTTCAGAGGTGCTGATCTCAAGCTTATTGGCGACGTACTCGAATTCTTGCCTTACCGTACCGTCGTCCAAAGCGGGCGTCTTGAGTTTCTCAAGTGCATCTTCGCGCGTCATCTGACCAGTTACTATCAGGCTGGAATACTGCACCTTTCGCGTATCGAACCCAAACTTATTAGGTAACCAATAACCCTCGTAGAATCGAGTGAAACGTGATTCAAAATGCTTCTGAGGATAGGGTTGCCAGCCGAACTTTTCGGTCAGTAGTTGTACTGCGGAATCCTTATGATATTCAACCATGTTAAGCGGACGCACAACCTTGATTCCCTTGACATAGGGCAGCCAAATCTTGTGACGCAAGATGGACGTGACGGGATAGTTCACTAACGGACGCGTACCGAATTTAGCGTGGATGTCACGCAGTTGAATTGAGTCTGACTGGTAATACATCCATTCAATTGGATTACGAATGCATTCCGTCGACAAGTTGGCACCGGTGAGTATGTACTTTATTTTGTGTTTCTCAGCAAACTTGTACATCGTCGCAAAAAACGCGTGATCTTGAGGGGTGTCGATATGAGGTACCCCTGACTTAAAATACGCCAACTGAAGATCACGCATCTCTTGCCAGTCAATAACCTCTGTAAAAAGATCAAGCCCAAGCTTATCAACAATCTTCTCGATGTTGTTAACTGCGACTTGTGAGTTCCAACCTGCGTCAACATGGAACACTAGCGGGCGCAAGCCAAACTCGGTGGCAATATAAGTAAGATACGAACTATCGACGCCACCGCTCATACCAATAATACAATCAAAATCTCTACCATCACCTGATCTTTTAATTTTTTCCACAAGTGTAAGCAATTCTTTATGACCGCGCTCACCAGTGACCCAATTCGGCTTTGTTTTGCGGTAAAAAGTATTGCAATGATCACAAACACCCAACTCATCAAATATGATTCTTGAATCAGAAGAATCCATCACGCAGTTAGCGCAAATCTTAATTGTTCCATTTTTATGCATTTGAGCTTCTCTTTCTAATTACCTTCGCCGGAACTCCACCAACAATCACGTTTTCTGCAACATTTTTGGTTACAACACTTCCCGCAGCAATAACCGCACCTTCACCAATCGTCACGCCTGCAGTGATAATGCAACCCGCTCCAATCCATACATCATTTTTAATTATAATTGGCATATGAACATTTCCGGATATTGGAAACTTCTCACCGATCGATGGAATTTCATGATTGCTAGAAAGGATTTGAGTTCGGTAGCCAATCAACGTTCTATCGCCTATACTCACACCACCAGAAGTTGTGATTAACACATCTTTTGCCAAATCAACGTCGTCACCAATAACCAAGTTTCTTCCAGGCGCTATCCAAACCCCAGGATAGATCACAACCCTTTGTCCAATTTTAGCTCCAACTGCAATCAGAAACATCCGCTTAAATACCAATGCCATCCGATATCGAGGAAGCGAAAGCACCAAACACATTATAAATTCATAAGACACCACCAAAAATGGCTTAATCTTTTTTTTGAATATATTCCACATATTCTAGCTCCTGCTTTATTCTTTCATGAATCGTTGGATAATCCTTTACAGCCTGATACCCCTTGGTGATCACAAGATTTCTTAAGCTCTCATTGTTCAATATCTCTATAATTGCTTCAGCAATTTCGGGAACAGAATCACGTTCGACATATACTGCCGCATCACCGCAGATAGACTTTGCCCACTCTTCTCTTGCCACAATAATTGGTTTCCCATAACACCATGATTCAATTATGTTGTTGCTAAAGCTCTCGAGCTTGCTTAGCAGCAAGACAACATCAACCTGACAATACAAGTCGTGCAGCTTATCTTTTGGCACTTGCCCAACTACTGACACAAAGCCAGAAACATCATGTCTAGTTAAATCATTTTCAAAAACCCGATGAATTTCACAATTGTCATTTGGAGCAGTAAGCAATATGTGAAAGTTTTCAAATTTTTCTTTTAATGCATGAGCAATTGATGGTATAAGCATTACATTTTTATTGAGTTGCCAGCCACAAAGAAAAAGTATTTTGAACGATTCTTTAGGCACGCTTTTCGGCATTTCATAAGCACTTCCATTCTCGAGTAAAGCAATAGAGGGTCGGACAAGTTTTACGTTTCTAAGTTTAAACAAATTCACACCTCTATTTAACATTGAAGGATTTTCAAATATTACTGCATCCGCTCTTTTTACTCCCCAAATCCTGTAAGCATCAATCAATCTCTTTTTAATAAGATTCAAACCCTTATAATGCACCCAGAAGTTGATTTCAGGAAAATAAATATTTGAGTCTGCGGACCCACATATTTGCTTCACTCGATTTAATATAAAACTTGATCCGAAATAGGTATAGACAATTTCGATATTATTTCTCCCAATCCAAATCGGCAAGTAGATTAACTCAAAAAGAACACGAGAAATCGGGTTCCTCGGTGAAACACAAAATTTAAAAGCCCCAGTTTTTGCCAAGTAATCAAATGGGGCTGAATTATTTGCTACTACAAAAAATAATTTTTTGCTTCCTAAATCAATGCCCTCTAATCCAAGAAGAAAGTTCATTGCGACATTTTGTCCGCCACCAGATTTGATTTGCGCAAAATTAATTAATATATTCATGATATTTGGATTTATTTAAGCACTTCCTATAGGAATGTTGTTCAAAACGAACGAGGCTGTGGCCCGTGTGCGCGCCTTTGTCTGCTCCTCATAGCCAGTGATACGACGACCATAATCGTGCTCATGTTCAACGCACAACGCTTACCCGGGTCGCATGGCCATATGCCATTGGGGAATGATCACTTGCGTCTCTTCACGCTTGGTCACCTCATAACTACCCACATCGTCATAAATATTAATTTCTTCGTCATAGACCAACTGGCTGGACTGCGTCACATCATTGACGTAGACCGCTGTGCTCACGACACAGCGTGAGTCAGCACTGAAACGACATTTAAAGCGATGTTGCCCCCAAAATGACACTGATAGTCCAATTTGGTCTGCTTTAACTCCGGGTTGCGCTCACCCTTGCGGTTTTGGTCTAACTGGACGCAGAACTCAGCGTCGCGTCCGCGATCGTATTTTTGCGCAGAGTCAGGTTTTTGTCGATGAGTGTGACGTTGAAAGAAGCCATAATTTGATGGACCAAGTTGTGTTCTTCCATCAGATCTCAGAAACGAAGGATGCTAACCTGATCGACAATATGATCCAAGTTATGCGAACACGCAGAATTTCATAATAAAAGCGACCCAATTGATCTTGAAATTGATCCCCCTGCATAAGTCTCCCTATATTCCGGCAATATAACAAAATGATTTTTTGATTATTTTTGCAAAAATATATCTGATATCACGAAACTTTTCATAATCCACAATTCCTCCATCAACTTTAAATTTTCCATCATGAGTTAGAGCGAACTGCTCAATTTCATAACCTCGCACCATACAAAAAAGTGCGTATTTTTCCGCACCGAATGCTGGCTTCGGTCTCAATGACTTAAGGTTAAACAACATATTATCAAGCTCCGCAATACTCTTAGGCCGATAAACAGAATCCAATTCGGTATAGAAAGATGGACCTAATACTACTGATATTTTACCATAATAAGCCGCCTCAATCCCAATTGTGGACCCAAAGCTAACGACCAAATCGGCATCAAACAGGAGTTGATATGAACTAATTTTGCTTGACGGAGAAATAATATTAATATTTTCAATCGAATTAAGGATCTCTATCTGCTTTAAGTATTTTCTATTGGCATTTGCCACATTTGGGTGTATTCTTACATAAAGCTTAACATCCTTTTCAAATACTTTTGCAATATGTCTTATTCCGTCAATTTGATCTATGAAAAGTTTATCATCCCATTCCTTGCCGATTGCTTGAAATTCATCTTCTGAACTGGTGAATAGAACAACTTTGAATTTTTGCGAAGACCATCCCTCAGGCACCGTTCCTGGAATTTGCTTATTTGTGTAAGATCGATCAAAAATGCTTAAACCATCTGCCTTTGCACTATAGAATTTACCAGCCAAATCTTTTAACTTATATTTGTTTTCCATATATGCTTGCTCTATACGTTTGTTAATTTCATAGATGTTGTGTGGCAGAGTGTTACGAAAGGATTCAATTCTTGATGTCCCTTTTATATATTCAATAATATCAACCTCAAAACCATTCTTTCTAGCGGCTCGAAGGACCGCCCTTGAAGAAGTCAGCCTGCCGTTAAAAACATGAATTATCGAATTAGCATCTTCATTATTCAATATACTCCCCGCCATTTCGTATGTATTTACATATCCTAAAGAAATTGTTTTGAGCAAAAATTGTGAGAACGGATTGTTATCGCGTGCAAGGTGATCTCGTGTGTGATCAATGTACGTAGATAGAGTGGCATACCCAGAGTCAGTGTTATCGTAGCTCCAATTTTTTATTGATTTAAACGAGATATCCTCAATCTTATACGAAAAGTTTCTGTAGTCTATATAATTAACTTTTGTATTTTTTATTTTCTCTTCTACAATTTGAATATATTTTTTTGTTTGGCTCACACAAGATTTACATTGTGAAATCAAGCCTAAAGGATTCGCCTGACAAGAAACGTTACCTGTGCAAGCGTAAATATTCACATCAGACCCACTGCTCGCCGCTTCGATAATCTTAGCGTACATAATATCGACTTCCGGTCGATCTAGCGAACTGAACAGAAAGAATATTTTTTTTGTCATGAGAATATTCGACCTTCTTTAAGTATCACACCAGAATTTTTTGTTGAGAAGTATCCAAAAAAGAGCAGCCAAGTATAAAATAAATTTATGCTGAAAAACACGTGCACTACAAATCCAAAGAAGATATATATAGTTAGCGCGATTATTCCTTTACTCAAATGCTCTTTTGGTTTTTTAATCATCGTATTTAGACCGAATGAAAAAAACCATAATATTAATCCAATGAGACCGGTTTCATAGTAAACTTGAAGAATGTAGCTTTCTGTGTTAAAGCGTTCAGACCCGTGGGCCAATAGACTAGCCGAGCCAAATCCGTTGCCAGCTAGGATTGGAGTATTAAGTATCGACTCCATCCAGATGTCAAACCTACTGCTGTTTATTTGCCCAAAAAATTTCAGAGCAGTATCAAAATCAATAACACTAATGATTCTCAAAAATGGGTCGATATCCATGAAATCAACACTTGAATAATAAGCGGCAACTGTTATAATTAAAATTAAAGTTGACGCATATATAAATTCCGACCAATTAATACTCGCAAATCCAAAAATGATCATGACTAGGGCGACAAAAATAATAGTCTGACTGCCTGAAAGAGAGCCTAAACTTAGTATTAATACAATAAAGATTATATTATGTTTGGCTTCAAACGGCTTTACGAGCCAAATTCCGACCGCAGACAAACACATGTAAGCGGAGTATATCTGAATTGAAATCATGATACTCGGAATTCGCTTCACGCTCCAAGAGGCTAATTCTTCAAATTCAGTATCGTTATAAATGCCAAACAACAGGAAGTCGTAGAAATATTGATAAACACCTATCATACCAATTAATACAGCCATGTAAGAATTGATTTTTGTTATAAATATAAGATTTTTATACTCAATAAGCCCTGCTGATAGAAGCAACATAAGTGGGAGAGCATAAAAGCTGTACTCAACCAATCCGAGAATTGCATCTATAATTCCGTTATTCAGCAATCCAGAAATAAATCCATAAAACAAAAACAAAATGTATATTAGCAAACCTAAATTTGTTCTATTTATCGCCGTTAGGTTTATTTTTTTATTAGCCGAAATAAAAGCAAAGGCTGAATATGCAAGCAAAAACGATGCTGCATATTTATATAATCCAACACCCAAAAAATACTGAATTGGGAGCGATAACGTTGACGAAAAATAAAAAAATAACATCAGATAGGTTATTGTTGAATTTCTCTTCATATTGTTTGATTATTATATTTTATTGATTGATAATATCTTTTATTGATTTAGCGGCTGCTAATTCTTCCACCATAATACTGTTTTCATGACTAGCTGTATAGTTAATGCTACAAATATTGCGATCGGAACTCCGTCTTGAACGCTATTAATAGACATAAAATAACCAAAGAAGATAAAAACTACCGTTGATAGGCCTTGCACGATCAATAGGGTCTTATCTCTCTGCTGGGCATATAAATAGTAATGCGGAATAACACTTACGCAATAGAAAAATATGGCGAGCAATAAATATTTTAGCGTTTGCTCGCCACTGCCATATTCAGCTCTGCCGATATAATTTAGCAAAAAAGGGTATACATTATATATGACTACGCATAATAATGCAGTGTAAAGTGCTGTTTCAAACATGGACTTTGTTATGTATTTTTTGATTTCATTATGGTTTTTGCTTTTTACAACGCTAATTATTTTCGGGAATTCAAAAGAAAGCTTAGAAGCTTCAACTAAACTAAGAACTCCCATTGCCACTCCAATATTCAACATATACACTGCTGCAGTATTTTCGTCATAATTCTTTACAATCAATGTTCTATCGAATGTAAACATGACCTTAGATAAAATCGCTGCCACGAAAAATCCTAGACCCACTTTCAACTGCCGCTTCCATTCGCTAACATCATATTTTATTGCTACATTATTAACTATCTTAATATCGACTTTTTTAATTCCGTAAAAAACTGCAATTAAATTAGAAAATATCCAACATGTAAAAAGGCTTGTCAGATCGTGCTGTATTAATTCGAAATACTCAAGTAAAATATATGCAATAACCCACAAAGCCGATCTTAAAAATAGAATGATGGATGCGGATACTTGTCTGTCTGAAGCAATTAAAAATCTAAATTGCTCTTGAGTTAATAGCTCAAGGATTGCTATGACCGCAAAATAAGCTAATAGCTGGACTGGCACTCCGCTCAACCATGCTATATATAATGCCAACGGAAACAAGATACCACCTATCGTCACGAGAACTGATAGATGCTTTCTCATTATTTCCACTCTTTTCTCTAGACATTCTCCTGCATATAATCTTAAGGAGTATTGGTATATTTCCATACCAAGCAAGGTGACTGAAAAACTAACTAAGGCCGCAAAATTGCCATATATAGATACTTCTGAAGTTGTTAGGTTTTTAGCCAAAAATGAAATAAGCAGTAATTTACTTGCAAGCGAAATTAGACGAAGAGACGTACTCAAAAGACGATCTTTATTTAAAGCAATCATCACTTGTCGGTTCGAATTTCCTAACATTTTTTTTAAGTTCTCTACCAATTATTTTTTCTAGTTTATTCGGCGACAGTCCGTATCCTGGTCTAACACTTTTAACGCTTTTAAGAGTCAGTGTTTCTCCTGCTTTTAAATCTTCTATAAAATACAACGATCTTCTAAATTTCAAATTGCTTTTCTCGCTAGGTTTTCTGTCATAGTTCACATTACCAAGCGCCATCCAAGCTATTTTTGTTTGCTCACAGAGATTTTTTAAATCTAATGGCTCCATTGAAAAAACGTCGTCCGGTCCACCTCCGCTCCGATCAAGTGTGAAATGTTTTTCAATAATACTTGCGCCTAGTGCTACGCTTGTGATTGCGGTTGTGTTGTCTAAAGTATGGTCGGAAAGACCGGTGACCAATCCAAAGCGCTTGATCATGTCTGGAATGGTCCGCAAGTTGTAGTCTTCTGCAGGTGCGGGGTAGCCGCTCACGCAATGCAACACGGCTAACTCTTTACAACCGCCTTCGCGAGCCGCTTCAATGGCTTCGGCAATTTCTTCTACATCTGCCATGCCAGTTGAAATTATCATGGGCTTGCCAGTGCTGGCCGCGTACTTGATCAGGGACAAGTCAACCGCCTCGAAAGACGCAATCTTGTACGCTGGCGCGTTCAGGTCTTCCAGCAGGTCAATGGCCGTGTTGTCAAAGGGCGAGCTGAAGATGGTGATGCCCAACTCCCGTGCGCGGTCAAACAAGGGTTTGTGCCAGTCCCAGGGGGTGTGCGCCCACTCGTACAACTCATACAAAGTGCGGCCAGCCCAAAGCCCGTCGTTGATCTGGAAGTCTGGTAAATCACAGTTCAGTGTGAGCGTGTCCGCCGTGTAGGTTTGCATTTTGATCGCATCGGCGCCTGCCATTTTGGCTTCTTCGATGATGCGGAACGCGGTTTCAATGTTGCCATTGTGGTTGGCCGACATTTCGGCAATCACATACGGTGAATAAGCAAGCCCGATTTTTCGGCCCGCAATGCTGATTTCATTGCTCATTGGATTTCTCCAGCTTCAAGGTGTAACGTTGGCCCAGGTGTTCAAAGTAGGCCGGGAATCGATTCGGGTCGCAAACTCGAATCAAATCAAATTGCTCTGCAATGCTTTTGTGTGGGTCAATCTGGCTGTCTTTCGGTGTGCGCTTGGGGTAATACGTGGCTTGGTCGGTGTCCGTCTGCACTTGCGGGGTAACAAGCGCATAGTTTTGAACTGCGTAGTCGATCATGTCCACTTCGGCAGTAAATAACAGATGATTAATTTCGTCCCATAAGGCGTGCTTGGGGACGGTAATGTGCGCCTTGCGCCAAATGCTCCCACTGTCCACCTTGTCTTCTGCTTCCAGCATGGACAGGGTAATGACCTCTGCGCCTTGCACCAGCGCCCATATATGCGGGCTCCAACCTCTGCCCTTGGGCAGGTCGCTGGCGTGCAGCACAAGGCATGCTTTGTACTGCGCTCTGTCGTTAGCGTTGATGATCTCTGAGCAGGAAATCAAAAATAAAATCTCGCCGCCACATAGCTGTGATTTTTTCTGGACGACATCAACCTCATGCAAGCCTGCTTGCGCTTGCGTCCAGCGCTGGATGTAAGTGTTCACCGGATGCTGTGGGTCACTGCACAAGAGCGTGATTTTCATCTTCCACTTTCATGATGTCGCACACCAGCGATGCCCCATTACCCTCAGTAACGCCACTTGCAGCCAGTGAGACCGTGTACAGCATTTCTGTGCTGGCCATGGTGCTGATGAGGTCGGGTAGTGTTTGTTCGATGGTTTTGCTTGTCAACAAGAGTGTTGCGCCAACGTGGCTCAGAGCCAGAGCAATGGCCTCTTGGTTTTGAGCCAACACGACCTGAATACTCGGGAGCCCCAAGCAACACCGCTCCCACGATGTGCCGCCCGCTGCACCAATGGCCAAGTCGTTCTCGACCATCAGCTGGGCCATGTTGTTCACGCCCACCAACACCTCGGTGGGCCAAGGCATTTGCGCGGCTTGGGCCTGCACTTGGGCCAGCCATGGTGCATGCGGCCCCATGACCACGGTCACGCGCAAGTCGGCTGACAAGCTGCAGCCTTGTAGAGCCGCCAGTACTTGCCCTGTGACGTTGTCTTTGTCCACCCCGCCCATGGTGATGAGCAAGCGTTGCAGCTGCGGCTTGGCTTGGCGGCGGGCCTGGCTTTGCACACGCAAAGCTGCAAACTCAGGGCGCAGCAGGGCATATTGCGGGCCAATCAAGGGGGTGGTTTTGCCTTTAAGCAAGCCGTCATAGTCCTGTTTGCTTCGTCCCAAGTTTTGGTCTAACAACAAATCGCAAGCGTGCGGCCTGTCGGCCAAGTCATCAATGACCATGATGCGTTTGGCTTGGGGGCGCAGCGCTTCTTCCCAGCGGGCATCCAATGCGTAATGGTCCACCACCAGCCAATCCACTGTTTGCGCGCCCAGTGCACGCTTGGTTTGTTCGGCGTCATCAGCCCAGCTTGTGCCCAGCCACGCGGCGTGGGCGGGGTCTGCCGGGGCGCTGAAGTTGGGTTGCGGTTGGCTCTGGGCAAGCGCTTTGTGCCCACGTTGCGTAACCAAGTCGAGCAGGTGCCCAGAGTGCGGGCGGCAAACAAAAGTGCATTGCGCCCCTTGATCGCGCAGCGCATCGGCCAGCGTAAGGCAGCGCATCACATGACCGGTGCCAATTTGCAGCGATGCGTCGGCGCGAAAGGCGATATGCATCAGCCTTGGCTCTGTTCGTGTTGCATGGCTTTGAACAGCCATTCGGTGCGTTGCCAGTCTTCTGGCGTGTCAATGTCTTGTACACGGTGGCGTGGCAGTGGCACGGGGGCTGCATCCTGGCTGAACAGGGGCTTGCCCGCCAGCCATGCGCTGGCTTTGCCCCAATAAAACTGCCCGGCGTCGTGCCAGGCTTCTTCCAGGTCTTGCGAGCGGGTGCCAAAGTTTTCGGGCTGGAACATTTCTACCCGTTGCTGCGCGGTGATGCGAATGGCCCGCTGGATGGGAAAGGCGTAACTCGTCACACTAAAAGCGTAGTCTGCCCCGCTGCTTTGCAGGGTTTGCAGGCCGCGCTGCAAGTCTGTCGCCTGTACTAAGGGTGCGGTGGCGTAGATGCAGCAAACTTCTTGGGCCTGTGCTCCGTGTTGGTTTTGCCAGGTCACGGCATGCGCGATGACGGGAATGGTGCCAGCGTGGTCGTCTGACAATTCGGGCGGGCGCATAAACGGTACATCTGCACCCAGGGCCTGCGCCACTTGCGCGATTTCGGCATCGTCTGTGCTGACGATGATGCGGTCAAAGCACCCGCTTTGCTGCGCAGCCGCGATGGACCACGCAATCATGGGTTGGCCGCCAAAGGGCTTGATGTTTTTGCGCGGTATGCGCTTGCTACCGCCACGGGCGGGGATGATGGCCAGCCTCATGCAGCCAAAACCTTTTGCAAAACAGCTAATACCTGGTCTTGCTGGCTGTCGCTCAGGGTTTGGTACATGGGCAAGCTGATCGCCTCGGCGTAATACTGCTCGGCTTCCGGATAGTCGCCCAGCTTAAAGCCCATGCGCTGGTAGTGCGGCTGGGTGTGCACAGGTATGTAGTGCAGATTGACGCCAATGTCCTGCTCGCGCAGTGCTTCAAACACTTGGCGATGGGTCTTGTTGATCTTGTCCAGTTGGAGGCGGATGACGTACAAGTGCAGGCCCGAATAGCTGTCCGGGTGCTGCCAAGGCGTGGTCACGGGTAGGCTAGCAAGCAGCTGGTCATAGCGCTGAGCCAGCTGGTGACGGCGTGCCACAAAGGCGTCCAACCTCTGCATTTGGCTTACGCCCAGGGCCGCCTGCAGCTCGGTCATGCGGTAGTTGTAGCCCAGGTCAATTTGCTGGTAGTACCAGGGGCCGTCTGGCGCGTGCGTCATGTGCGCAGTGTCGCGGGTAATACCGTGACTGCGCAGCAAAGCCATTTTATCGGCCAGCTCATCGCTGTTGGTCAGGGCCATGCCGCCTTCGGCGGTGGTGATGATTTTGACCGGGTGAAAGCTGAACACGGTAATGTCACTGTAGCGGCTGTTGCCAATGAATTCGCCCTTGTATTTGCCGCCAATGGCGTGCGAGGCGTCTTCAATGATCTTAAAACCGTACTTTTGACCCAACGCATGAATGGCCGCCATGTTGCAAGGCTGGCCACACAGGTGTACAGCCACCAACAACTTTGGCAGCTTTCCGGCTTTTTCTGCAGCAAGCAGCTTGGCCTCCAAAGCCTTCGTGCATAGGTTGTAGGTGCGGGGGTCAATGTCGACAAAATCTACCTGGGCACCACAGTACAGACCGCAGTTGGCTGAGGCCACAAAGGTGATGGGGGTGGTCCACAGCCAGTCGCCCTGTCCCAGCTCCAAAGCCATACAAGCAATGTGCAGGGCCGACGTGGCGCTGTTAACCGCCAGCGCGTGCTTAGCGCCTACGTGCTTGGCCACGGTTTGCTCAAACAGCGGGACTTGTGGGCCTTGCGTCAGAAAGTCTGACTGCAACACGGCCACGACCGCGTCAATGTCGGCTTGGCTGATGTCCTGGCGGCCGTAGGGAATCATCTTTAAATGCTCCCGATTTTTTCGCGGTTGGCGTCAATCCAAGCTTGCAGGTCTGCGTCTGTCATCCACTCGGCGTTGTTGTCGCTCGCGTACACAAACCCTTCAGACACTTTTTTGCCGTCTTTGATGCGCTCAGGGCTGCTGCCCCAGTTATTGATGGTGGGCAATATTTTGAAGTGCTCAGGGTACTCGAAAGTGTAGTAAGAGTCTTCGGCTCCAATCATCTGCTCGTGTAGTTTTTCACCGGGGCGGATGCCCACAATTTCTTGCTTGCACTCCGGCGCAACCACACGGGCCAAGTCGGTTACCTTCATGGAAGGGATTTTCTTGACGTAAATCTCGCCACCCACCATATCTTCAAATGCATGCCAGACCAGTTCGACACCTTGCTCCAAAGAGATCATGAAGCGGGTCATGCGCTCGTCGGTAATGGGAAGCACGCCCTTGTCGCGAATAGACAAGAAAAACGGTATAACTGAGCCTCGCGAGCCCATGACGTTCCCGTAGCGCACGACGGAGAATTTGGTGCCGTGCTCGCCCGAATACGCGTTGCCCGCCACAAACAGCTTGTCGGACGTTAGCTTGGTAGCGCCGTACAGGTTGATGGGGCTGCTCGCCTTGTCGGTTGACAAGGCGACCACGCCTTTAACCCTTTTGTCAATGCAGGCGTCGATCAGGTTCATGGCGCCGTTGACGTTGGTTTTGATGCACTCAAAGGGGTTGTATTCAGCCGTAGGCACAATTTTGGTGGCAGCGGCATGAACCACGTAATCAACACCATCCAGGGCGCGGTAAAGGCGCTCTTTGTCGCGTACATCGCCAATGAAAAAGCGCACACGGCTGTCGCCATCAAACTTTTTAGCCATGTCCCATTGCTTCATCTCGTCACGCGAAAAGATGATGATTTTTTTGGGGTTGAACTTGGCCAGCGTCATGGGCACAAAGGTGTTACCAAACGAGCCAGTGCCGCCGGTGACGAGGATGGTTGAATTTTTTAACATGAGGGCTCACAAATTTTTTACGTCAAAACTACAATCAAAATATTTATGTTGATTTTGGACTTTCGATTCTTTCTGATACCTCTGCTCTAAGCGCCTCAATCTCCACCTTCAGCGCGTCGTACTCTTCCATCTTGCGTTTCAGGAACCGGCTGGTCAGCGCCACTTTTTCGGCAATGCCCTGAGGAGTGAGCAGGTAGACGTACTTGAACTTGTTCTTGCTCTTGGAAAAGTTCGCCATCTTCACAAAACCCTTGTCTATGAGGGCGTTGAGGCAGTAGTTCA
>SXGU01570512.1_pt1 | contig 22930 bp, 17 predicted proteins | sample 3174531 | NCBI WGS metagenome assembly SXGU01 (sample SAMN11356863, study PRJNA531348) | freshwater metagenome | isolation source: freshwater sample F1-140 | place: China: Fuxian Lake, Yuxi | collected 2017-12-25
ACAAAAAAGCCGAGCCGCTGTGCTCGGCTTTTTTGCCGAAAAAACGGTTGTTTGCTTTCTTTAACACTGCTAAAATCAATTTTCGATGACACACCAAAATTTTATCGTTCGCCCTTTGCAGGAAAATGATATAGATGAATGGTTTCGGTTGCGAAAACTGCTTTGGGACGCGACCAGCGACGACGAGCATAAAGCCGAAATGATGGACATTTACGAACATACGGAAACGCAGTTTGTTTTGGTGGCGGAAGCGAGCGCGGGAAAACTCTGCGGATTTCTCGAAGCGAGCATTCGCCCGTTTGTTGAAGACTGTCACAGCGATCACGTCGGATATTTGGAAGGTTGGTTTGTCGAAACGAATTACCGGCGCAGCGGCATCGGCAGAAATTTGGTGCGCGAAGCCGAAAAATGGGCGCGGCGACGCGGAGCCAGCGAGATGGCTTCGGACGCGGAAATCGGCAATGAAATGAGTTTGCAGGCGCATCTCAAACTCGGTTATGAAGAAACTTCGCGCCTCATTCACCTGCGGAAAGAGTTGAAATGAAGGACAAGAAAATGACAATTCAGAATCGGAAACTGCTGTTGTGCTGCGTTTTATGGTTGGTTTTTTCGATAAATTCGGCGAAAGCGCAGTCAATCAATTCGAGTTTTCCAACCGCCGTGACGACGAATGAAATCAGCGGAACGATCAAAGCGCGCGATGTCGGCGATGCGCGTTTGACCAGTTACTATTACACTTTTAACGGCGCGCAGGGCGATATTTTCGTTAATGTCGTGACGACGAACTTAAACGGCGATATTGATATTTTTAATGCTGACGGCTTGCGTCCGCTGACGAAAATTATGGTTTACGCCGACTCCGCGCAGAATGAAACCGGACGAGTCATTTACCTACGCAAACCGGAAAAGTTGATTTTGCGTGTCGAAGGACGAACGCCGAACGACGACGCGGCGACTTTTAAAGTGAAATTCGCGGGAAGTTTCGTCGCCGTCAAAAGCGAGAACGAACAGGAAGTTCCGCCTGTGCCCGAATTGAAATCTTCCAATCAAACGGATATTCGCGTTAATTCGGTCGGCACGATTATCGAAGTCGTTCCGAAAACCGCTGTTCCGGCAAAGGAAACCGTCGCCGCGAAACCGTCCGAGCCGGAAAACGCGGTGATGGAAATCAGCATTCAAAAAGCCGATGAAAAAACCGTGATCGCGCAGATGGACACCGGTAAAAAAGACGACACGAAAATAGAAATCGCAGAAGATTCGATTGCCAAAGCGGAAGTTAAAAACACGGAAACAACAGCGGAAGTAAAAGAAGCGACAGTTGCAGTTGATGAAAATCCGCAGACGGAAACCGTGCCGAACGAAGAAAAAACCGTGTCCATCAGAGAAATTCCGGCGGAGACGAAAGCGAAAAAGTCTGTCGTTAAAACAAAAATTCCGCCAAAAACGAAAAAAGCCAGACCGGAAAAAATAATCGAGCCGAATCCGCTTGAAAATATTCGTTTGATCGTCTTATTTAAAGACGGCAAAAAAATCGAGCGTTTGATGAGCGAAGTATTAAAAGTCGGCGTTGATAAAGGAATTTTGACGGTTATTTCTAAAAACGGTTCGGTCGGTCGTTACTCGATTCTCGATGTTGCCAAAATGACGATTGAGTAATTACCTACGCAAATAATTAATTTTTCTCAGCGATTAACTGTTTCAAACGCGCCAAAAGCTGGCTGTTCGGGTTGGTTTGCTCAAGTTTGTCCAGAGTTTCTTTGGCGTTTTCACCTTTGTTCATCCGATTATAAGCGACGGCGAGATTATAAAGCGTCGGTTCGTGTTTCGGATCTATTTCCAAAACTTTTTGAAATTCTTTGACCGCACGGTCGTAATCCGGATTTTGCCGCTCGACGAAAGTCGTTCCTAAATCGGTTCGCGCGTTGACATCGTTCGGATTGATGAGCAGCGCGGCGGCGTAATATTTCTCGGCGTTTTCAAATTGACGATTGTCGAAATACGCGTTCGCCAGTTGAACGTTCGCCTGAAAATCGCCGGGTTTGAGCGCGACGCCGCGCTGATAAAACTCAAACGCTTTGTCATATCTTCCAATCTGCGCATACATATCGCCCGCATTCATCTGCGCAGCAAAATTCTGCGGTTCGTTCTGCGCGCGGTCCAGCTTTTCCTGAACGTCCGGCATCATTCCGCCGTTGTTCGGCGCTGTTGCGGCGGCTGAAGAACTGGTCGGCGGCGCGTTCGGAGAAATCGGCGCCGAAGTTGTCGCCGTCGTTTGCGAAATTGCGTTGCGGTTAATCGAATTAGCGGCAAAAAAACCGATTGCCAAACCAACTGCCAAACCGATGATCGCCGCAAAAATATTTTCTTTCTTCATTTAAAAACTACTGTCTGACTCGTCTGAAATAAACGTCCTGTTTCAGTTCTTTTTCGCCCGGCGACCAATTAAAACCGTTTTGATTATTCGGAACAAAAGTGTCGAATTGCAGTGATGGCTGCTCCGTCATTTCCCAGCCTTCCGCGCCGAGCTTGGCGACGGCTTTGGCAAACGCAACGTCTTTCGCTTGATTTAAGCCCGCTGCTTTTGAGCGTTCGGAGTTTTCCAGCCGAAAATCCTGCAAAAATTTGTTGTAAACAAGCTCGCCGCGCACTTCTTCGTTGCGGCAGCCGTTCGCCTGCAAATAACAAATGTTTGCCGCGCCGTTGAAAATCGCCTGCGTTTCCGTATTCGGAGCGAGATAAACTGCTGTAATCGCCGCGTATTCCCATTGCACCGAAACTGATTTTTGCGCCGTTGCCGACCAATCAAAAATCTGCGTTGCGATCAAAATCGCTAAAATTCCGAGTGCCGCGCCCGCGTAAATTGCTGAAGTTTTTTTCATCGTAGATAACCTCTCCAAAAATCTGACGATCAACACGCGCGACACTCTTTAGATGTTGCGTTTTTTAAGCGTAACTGTGCAAACCGGGAAGCAGATAGCTCACGCCCAAATACGTAAAAATCACGAGCAAAAATCCGATAATCGCGAAATAAGCCGAACTTCTGCCGCGCCAGCCGCGCGAAATGCGCGTGTGCAAAAACGCGGCGTAAGTCAGCCACGCGATCAGCGCGCCGGTCTCTTTCGAGTCGAACCCCCACGGTCTGCCCCACGATTCGTTCGCCCAAAATGCGCCGGTAATCAAAAGCATTGCGAGACCGGCAAACGCCAAACACGCCGTTTTGTACATTAAACTGTCGAGCGAATCGAGCGACGGCAATCGTTCGCGCAGTTTCTCGGTTCTGAAACCAAACAAAATCACGAAAAACGTTCCGGCTAAAGCTGTAATCAAACCGGCAAGCTCGACCGGGTTAGCGTTCAGGCTGGTAAATATTTTATCACCGTTTTGCTGCAAAAATTGCCGCGCCGTCATTTCCAGCTGAGCCGGAGCTAAAGCGGCAAATTCCTGCGCGGAAAGATTTTGCTTTTCCGCAATCGCGCGACCGACGGTAAGGTACTGGCTCGAATCCTGAGCGATTTGACTTTGCAGTTTCGGCAAAACCGCATCGGTTGATTTTATGCCCGAAACGAGAAGTGCAATCGCCGCGATCTGCACAACAAACGCAATTTTGAGCAACAGACCGCCGATTTTTTTCGCCGCTTCGCTGTTTTGATACAGGTAAACTGTATAAGAAACGACGACGCCGAGCAGCAAAATTCCTGCGAGCGCGAGCGTCGCGCCAACATACGGAATTTCAATGCGGAAAAATCCGGAAAACGGTTTTCCTCCCGCCGGATTCGGCACGAACATTCCGGCGCGGTAAATAAAATCGGTGAAAACGGAAAATTTGCTGACCGACGCAATTACGCTGATCGCGAAAATGCTCGACCAAATCGCCATCGCCTCGACTTTGACGCGGTCTTTTAACAAGTAAATTACCGCAACCGCAAAACAAACGAGCGCGACGCCGTAACTCAAAGACGCGACGCCGACGTGAATCGGTCGCCAGTAAGAATCGAGAACCGGCGGCAAATCAACGAATTCGCTGCCGATAAATCTGGCTAAAACTAAAATCAGAGCGGCGAGCGGCAAGGTAAACGCGCTCAGAACCTGAAAATTTTTGCGGTGCGCGAAAAGCAGCGTTGCGATTCCGGCGCCGAACGCGAACGCGAGACTTAAATCATAGAGATTGGCAAACGGAATATACCGAAAAACCCACGGCGTTTCCATGTTGCCGCCCGCGCGCATCATTGCGATTTCGCGGTCGTAAGCCGCGACCCAGCGCACGAGCCAGCTCGCCAGATTAAAGAAAACGCCGAGCGTTCCCGTCCACAAACCGATTTTCTGCGCCATCGCTGACGGCGCATACAGATTCGTCAATTGAAACAGCGCGGCTAATAAATAACAGGCGAGCGCGAGCATCATCAGAGCGCCGTCGGAAATAAAATTCGCTCCCATCTGCAACCGCAAACCGAGCATCAGGAAAGCTCCGACAAATGCCAGAATCGCCGGAAGATGTGCCGTCCACGCTGGAGAATTAGAGAGTTCAGTGGTTTTTCCGCCGAGCGCAATATCGTTTTGTAATCTGCTGACTTCTTCCATATCGTTATAAAAATATAAACTACCGTGATAAAAACTTTGATTGAAAAATTATGAAAACTGATTTATTCAACAGACCGCGCCGCCAAATCATCAGCGATCTTTTTGAATTTGTCTTCAAATCCTAAATGATTACGATTCGCATTGCCCGCTAAAACGACTTTGAACGCGCCGTTTTCGGTTTGTTCGATTTGCGCCCAAATGCGGCGGTGCGAAAAGAAAAAGACGAAAATCAGCGCGCCGATCAAACCGAAACCGCCGAAATACCAAGCGATAAACGCTCCCTGATACGGATCGTATTTGATGGAGAGAACGTGCGCGAGCGGCGCTTTTTCAAATTCGCTCAGACGCCATTTAAAGCCGGCGCGCGGCGCGCCAATCGGAATGTTATCCGGCATCTTGTTGGAGAAAGCGTAAACTTTGGATTTTTCTCCGTCGGGCGTCGTCACAATTAAAATCGCCGCCGGATTATTATAATTCGCCGAACGCGTGTCGGGCTGTCCGCCGGTCAAAACGAAATCCGGCATAAACGAATCGTATTCGATCTTCGTCCCGTCGGGCAGATTCGCCGAACCGTTGCGCATTAAATCAACCGTGAGCGGCGCGCCGCCTTTTTCCGGCGTTAATTCGAGCTTCATCGTGCGCGCGCTGCCGACCGGAACGGTTTGCGCCTGAAAAAATCGGTAGCCGCGATAACTGAACGGATTGTTCAAACTGACATCGGCGACGGTTTCGCCGTATTCGGGATCGTTGATTTTGATTTGCGTGCGCCAGTCGAGCGTGTTGGTCACGCCGATTTCGCCGTTTGGATTGATTAATCGCTGCTGAATATCGGTGCAGTCAATCGTAAACGGCAGCTGGACGTTGTATTTTTCTTTTTGGTCAAGATTAAACTGAATCAGCTGAATCTGATCGGTCAGCTCGCCCGGCGTCATTCGCACATCGGCGTCGAATCCCGTTTGAAGCGCAACGAAATGACCGAGAAAAAGCGTGAGCAGCGCGACGTGAACGATGTAAGCGCCGAGCCGATTAAATCGTCCGGCTTCACCGAACACGTAAAAATAATTGCGCGAAATAATCTCCGAGTAAATCTTTTTTCCGTCAGTGTCGGTCGCGTAGACGTTTTCCGTGTTTTGCGCCGTTTGAGTTTTAAAGCCGTATTTGCGAAAAACGCCGGTGATGCGGGCAATCGTTTCGTTCTGATCGGCGGTTTTAACGGTAATCGTCGCGTTTTGTTTTTGTTTGAGCAGAAAACCGCGCGTCGCGTAAATTTTCGGTTTAGTGATATATTTCCAAGCGGTCGGGAAATGATCAATCGAAGCTAAAACGATGTTGAGCGACAAAAGCAGCAGCAAAAATTTGTAATACCAGCTGTAATAAACGTCAAAAAATCCGAGCGATCCGAAAACCAGCTTTTCCGCCGGTGTCAGCGACGCGTAGTAAGCGTCAAAACCCGGCACATTCTGCTGGATAATCAGCATACCGAGCATTGAAAGCGCGACCAAAACGCACAGCAAAACGATGCCGAATCCGACCGAACTCAAAAAATCAAGGATTTGATTGAGAATCGGAGCGGATCTCGGTCTGACGACTTCTTTCGCTTTTAAGGTATCTTCTGCGGCTGACATTTTTGTTATTATTGCTATAAAAAATCATAACTTAGCCAAACTTTTTTGTCATCCTGTTAAAAATTAGTTTCCCTTTTAAGCAAAAGAAGTTTGGATTTTCTGTGAGCGTTTGGAGAATTGATTTTTACAAGTTATTCTTTACTATATTTTGCAGTCTCGGCTGCTTCTCCGAATCAAATTTAGATAGACAAAATGGAAATAGCAACGGCGGAAATTCAGGAAGCGAAAACGTTCGGTTTGCGCGAAAAACTCGCGGCTTTTGTTGAGCTGACAAAACCGCGTATTGCGCTGATGCTGATTTTAACATCGGCAGCCGGATTTTATCTCGGTTCCAGCAACGGCTTTAATATTACTCTGTTTATTAATTCGGTTGTCGGTATTGCGCTGCTCGCTTTCGGAGTCGCCACATTAAATCAATTCATCGAAAAAAATACGGACGCGCTGATGACGCGAACGGCGAAAAGACCGCTCGTTGTCGGCAAAATTTCACCGGCGGAAGCGCTGATTTTCGGCATAATTCTCTGCGTCGGCGGCGAAATCTACCTCGCTTTTTTAGTCAATGCGCTGACGGCGATTCTCGGTTTGATCGTTATCGTCGGCTACGTTTTGCTGTACACGCCGCTGAAAACCCGCACATCGGCTTCGACCGCAATCGGTGCGATTCCCGGCGCGATGCCGCCTTTGATGGGCTGGACTTCAGCCGCGAACGAAATCACACTCGGCGCGTGGATATTGTTCGCAATGCTTTTTTTGTGGCAGTTTCCGCATTTTCTCGCCATCGCGTGGATGTATCGCGAACAATACGCCAAAGCCGGAATAAAAATGCTTCCGGTCGTTGAGCCTTCCGGAAAAATTACCGCCCAGCAAATCGTTATATTTACGGTATTGTTGCTGCCGGTCAGCGTGATGCCGTATTTTTTCGGCGTCGCCGGAATCGTGTATTTGGTCGGCGCGTGTCTGCTCGGAATCTGGTTTTTATGGGCGAGCGTGCAGGCGGCGCGCGCGAAAACAAACGAAAAGGCGCGCACTTTGTTGCTCGTTTCCGTTTTGTATCTGCCGATAATTTTCGCCTTAATGGTTTTTAACCATCTCTAAATTCGGCAGCCGGTGAAACATCCGTTTTTATGTAATTTATGGAAGTCGGAACGCTCGAAACTGTAGTCGAAACCAAAGAAAATCGCCGTCGTCGTCCGGGTTTGTCCGGCACCGGAAGCGGCGGCAGCGGCGGCAACAAACGCGGCGGTGGCGGCGGCGGAAACAACGGAGGCGACGATTCGCCGAATAACAGTCGCGATGTTCAGGAAACCGAACGCTACAAGCCGAACAAATCGAAAATCTTGATGTGGTTTTTGCTGGTCGTCGTGATAATGACGTTCGGCGGTTTAATCGGCGCCTACATCGTTATTTCCACAAACAAAGTTCTCGAGTGGCAGCCGTTTGTGCTTCCGGTTCAGGTCTGGATCAGCACTCTGCTGATTTTGCTGAGCAGCTTTTCTTACGAAGCCGCTCGCCGCGCAATCGAAAAAGAAGATCAGCCAAAATCGAAAAAATGGCTGATGACGACGACGGTTTTGGGCGCGGCATTTATCTCTTCGCAAATTCTGGCTTGGTGGGCGCTGGTGCGACAAGGTTTTTATGTGCAGAGCAATCAATACGCCGGATTTTTCTATATTTTAACGGCGGTTCACGCTCTCCACGTGCTCGGCGGACTCGTTGCGCTCGGGTCAATCGTATTGCGCACATGGAATCATCAGACGGAAAACGGAGAAAGCGCGTTAAGGCTTAAAACGATGGCGCAGGTCGTCGGTTGGTATTGGCATTTGATGGGCGGATTGTGGCTGACGCTGCTGTTTCTGCTCGGTTTCTGGAAATAGAACTGCTATGCAAAATGTGCTCGAAAAGCAGGAAAAAACATCGTTGCTGACAATCAATATCGTCTCAATCGCGGTTCCGCTTGTCGTCGCAATACTTTTATCATTTCCCAATAAACTCTATCTCGGCGAGTGGACGAAAAATCTTTCTCACATTATCGGTTTTATCAATACATTGACAACCGTTTTACTGATCGCGGGGTTGTTTTTTATCAAGCAAAACAATATAAAATTTCATCGTATCGCGATGACCGGCGCGTTTTCTCTCGGAAGTTTATTTTTGGTTTGTTACGTTCTTTATCATCTTTCCAATCCGTCAAACAAATTCAATGGCGAAGGCGCGGTTCGCTACGTTTATCTTTTTCTGCTCATCAGTCATATCGCATTGTCTATGATTGTGCTGCCGCTAGTTTTGCGCGCAATGTTTTTTGCTGTTACGGGAAAAATTGCCCAACATAAATCCATCGTAAAATACGCGTATCCGATCTGGCTCTACGTATCAGCGACCGGCGTAATCGTTTATCTACTGCTTTATCATATATTTCCGGCTAAATAATTTTTTACAAATTCTTCTTGAATCCGCCGCTTTAATTGTGATAAAATTTTTTTTGTTGAAAAGTTGATCACCGAAGTCATTTTTATCCTGTAAATGGCGCGGGGGAACCAATTAGTTTTTCGATTTAGTTCATTGTCGAGAAACAGGGGCGAAGCGTAGATGTGAAATATACGCGGGGATAATTCTTCGTTCCTAGCCCGTCAGCTAACCTCGTAGGTGTTGCAAAGAGTTACAGCAGAAGTTTTGCCGTTTTGGCGCGATTTTGTGTGTGCTTCGCGCTCTGCTTTTTCAACATTCAAGCAGACATCCGGTCTCTTCAAAGATGAAAAGCTCCGTAAGCATTTACGGAGCTTTTTAATTTTTAAACTGCGATTGAAACGTTATGTCATCAAAACATAAAAGCGCTGATTATCTAAAATCAGCGCTTTTACCGAAGGTGTTTTTACTTTTCCGGAGAAGGTTTCGTTTCCGGTTCTCCGCGTTTCTTTAACTGCGGCGGACCATCGGAACTCGAATCGCTGCTGCTTGAATCACCGTTCGTTACGGTAGAATCCGTTGAATCCGGTGTCGGCTGACGACGTTTCAATGTCGGCTTTCCGGCTTCTCCTTCATCAAAGTCGCCGGTAACTCCGGCTTTCGCATTTGAAAGTCGTAACAGATGCGATTTGACCCGCTGAAATTCCGAAGTGCTGATTATGTATTCCTCTTTTTCGTTAAATCTCGCAACCAACGCCAAACTGGAATCGCGCCGATCAATTGACTGCGGATGTGACGAAAATAACTTGGCGATAGTGCCGGGTTTTTTCTTGTTTTTAGAAGCTAATTTTTCAAACATCGTGGACATCGAGGTCGGATCGTAGCCGGAAGCATAAAGATACTGCACGCCGAGTCGGTCGGCTTCTTCTTCGGCGCCGCGGCTGAATTTTAGCATACTCAATCCGCCCAAGATTCCGCCTGCGTTTTGCAGAACCGTGCTGACAATCCCGCCGCCGAAAATGATTCCCGCCAGCATTCCGTAATTCATCGCCTGCGCTTTTCCTTGATTTTCCATCGCGTGTCTTGCCGCGACGTGCGCGATTTCGTGCGCCATTACGCCTGCTAATTCAGCTTCATTATCCGCAGCGAGAATCAGTCCCTTATTAACGAAAAAATATCCGCCCGGAAGCGCAAAAGCATTGACTTCATCACTGTCAATAACTTTGATCGTAAACGGAATTTTAGCGTCCGAATGAAGCACGACATTTTGACCGACGCGGTTGACGTATTCGGTGATCACCGGATCTTCAACCAATTTCGCTTGTTGTTCAACTTCAAGCGAAAGCTGTCTGCCGAGAGCGATTTCCTTTTCCTGCGAACCGCCGAGCCAGCCGAAAATCTTGTCCGAACCGTTATTAATTTTTCGTTTGCCAATCAATTCGGGATTTTCTTTTTCGGAAAGCGGACTTTTCGCGCCGGTCTGAGTTTGCGCCGGAGCCGGATTTTGAGCTTGCGTTTTTTCCTGTTTTTTCTTTTCTTTTTTGTCTTTGGCTGTCTGATTTTTATCGTCTTTATTCGCGGCTGCCGTTTGCGCGGCGACGTTCAGCGGGTAAAAAGCGACAGCGCTGAACCAAACGGCAAAAACCATCGAAAAAGCACCCATTTTGCGAACCGAATCTCTGTGCATTTCTTCCTCCAAAATCTTACTGTGCAGATTTTCTATTCTATCTCTTAAATGTTTTGTGAATCAACGTTTTTTTGATGCGGAATATTCTTGTTGAGTTGTGAAGTTTGGGAAAAAAATTAACCGCTGAAACCGAGCACGGAGAATTAGCGAATATTGTTGTTTTTTTCAAACGCAAAGTTTGGTAAAATACTCGTCCGACCGGTCAAACTGACGAATTGGCGGCGCAACTTCCAAAAACTGTTCGATCTAATAAACTTCCGATCCGGCTTTCCGCAAAAAGATTACAAAATTTGATGAAACGAATTCAGGAAAAAGTCAAAGATATTGTTGACGTTCGCTCGTACGAAAGTCTTCAGGATTTCATTTCAAATCCGGCGCAAACTCTCGCGATTTATCATTTCACCGATTTAACGTCGGACTTGATGGCGAAATGGCTTGATACGATGGCGCAGATTGAGCCGGAAAGCGGGGAAGCTGCGGCGCTCGCGGGCTATCGCGGCGTCGGCAAAAGTCATTTTTTAGCGACGCTCGGTGCGATTGCCGCGCAACCGGAATTGCGTTCGCGCATTACGGACGCGCATGTTTCAGCGAGCGCGCAGCAACTCAAACGCCGTCGCTATGCCGTTGCTTTTGCGCGGCGCGGTTTGTTTCCGACTCTGCTCGACGAAATCAAAGCGGCGATTGCGCAGACTTTTCAATTAAATGCCGCGGAATTAAACTTTTCGCTGCCGGATTTATTAAAGTTTGCGGTCGAAAAATCGGGCGACGCGCCGTTCGTTTTGTTGATTGACACGGCTTTCGAGCGCACGTCGAGAGTTTTGCGCGATGACGGCGTGCTGCTCGGTCAAATCGCGCAGGCGACGGAAAATTTAAATATTTTTATCGGCGTCGCGCTCGACGATGATATTGCCGGAGCCGACGGCGTTAACGCGGCGATTTCGCGCAGCTACAAAATTGATTACCTCGACCAGGAACATCTCTACCGCATCGTCAACACGCGAATTTTTCCGAAGCAGCGCCAGATGACGCCGGTTCTGCACGAAATTTACACGCATTTCAGAACGGTTTTTTCTGATTTTCGCTGGAGCGAGCAGCGCTTTTCGGCGCTTTATCCGCTTCATCCGATAATTTTGGAAACGGCACCGTTCGTTCGTTTATACGCCCCGGAATTTTCGTTGCTGGGATTCGCCGCCGAAGCGGGACGAAAAATTTTGGGACGACCGGCAGATTCTTTAATCGGTTTGGACGAGGTTTTCGACAAAGTTGAAAACAATCTGCGAAAAGTCGGCGAATTAGCCGCCGCTTTTACGGTTTACGACAAAATCAACGCGCAAATAATCGCGCAAATTCCGATTATGCAGCGTTTGCAGGCGAAAATGATTTTGAAGGCGCTGTTTTTGCTTTCGCTCGACGGCGAAGGCACGACCGCCGGAGAAATCGGCGCGGCAATGCTGATTTCCGACGAAAACGATGTGCACAACCAGCGCCGTTTGGTCGCCGATTTGCTCGAAACGTTCGTAGCTGTGTTTCCGAACGAGCTTTTGCGGACTGATGAGAACGGGCGCGAAATTCGTTACGGTTTTAAGGTCGAAGGAAAAGAAAATCTCAATAATGCATTGGCGTCGGCGAGCGCGAAAATTTCGCCCGCCGCAATTCCGAAAGTCTTGCGGCGTTTTGCTCGCGAAAAATTTTCGGACTGGACGATCTCCGACGAAAATCCGCCGAATTCGCCGAACTGGATGGAAAGTCAGTTAATTTGGCGCGGCGGTTTTCGGCGCGGTCGCATCACCTGGAATTTGGAAAACAGCGGCAGCGCGCTGCAAAAAGAACAGCTCGGCGCAGAATCGCTCGAATGGGAATTGATTATTAATTCCAAAAAAGAACGAATGGAGCCGCAGCCGGACGGAACGAAAACTCCGACGGTTTTCTGGCAGCCCGATTGGTTGCGCAAAGATGAAACGGAAACGATTCTTCGTTACTGCGCGCTGCTCACTCAACCGGAACTGCACGCCGAATACGGCGAGCAAATTCACGCGGCGGCGCACGCGCACTCGCTGGCGGTCGAAAAAATCTGGGAACGTATTTTCCTGATTGACGGAACGATTGTGATTGACGGGTTTGATTACAATTTCACGGAAGAAGCGCGCGCCAAACAAAATCTTTCGGAAATGTTCGCTGTAATGCTCGAACCGCTGTTTGAAATGCGCTTTCCGAATCATCCGCATTTCGCTAAACCGCTCGGAATGAACGAAGTTGCGGTGCTCGTCAACGATTTGTTCGGCGGCGCGCGGCAAAATATGGAAGAAGTGCAGCGGCTGGCTGAAACTTACGCGCTGCCGCTCGGTTTAGTCGGTTGGCGCGGCAGCGGCTACAGCCTCGAAACCGAAGAAAATCTGTTGAATCTTCCGACAATCAAAGAAGTTTTGCGGCTCGTTCAGGCGCACGGCGACGAAACGGTTTCGCTGAAAACGATTTACGCGCAGCTTAAAAAAACGCCGAACGGCTTGGTGCGCGAAGCGCAGCATTTGCTTTTGACGGCACTCGTCGCGCAGCGGCACATCGAATTCGTCACTTCAAAAGGCGACCGCATCAATCGCCGCTCGCTCGATTTGAAGATTATTTGGGACGACATCGAAGGCGTCGCAAAACCAATCGGCGTCGTTTATTCGAGCGAAAAACTGACCGAATGGGCGCGCATTTTAACCGGCAACAGAACTTTCGGTTCGATTGAAAACGCCGAATATCATCAAATCGTTAAAGAATCGCTCGAAAGCTGGCTTGCCGACTGGCAAAAATCGCGGCTGTTAGAACGATTTAACGAATTGCCGGATGAAATTTTGAACACGAAAATCTGGCGCGTTGCGACGCACGCCGAAAAAACTTTCGGCTCGGTTGCTGAAACCGTCAAAGCCGTGACGGACGAAGCGATTTCGCTCGAAGAAGGTTTGCACCGCATTGCCGACGCTTTTTCCGATTCGGAAGAAGAATTTTTAATCAGCACGCAGGATTTGATCGGGATGGAAGATTTTATCAGCGGCGCGGCGAAACGCGAGGAAATATGGGCTTATCTCGCGGTTTGCGAAACGACGCACGACGAAAAAATCGAGTATTTTCGCGACAAACTTTTGCAGATTGTCGAAGAAAGCTACGCCAATCCGAGCGAATCTTTAAATAAAGAACTGGAAAATCTGTGGGAAACGTTTAAAAACCGATTCGCCGAATATTTCGCCGTCAAACACGATACGACGATGAAATCGCATCATTTGCGCGAAAAATTCGATGAAATTCTGCGCAGCGATGAATGGTGGGAATTTGAAAATCTGGCAAAACTTCCGATTTCGCAAAATCGTTATGCGGCGGAAGCGCAGCAAATAATCCGGCAATTCAAACAGCTCAATTGTCAGTATAACGTCAAAGAAATGCTCGAAACGCATCCGTTTTGCGCGTGCGGATTTTCGCTGGCGCAAATGAAAGCGTGGGAAAATCTGCCGGAACAATTACTGGAAACGATCAAACAGGGAAGATTCGCTTACCGCCGTAACTTATTGATTTTGCGCGGTTTTCTCGCGCCGCTTATCGAGCAAATCGCCGTGCAGAATGTTAACGCGGATTTTTCCGCCGCCGTTCGTTTGCAGGAAATGTGGGCGGCGAGCGATGAAATGGAAATGCGCGTTTTGGGCAATGACGAATTGATTTTGCTGAGCCGCGTTTTTGATAATCTTCCGTCGTCGCCGCTGCTTGAAATCAAAGTTCCGAGTGCGCCGGATTATACGAATCGCGAAAGTTTACGGCGAATATTCAACGAATGGATTGATGAATTGCCGAACGAACCGGCGCTGTTAAAAATTTGAACCGATAATGCGAAACGCGAAGAAACGCAACAAAATATCGAACAGATTTTTAGGATTTTCATCGTTCACAAAGCTGAAAAGTGCGAAGCAAATCAGATTTTGCTTCGCACTTTTTTTTCGTTTCAATTATATTTTTTCAATGCGAAGCATTTCCATTATCGGCGTCGGCAGAATGGGCGGCGCACTGGCGCTGGCGTTAAGCGAAAAAAAATATCGAATCGAAAATTTAATCGCGCGCAGTTCGGAGAACGCCCGGAAAATAATTGCTGCGATCAATCAAAAAACGCGTTTTTCAACGCTCGAGGAAATCGCAAACATTGATTCGGAAATAATCTTGATTTGCACGCAGGATGCGGAAATTGCGGCGACGGCGGCGCTTTTGCCCGAAAAAATAAAAAACGGCGCGGCGGTTTTTCACACGAGCGGCGCGCTTTCGTCGGAAATTTTGGCGAAAGTGCGTGAAAACGGAAACGAAACCGGCTCGATTCACCCGCTCGTTTCGATCAGCGATTCGTTTCTCGGCGCGAACCGCTTTGAAAACGCGTATTTCGCCGTCGAAGGAACCAGCGAAAGCTGCCGGATTGCCGAAAGCCTCGTCGTCGATTTGGGCGGAAAACCGTTTTCCATTGATACAAAATATAAAACTCTGTATCACGCCGCCGCCGTAACAGCTTGCGGTCACCTCGTTGCGGTCGTTGAAACGGCAATCGAAATGCTCGCCGGCTGCGGATTGGAAAATCGGGAAGCGCAGCGCATTTTGCTGCCGCTGATCGAAAGCACAATTGAAAATCTGCGCACGCAAACGCCTGCCGAGGCTTTGACCGGAACTTTCGCCCGCGCCGACGACGAAACTTTCGCCAAACATACGGAAATCATCAGCCGCCGCACCGCGCCCGATATTCTGGAAATATATTTGCTGCTCGGCGAAAAATCCCTCGCTCTGGCGGAAAAAAAAGGCGCTGATTCGGCTCGTATCGAAAAAATTCGCCGGGGAATAGTGATGGCGAAAAAGCACCTCAGGTGATAAAATAAAACAAATATTGGAAAAAAACCGATAAGTATGACGAAAATAAAAGAAGGATATAAAAACGAAAAGGAAATTTTTCTTGAGCATATTCAAAAAGCCGGTTTGCGGCGCACGGCTCAGAGAGATTTGATTCTCGAAATTTTCCTTAAAACCGAAGAGCATCTGACGAGCGAAGACCTTTACTGGCTGGTGCAAAAACAAGATCCGAGCGTCGGGCACACAACGGTTTACCGCACGCTCAAACTGCTGACCGAAGCCGGACTCGCGCGCGAAGTTCGCTTCGGCGACAATAAAACTTATTACGAGCATCATTACAACCACGAACACCACGATCACTTGATTTGCACGGAATGCGGCAAGGTCGTGGAATTTTTTTCGCCGGAAATCGAGGCGATGCAGGACGCGACGGCGCACAAATTCGGGTTTGTGCCGACGCATCACAGTTTGCGTCTCTGGGGAATTTGCGAAGACTGCCAACAAACGACGCACGAATCGCATCCTAGTATGGCTTCGGGAGCACAACCGCGCGTTCGCGTTAAAACGGTCGTCGGAAGTTGAACCGGACAAAGAGTATTTTCTGAAGTTTTGAATTTTTGAGACGGAAATAAAAAGGTTACGAACATAACACAAAAATGGAAGCAGAATTAAAATTTGAACGAGAAGACAGAAACGGCGTTGCCGTCACCGGCGCTTATTTAATTGATGCGGCGCGGCGTCTGGGCGTGGAAATCACCGACGATTGCGGCAGATTGGGGCTCTGCGATTCGTGCGCGGTGACGATCAAAAGCGGCGCGGAGTTTTTGACGAAACCGACGAAAGCGGAAATCGAGCAGTTGTCGGAAGAACGCCGCAACAATGGCGAGCGGCTTTCCTGTCAAGCGAAAATCGAAAAAGCGGGCGAAATCGTCATCGTCACCAAAGAAAAGAAAGAAGAAGCGACAGAAGAAGATAAAAACGAAACTTACCGCAAGGAATTTGCCGATTTGCCGCTCGAAAAAAAGGTTTCCAATTTGTTGCAGCTCGAAATGATGACGCTCGGCGAGACTTTTTCTTTTATTATGAATTCGCCGTACGCCATTGTCGGCAAAGTGATGGACGTGATGGCGGAATTCGGTTTGAAAATGGAAACCGACACGAAAAACGCCAAGCGTCCGGACGAACATAAAACCAACGGCAGCGACGCGCCGAAAAAAGGCAAGAAAGCCGCGGGCAAAAACGCCGCCGAAAAAGACGAAACCGTGGTCGCGGCGGAAGAGCCGAAAACTTCCGGAGACGCGGCGAATCTATAATTGAAATTCACGCAAATCCGACGTTCTCGCTTGAATTTTGAATTGACGAACAGCTGATAAAGTGAACGAAAACAACAATAAATTACAAAAAAAAGTTCCCGGAACCGTTAAGGAAAAAGGACAATATGTGTTGGCGTTCAGCGTGATCGCGACGATGCTGATGGTCGCCGGATTTCCGACGTTTGTCGTGTTTTTCTTTGGAATTTTCGCTTATTTTTTGTGGAAAACGTTTTCTTCGCCGTCGCGTAACGAAACCCGCGAGATATTTGAATTTTATCTTTCGGCAAACGATTTTTTGCGCGATGACGAACGCCGCTGGTACGGTTTTGAATTGCAGGAAGTGATCACGCGCGGCGAGCGGATTTTAAAAGCGATGAACGGCGCGCCGCCGCTCGTTTATTTCGCGCTCGGCGCTCTTTACAATAAAGCGGGCGATCACAAATCAGCGGTCAATCATTTAACGTACGTGCTGGAAAATGAAAACGCGAACGAATCAAATTACGTTTACCCGTCGCCCGAACTGCGAAATTACGTGAAAGTTCTGCGCAAAATCGAACGCGAACCGGCGGAAGCGCCGTTGACCAGCGCCGCCGTTCGCGCGCTCGAACGCGCGCGGCGTAACCGCGGCAAAAATTTGCTGGAAACAAGCCGCGAACAACTGACCGAACAAGCGCGCAAGAAACAGGAATTGCTGCTCGAACAGCAAACGGCAAAAGCGGAAATTGCCGAATCAGCGGTGAATTTTTCCGTTGTTGAAAACGTGCCGACCGTCGAAGAAAATCGTTTGCCGCCGACCGACAAACCGCGCGCCGAAGATGCGCCGAGCAAAGAAAAAGCGGAGAGTTTTTACCTTTTTGATTATCAAAAAGAAAACAGTCAAAACGGGCAAAACGAAAAAAACGAAACTCGCAGCAAAAATGCGAACAATCGAAAAAGTGAAGAAAATGAAAATCCGTTTGCCAACCGCAAGCCGATTTCCGAAGTGCTGCACGACATCTACGATAAAAATGTGCAGTAAGATTTAGCTCGATCAACCAAAAAAGGCGTTTTGCATTCAATCAAAATCATTCTAAGCCGAAGAATTTTTTGATTGAAAGTAAAACGCCTTTTTCTTTGACTTCAAAGGAATTGTTTGCTTCCGGTTCGTGATGTTTCAAGAGTTTTTGGCGTTCTTCGACGATTTCGCAGATTGATTTGACGAGATCCGGATTTGTTTCAAAAATCGGCTTGAGCGCTTTTTTCTTAATCTGCAAAACTTCGGTTTCTTCTTCGGCAATCACCGTTGCCGAGCGCGGCTGTCCGGTCAAAAGACTCATTTCTCCGAAAAAATCATTTTCGCGCAGTTTATTAATCGTTTTCGGATATCCGTTTTCCGTGATTTGCACTTTAACGTTGCCGCGGTTAATCACGAACATCGAATTTCCTTCGCGCCCTTTTCTGACGATAATTTCGCCCGGCGCGAAAACTCTGACGGTCGTGCCCTGCGCCAGTTTTTTCGTTTCATCGTCGGACAGCGGAGCGAAAATCGGAATCAAACTCAAACGCTCGAAAAACGCGTTGACCATTTCAAACGGCTCGGTTTCCGCCGGTTTGTCTTCGGTAAAAATAGTGCGCGTCGGGTAAGCGAAATGCAGATTTTCGCGCTGGAAAACGTACCAGACGCGCTCGCGAATCAGCGCGTCGGTGTCGTTATGTTTCGCGTAATCATCGAGCCAGTATTTTATTTCCCACTCGATGCCGTTATCGCCGAGATTTCTGATGCGCACGACCGGACGGATTTTCGGCGATACATTTTCGACTTGCCGCACGGCTTCGCGCACGACCTGAATGACTTTGGCGGGCGAATTGCTGTAAAGCGTGCTGAAAAAAACGAGATGCGCATTCAAATTGTCGCGCGGCGCGACTTCAATCGTCTCCTTGCCCAAAACGCTGTTGCTGATAACGAGCAATTTGTTTTGAAACGTCCGAATTTTGACGCCGCGCCACGAAACGCCTTCGACGACGCCGGTGCCGCGATTGGAAATCTGGATGACATCGCCGACCTGAAACGGCTGATCGGCTTGCATCGCAAGACCGGCGAAAAGATTGCCGAGCGTGTCCTGCAAAGCGAGACCGATGACGATTCCCAAAATCGTTGAAGTTGTAAACAGCGCCGCCAAATCCACTTTTGGATACTGCGAATTGAAAATAATAAAAAACGCGACGATGTAAATAATGATCGAAAAAACATTGCGCAGCAGCGACGACAGTTCGTTTTGACTGGCGCTGCGAAAAGCGGTGCGAAAAATCAGAAAATCGAGAAAACGAACAATCGAAACGACCAGAATCATCCACAAAACGATTTTCAAAAGGCGCAGAAAATTTTCGAGCAGCACCGCCGCCGTCGCGCCGTATTGCGGAACGGTAAAATTAGCGAAAACGGATTTGGCGTATTCGACAATTTCATCTTCGACAAACGAAAAAATTATCAGCAGCAAAATCGCGATTCCCGCAAAGCTCAGAAATACCAGTATTCTTTTTCGCAGCTCGGACGAAAGCATAGATAAATTTGGGGTTTAAGATTTAAGAATCAAGATTTAACACGACTTTCGCTTTTAAATTCTGAAATTTGAAAGTTGAATCTTGAATTCTCATTCGGCACTAAAACATATCAATAATCGTTTTGCCAATCAACATTATTGAGAGAGCGGAGACGACAATTGCGATTAGCCAGGCGCTAATTTTGAAAAATGATCGGTTGGCGTATTCGCCCATAATTTCGCGATTGCTCGAAAGCAAAACGATGGTCACGAGCAGAAACGGAAGCAGAATGCCGTTGATTGTTTGGGTAAAAAGCAGCAGTTTGATTTGCGGAATTCCCGGAATCAGCGCGGCGATGCTGCCGATGAGAATCAGCGCCGTAAAAATTCCGAGAAAAATCGGCGCTTCGCGGAACGAGCGCGACAAACCTTTTTCAAAACCGAGCGCTTCGCTAATCGAATAAGCCGTCGCGAGCGGCAAAACGCCCATCGCCAGCATCGCCGCGCCGAAAAGTCCGACACCGAACAGATATTTCGCGTAAACTCCGGCAACCGGAGTGAGCGAAGCGGCGGCGGTCGCGGCGGAATCAATCTCGTAAATGCCCTGCGTGTGCAGCGTCGCGGCGGTCGAAATGACGATGAATGCGGCAATCAAACAGGCGAAAACGGTTCCGAAAATCACATCGGCGCGAACGAGCGGCAAATCTTCTTCGGTCATTCCTTTCTCGACGACCGAAGACTGCACGAAAACCTGCATAAACGGCGTGATCGTCGTGCCGATCAGCGCCATCACCATAAAAAGATAACCGGAATCGAATTGAAAACTCGGTCGGACGGTTTCGGCGGCGACCGTTGACCAATCGGGTTTGGCGAGAAACGCGGAAAAAACGTAGCAGAAAAATACAAGCGACATCGCCAGAAAAACCTGCTCGACGCGTTTCTGCGTTCCTTTGACGACGAGCCACCAAATCAAACACGCCGTCACCGGAACCGTAATAAAACGCGGAATGCCGAATAATTCGGACGCTTGCGCGATGCCCACAAATTCGGAAATGATGACGCCGGTGTTGGCGAGTAACAGAGCGAGCATCACGAGCGCCGTCCAGCGCACGCCGAACTGTTCGCGAATCAAATCGGCAAGTCCCTGACCAGTGACGACGCCCATTCGCACGCACATTTCCTGCACGACGATCAAACTGAGCGTCATCGGAATAAACGCCCAGAGCAAAGTGTAGCCGTAACCGGCGCCGACGGTTGAATAAGTGGCGATTCCGCTGGCGTCATTGCCGGCGTTGGCGGCGATGATGCCGGGACCTAAAACCGCGAGATACGCGAAAAAACGGTATTCAGACAGACTGCGGCGAAACCGCGCGGGAAGACGAGCTAAATTCTGCGCGAAATTTTTCGGGGAAAACTGTGAAATTGCCATTTTTTTTGTCGCCACTGCCGCCTTCGGTCATATTTTTCTCCGCAAAAAGATAAACGAAATAATACAGAAAATCGGTTTGACCAACCGGTTGCTTTTAACGATTTGCGAAGTTTGAATATAGCGCGATTGGAAAAAACTTGAAAGCGTTAAATTAATTTATTTCAGCAAATGAATCGCTGCCGTTTGGAAGCGGAAACAGGATCGAATTTCATTCGGGTTTTGAGCGGCGCGGGCAGTTATAAGATATGCAAATCAGCGGAAACCGCAAAATGAAAAATTTTACTAAATGAAGCAATAGCTTGAGTTTTTCCCGCGCGAAATTTAAAATGTATGTTTCATCAAACAGTCAGTTTTTCAATGTTTTTCAACCAATACTATGACACATAATTTATTTAATACACGACAAACATTTACGACCGGCGACGGCGGCGAAAACGCGTTTTATTCGTTGCCGCAGCTTGAAGCCGAAGGCGTCGGAAAAGTTTCGCGGCTGCCGATTTCGATCAGAATCGTGCTCGAATCGGTTTTGCGCAATTTCGACAACGGCAAAAAAGTCAGCGAGGAAAACGTGCGCGCGCTGGCAAATTGGAGCGCCGAAGGCGAACGCAGCGAAGAAATTCCGTTCGTCGTCGCGCGCGTTCTTTTGCAGGATTTCACGGGCGTTCCGCTGCTCGTTGATCTGGCGGCGATGCGCTCGGCGGTCGAGCGAATGGGCAAAGATGTCCGCGTGATCGAACCGCTCGTGCCGGTTGATTTAGTGATTGACCACTCGGTGCAGGTTGATTATTCGGGCAGCGAAGAAGCGTATCGCAAAAACATGGAAATCGAATTTCGCCGCAACGAACAGCGTTACCGATTTTTGAAATGGGGAACGCAGGCATTTAACGGTTTCCGCGTAGTGCCGCCGGGAATCGGCATCGTTCACCAGGTCAACCTCGAATATTTGGCGAAAGGCATTTTTGAAAGAGAAGGCGTTTATTTTCCCGATTCGCTCGTCGGAACCGATTCGCACACGACGATGATTAACGGACTCGGCATTGTCGCGTGGGGCGTCGGCGGAATTGAAGCCGAAGCCGGAATGCTCGGTCAGCCGGTTTATTTCTTGACGCCGGATGTCGTCGGCGTTCACTTGTCAGGCGAACTGCCGCAGGGCGCGACCGCGACCGATTTGGTTTTGCGCATTACCGAAATGCTCCGAAAAGCGAAAGTCGTCGGCAAATTCGTCGAGTTTTTCGGCGAAGGCGCATCTTCGCTGCACGCGACCGACCGCGCGACGATTGCGAATATGGCTCCGGAATACGGCGCGACGATGGGATTTTTCGGCACCGACGAAAAAACGCTCGATTATTTCCGCGCGACCGGACGCGACGAAGCGCAGGTTGAAACGATTCGCAATTATTATACGGCGCAAGGAATGTTCGGCATTCCGCAGGAAGGCGAAGTTGATTACACGACGGTTTTGAATCTGGATCTGGCGACGATCACGCCGTCGGTTTCCGGTCCGAAACGTCCGCAGGATCGCATCGAACTGTCGAGTCTCGATGATCGTTTTATCGAACTGTTTACAAAATCCGCAGTCGAAGGCGGCTACGGAAAAACCGAAGAACTGCTCGAAAAACGCTATATGGTCACGATGGGCGCGAAAGGCGGACAATTTGCGGCGGGCGGCGGCGCGCAGGATTCCAAATCAATTCCGCTTCCGGTAGTCAGCGATTTAGTCAGCCGCAAAAACACGAACGTCACGACGGAAATCGAAATGATGAATAATCGTCCGACGCCCGACCGCGTGCCTGATTTGGACGAAACGACGCAAACGCAAACGACCGCCATCGGACACGGCGACGTTTTGATCGCGGCGATTACGAGCTGCACGAACACTTCCAATCCGGCAGTAATGATCGCCGCCGGAATCGTGGCGAAGAAAGCGGCGGAAAAAGGAATGAAAGTTCCGCCGTATGTCAAAACCAGTCTCGCGCCCGGCTCGCGCGTCGTGACGGAATACCTGGAAAAAACGGGTTTGCAGAAATATCTCGACGAAATCGGATTTAATCTGGTCGGTTACGGCTGTACGACCTGCATCGGAAATTCCGGTCCGCTCGATTACGGAATCGAAGAAGGCGTCGTCGAAAACGATTTGATCGCGGCGTCGGTTTTGTCGGGCAACCGCAATTTCGAGGCGCGCGTGCACCAGAATATTAAAGCGAATTTCTTGATGTCGCCGCCGCTCGTCGTCGCTTATGCGCTCGCAGGAACGGTCGTCAAAGATGTTTATCTGAATCCGCTCGGTCAGGACAAAGACGGCAACGACGTTTATTTGAAAGACATCTGGGCATCGCTCGACGAAGTCAAAGAGCTTTTGCAGGCGGCTTTTGACGCGGATATGTACAAAAAATTGTACAGCGAATTCGCCGAACAAAATCCGTTGTGGAACGAGATTCCGACTTCGGAAGGCGCGGTTTACGAATGGGACAGAAATTCGACTTATATTCAGGAACCGCCGTATTTTGACGACTTTTCGATGG
>SXGU01543865.1_pt1 | contig 22924 bp, 22 predicted proteins | sample 3174531 | NCBI WGS metagenome assembly SXGU01 (sample SAMN11356863, study PRJNA531348) | freshwater metagenome | isolation source: freshwater sample F1-140 | place: China: Fuxian Lake, Yuxi | collected 2017-12-25
CAGGGCCATTTCCGCCAGTCGCTTGCTGGCGCCCATGATGTTGGTCGGACGGACGGCCTTGTCAGTGCTGATCAGCACAAAGTCGGTCACGCCGTTTTCTGCCGCTGCCTGTGCAGTTCTCAGTGTTCCGAGCACGTTGTTTTTTATGCCCTCGGCCGGGTTGTGCTCAACTAAGGGCACATGCTTGTAGGCTGCAGCGTGATAGACCGTGTCCGGATGCCACGTGGACATGATCTCGTGCATGCGCTCGTTGTCTTGCACGGAGGCCAGCAAGGGCACTAGGACGATGTCACGGCCTGCGAGCTTTTCTTCGAGCTCCTGGTGAATGCCGTATAGCGCGAACTCACTCTGCTCGATCAGCAGCAATTTGCTTGGTCCCACGGAGAGGATCTGGCGACAAAGTTCGCTGCCGATCGACCCACCAGCACCCGTCACCATCACAACCTTACTGCGCACGTTCATCGCTAGCAGGATGTGATTGGGCATCACCGGCTCGCGGCCAAGCAGGTCGTCAATGTCCAGTTCGCGCAGATCAGAGATGCTGACTTTGCCCTGCGCCAAATCGGTCACACTCGGCAAGGTTCGCACGGCCACACGGGCGGTTCGAATCTGGGCCAGGATTTCATTGCGACGCTTGCGGCTCAGGCTGGGCATGGCCAGCAAGACATCGCTGATGGTCAGGGACTGAGCCAAATCGATTAAATCAGCTGGGTTATAGATAGGTTGGCCGTTGAGCACATGCCCGTGCAGACGGTCGTCGTCATCGAGAAACCCAACTACTTGCATTTCATGGCTATTGGCCATGGCGGCGACCAACTGACGGCCGGTGCGCCCCGCACCGTAGATGAGCACCTTGGGGCGAGAAGCATGCTTAAGAATGCTCTGGTACTGGTCGCCGAGCCAAATGCGTGCTAAGGCTCGAGATGCGCCAACAAACAGCAGGAGCAATATTGGCTGGATGATGCCAACAGTACGAGGAACGTCTTGAACCCCAATCGCCGTAAATACGGACGCGTAAAGCGCCCCATAGATAGTGATTGCCCTGGCCACCGCCAACAAGGCGGGCCAGCCGCTGTAGCGAAAGATGGCCCGATACAGCCCCGACACAATAAAAATTGGCAAGGCAATGCCAACGGAAGTCACGACCGCCCAAAAAGCATTTCCTGACAAAGCGACAAATTCGCCGAGCCGAAGATAGTAGGCCAACCAGACGGTCAATACGCACAGGGCGGCATCAAGCGCCAAGACAACAACGCGTTTGGCCCATCGCGGTAAGGCCAGCATAGGCATCGCAAAGTTTTGCAAAAGCATTCTTACTCCAGTCAGTTTGGCTGGTTAGTGGGAGACCCCATCCCGAAGCAGAACCTTAAGCAGCGTCAGCCACAGAATCCACAGGTCAAATCCAAATGAACGCCTCTGGAGGTATTCAGCTTCTAGCTTGACCTTGTCGGGAATCGGCAATTCGTCCCTGCCGTTCACTTGAGCCCAACCCGTAAGGCCTGGCACCAGTTCGTGAACGCCCGCATTGGTACGCAAAGTGATCAGGTCATCTTGATTGAAAAGCGCGGGTCGAGGACCGACAAAACTCATATCGCCTTTGAGGATGCTCCATAACTGGGGCAGTTCATCCAGACTGGATTTACGCAGCAACGAACCGATTGGAGTCAACCATTGGTCGGGATTCTGCAGCAAATGTGTAGCGACCGCCGGTGTGTCGATACGCATGCTGCGGAACTTGGGCATTTTGAAAATGCGATTGCCCTGACCCACGCGATCAGACCAATAAAACACGGGGCCGGCCGAGGTCAATCGAACCAACAATGAAACAGCTGCCAAAAGAGGGGCCAAACATAACACTGCCAACAGTGCTAATAGAAAATCAAACCCGCGCTTCAAGACCCCACCCTTGCTGAATTAGTTTCGAATCGAAGCATGAACATACCAGTCATCCCAACGAGATAATCCATCAAAGACACGCACATAGCCGTTACGAACAAGTAAGTCGTAAATGTCTTTTCGCTGGTTGGAAAAATTATGCTCACAGGTAATGACTGAAAATGTGTGGCGACCGAAATCAAAAGCCTTCAGTATTTCCAACTCACTACCTTCTGTGTCGATGGATAGGTAGTCGATTGCAGCCGGCGCCCCATGCCTCTCCAACAGGTCGTTAAGCGATACTGTCCTTACCGTTTGCCAGTCCGCTGATTTTCTAGTTTTCTTGTGTGCATCTGCTTCGGAGAAAGCGCCGAGAGTTGAAAATTCAGCACTCTCAGCAACGGCGAATGGCAACGATAAACCACTCTCTTTCCATACACAATCAAAGTCAATGACGGCCGATCGATTGTTTATCAAATCTGCGTGCCAGCCTTTTGCAGGCTCCGCAAGTATTCCAGTCCAACCAAAGTCTTTCTCAAGCAAATAAGTGTTACTGAGATCTACACCATTGGTTGCGCCAAACTCTACGAAATAACCACCTCGCTTCCAGATCAGCGAATAAAGTACAAAAAGATCTTGGCCAATTTGTGACTTTACATTTTCTGAGATTGCGCCGTGTCGCAGCGCCAGTTCCATCAGAAGGCCACGAGCATCTTCTTCAATCCTCTGCAACTGAGTCAGGTGATTTGTACGTAGAACCCCAAAGCCTGCGAATGACACGGATTTATAGAATTTTTCAATCACATTTCAACTTTCTCAGACAGCAAGCCACTCAAGAATGAAAGATAAGACGGCATGAAAATTTCTCTGGAAAAGCGCGCCACACTTTTCCGAGCCCGTTGCTGAACGACTTTAAGAGAAGTTCTGTCGTTGCCAATCTTCCGAATGATTTCGACATATTTCACTGGATCATTATTGGGTACCAAAAAACCAGTTATCCCATCTTCAATCACGCAGCGTATCCCGCTAATGTCATTCGCGATTACGACTGCACCAGCCGCTTGGGCCTCCAAACATGCATAGGACAATCCTTCATGCAGGCTGGGTAGAATCATCAAGTCTGAACTTGAAAGCACCTCCGGGACATTGTCGACAAAGCCCAGACTGATCACATTGGGAGGTACATAGCTCAAGTACCTCTTTACGTCACTCAGTCCAGGTCCGCACAGGACAAGTTTGACGCATGCATCACGAAAATGATCAACCCACAACTGCAAGACCAACTCGAAACCCTTGCGCCTCTCGGGGCGACCAACATACACAACTACTAAATCTTCTTCTTGCAAGCCATGTGCCTGACGCCAGGCATTGCGGCATTGACACTCTGGGGAAAAAGCATGCAAGTCAATACCACTTGCAGATCCATTCTGAATGATTTTTGGGTTGATTCGAGGGCTGACATCATGCAACAGCACCTGCATATCGCGCGAGACCGTAACGACGTGCGTTGCCAAAGCGCTGTTCCAGCGCTCCAGTGTTCGCAGCAGGAGACGCAGAAAACCATGGTATCCGGCGTAAGGAACACCGTGATTGAAATACACCCGTACCTGCACGCCGGCCAACCAGGCCCCCAGCAAAGGAAGCAATGATGACTTTGTGTTGTGACTAAACACCACGTCCGTGCGGAACCTTCTTAAATATTTCCAGATTCTCCACAGCGCGAATGGCAGCCCAAGCAAATTTGAGACTGAAAGATCAAATGGAAAGATAGCACCCTTCAGTTCCGGCCTGCGTACCGAGGACACCAATTCCGATTGGTACCCCTCCACACGCTCTGCATCCATAAGCGGGGCAACAAACCTCATTGCCATACGAGCATCAGGATGGAAATGGATGATTCGAATGTTTTTCACTATCAAGGAAACCGTAGAGTAACAAGAGCGGCGCAATGTGGAAAATAGCTTCGAAATTCACTCGCCAACGGGTTGCGGAACCCGGGTTGAGCACCCCAAACGGGGCGTGCAATACCATCAATACAAGAATTGCGGGAACGAGGCACAACCAGAAGACAGCCTGGAACCGTTTCTTCCCGTCGAAAGATTGATTACTTGCATATAAATACACTACCGCAGGAAATAGCAATACCAGAACACCTTCCAGCAGAAATGGCATTAGAATTGGTCTTGAATACACCTCTGCCGGGAGAGGTCCAATGATGCCCAAAAACGCCCCGAGAGGAACGAACGATTTGTAAGTATCAAATCCTGCACCCGTACCCGGTTCTATGCCAAAAAGGACAAACCGGCTTGCCCTTGCAGTGGGTTCTATTCCTCCGAATCCCCGATAGAGCAGCGGATCCCACGCAAACGCAAACAGAATGGCAGAACCAAATAAGGCCAACAGGCACAGCCATATCCAGGCATTTTTATTTAACTTCTCTGTCAGCAGAGCGGAGACGAATAGCCAACAAATTGCGAGTGCATAGTGGGGCCGCAGCAAGAAGCATATCGTTGCTCCGACCACAAGGAAAGCATAGTCTGTCAAGTCACACTTTCGAAGAACGAATCGAGACCAAATGACCAACGCCAGTGTGAATGCACCATAAAAGATGGCCTCTTTACCTATTACGGATGTCCAGATCATCGCACTAGGTAACAAAAGCGGAATACAAATTTGCCAGCGGACACCACCCCTCCAATAATAATAAAGCAGCCCAGAAAGTGACAAAACCCCAAAAATCCAATGGACAAAAACCGCAGGACCTATGTTTGAAAGTGTCGAGACAACCGCCTGAATGATTCGGGTTCTAAGAACCGCATTAGAATCATAGAAACCAGACAAATACAAATTAGCATCTGTCAAAGGGGAAAATCTTGCAAAGACAAAGACCGCAAAAAAAGTAAAAAGAAGCTTCAAACAGAACAATACAACAAGGCGACGTACAAACTTCGGAGAAATTTCTGCAACTGCGAAAATCATTACACTCCCCTAATTGCCGCTATCCAACGCTTTGGTAGAAGTGCTTTTGCCGGGATAACAAAAAGTGCCCGAAATACAATAATCAAAATAGCTGTAGCCCTTGACCGTCCATGAAGCCTCTTGAATACGATAGTTAAATACTCGCTGTACGCCTTGAAGGGGTTTGCAGATGCAACCCCCTCCACCTCCACTGCGACTAATGGCCCACAGGGTGGATCAGCAAACACACCGACACGCCGAGCCCGTAGATACAAGTCAAAATCACCGGCAATCCTGTAAGAAATCTGGTATTCGTTTTCCTGCACGAACCTACTTGCGAATACCATGCCTTGATGTGACACAGGCATCTTATTTTGAGTAAGTACTGTGGGAATTACAGTTCTAGCCCCCTTCACCCCAACTTGCTGCACTGGGAAGCAAGCAATATCCAGATCAACCATGCCATCACGAGCGACCAACCGGCACAAACAAGCCGACAAATTATTTGGAGAAGCGATCATGGTATCGCCGCAATTCAAAAACAGAAGCAATGGTGCCCGAGAATACTCAATGCCACGATTCATTGCATCATATATTCCAGAATCTGGCCCTGAATAAAACTTGAAATTTGATTTATGCAGTAGAGGCTTTGTTAGCGCAACGGTTTCATCCGTAGACTCACCATCCACCACAACATGCTCAAATCTTGAATCGTCGTAGAAGTCACGGATGCTATCAATTGTTATTTGCAGCCTCTTCGCATCATTCCGACATACCGTGATTATGGAGAGCAGCAGTCTATTCTCAAGCTCAGATTGCATCGGGTCGAGGATCTGTGTTCACATTCGAAGGGCTTAGCGAAAACAAACGTAACGCGGTGTATAGTACTATAGTACTGAATACAGCTACTATCGCCATCGCAGCAAATATCCCATTTGCGCCAAACATAGGAGCAAGCGCGTTCAGTAGCAGCAGGCACAAGACCACTTCTGTTGCATGAACTGCATACAACAAGCGCTGACGTCCTAAATTCCAAATTAACACCAGCCCAACGTCACGAAATACACGGGCACCGTAATATACAGCAGCTAGCAGTATCAGCGGTGTAACCACAAGGCCACGGGCCCCGATCATCTCAAGAGCACCTGACCATTCTATGCCGATGGCAGATGCCAAGACCAGCCCGACTGAAAGCATTCCGATTCCAGCCGCGCCTTTTGCGATGACCCAAATTCTCTGGGGATGCTTTAAGTGCATTTCAGCGGAAATACTTTTCGCCTGAAATTGAACATATGAGAAATATGCAACGTAGGAGATGAAAAATAGTCTAGATGAAAAATGGTACGCAGTAATTTCCGCATCTGATAGATATCTTGCCGCAAAAAAATAATCAGCCCCAAGATAAACTGAGGACATTGCGGTCAACCCCCAAAAACCAGCGGCATTACTCATTATTAAGCGCCAATTAATAATCACTTTCTTGCTGGCCCCAAAAGCCTTTCTGGCGATTTTAAACACCAAGGGAGCAAACGTAACAATAGGGATCAAAATATAAATAAATACTGATTCGAAAATGTTTGCGCCGCGCCACTGAAGGACCATCAAAACAAAAACACTAAACATCCCTTGCAAGAAAACCAATTTGCTGGCCACCATCGCACGGTTTATGACCAAAAGGAACCTTTGCACAAGAACGATGTTCGTTGAAACAAGCAACAACGCAATTCCAAAGGGGAAAGCCAGTTGATTTAAGTTCCCTATATGCGCAAATCGCTCACCCAACAGAAAGTTCAATATTTTTGGAAATATCACAATCAGCAAGGCAATAAAAACCATCATTACATAGTGAAAGGTGATTATCCGGCAGGCACCTGTGAATGTTATATTTCTTGAATTTAGAGCGTTCTGTATGACTTGAGACAATCCAAATTCGAACACTTGAACCCATATTGCGTATCCCAATATAATAAACACTAGCGCAGCGTCATTCGGTGAAAGAATTTTAGAAAATACGTAGATTGCATAGAGTTGCGCCACTGCAGCCATTGTCTTTGCTGCCAATTGTGCTGCCATGTATCGCAGGACGGAATTATTCCGACAGGGGCTATCTACCATGTCCTTGAATATTTGCTTATTTAGCATCCTTGACCATTATGGCTCACAGCTTAAAGGCCCGTGTTGTTGAATTACGACCAGCGTACACTCTAGAAAGGACGACTCGTTTCAAATGCTTTATTTTCTCCCAGATGCTTACCACCCCAAACGCCAGCGGACTAATAAACCGCTGACGTCGGAGGTCTACATAACAGTTCAACACCCCCGCATGCATGGCGCACAGGTTGCAAGAAAGTCCGCCCTCGCCGTACTCCCGCTTGTATGAGAAAGCTAACGGCGCCATGATCTTGGCCATTCGAGCGCCGCGCATCGCCATATTTAGCCAAAGCCAATAATCCTCCGCGTAACGCATCGTCGGCGGAAACCTGAAGTCAGGCCGATTCAGAAGCATTACCGACCGGGTGGGGATGCTATTCTTCAGCATCAGAGAGAAGCCGTGAATTTCAGTATGCCTAATAGGCCCATATCGGATCGACCGCCCAGCATCGGCAATATGTAGGCTTTCATGGCATGAGAGCGTGAAGTCTGGGTGTTCTACCATCCAATCGTATTGAATTGCCAGCTTCTCCGGCGCCCACGAATCATCGGCGTCGAGAAAGGCAACGTAGGGCTCGGTCGCAATATCCCACGCCGCGTTTCGTGCACCGCCTGGGCCCTGATTTTGTTCTAGGTAATGGGAGCGGATTCGTACCTCACTACCAGCCGAGCGGCTGGATACAATTTCTTCGATGCATCGTCTCGTTTCCCCCTGATCGGGACTCGCATCGTCCACCAAAATAATTTCCGCGGGCAGGAGCGATTGACGCAGCACCGAATCCACAGCGCGCGGCAGTACCTGCGAACAGCAGTAGCAGGGAATGACGACGCTGATGGGTGCGATGCTCATGCGATGTATTCTCCGCGATTCACGACACCGGAAGCCTCACCCAGGACTGCGGCAATATGTTCTTGTGGCTATCGATCTTGCTGCGGTTCCAGAGGCTTGGCGCCACCACGATCTTGTCGGTATGCCGGTTCAGGTAGGCCCCCCACCAACTGAAGGTGCTATTGGAAATGATGTGATGCCTACAGCGGGACATCAAAACCAGTTCCTGCGCAGCGGAGAGGGTTTTTCCGGCAGACGTCTGCGCCCCTGAAACATAAAGTGCGTTTTCCTGCAGCGCGAGATTTTCACGCACCCAATCCACGTCGTCGGAAAAGACCACCAGATTACATTCACCCAAGCGCCCCCTTATCTCTGACAACGCCCTCTGGAAATAATCGACTGTGCAGATATTGTGTAGCGCGCTAATCCTAGCATCCGACACATAATCTCCACGACGTACATGGAGCGATACCGTGTTTCGCAATAAGTCGATACGGCGACCCAGCGTCTCTACCTCTGCCGCCGGGCTAGGGCGCAGGCAGAACTCGCGCAACAGTGGATTTAGCCACTCACTGAAATAATGCTCACACTGGAAATATCCATCCACATAGACATCCCCTTTCAGGAGCAATATCTCAGGGTGCCAGTCAGAATAGTATCGTTTGAAGATACGCTGTCGCAGAAACCGCGCGCTACGTGAGATGACGCCCAGAGGATTTTTGAGAGCTTCAACCTCCTGCTGGCTCGCGACTGGCGCAGACAACGAGAATTGCAGGATATCCGGTGTCCTGATCGTGTCACGGTTCCCTCGCTGAAACTCGAACGACGACAAGTCAAGCTTGAGTTCGTCCCTATTTTTCTGCGCAAGAGCGAACCCTGTGGCGTACTGAAAAAGCTGGTTTCCCAAGCCTCCTACCAAACGGACAATAATCATTATTGGCTTTTATGCAACTTTATAAGATGCGAGTAAAGTTCAAAATAAGAATTAATCATTATTTCTGTTGAATACTTATTCGTTGCAGTTTGGCGAAGAGTTGCAGCAACGTCTTCACCCACAAAATCCATTTCATCAAGACACTCTTTCAGATACTTCATTAATAGAACCCGATCGAGTGGCGGAACGACTCTGCACCCCGGCAAATTGTCAATCGCCTCTCGAACACCTCCAACGTCGTAGGCTACAACTGGAACACCACAAGATAGAGCTTCTAAAACAACTAATGGAAACACCTCATGACGAGATGTCAGAACCAGCACATCAGCGCATGTCAGATAAGAAGACATTTTTTCTTTATCTTGTGTTGCGCAAATAAGTCGCACCTTTCCTTGCCAACCGTCGCTTCGCGAACCAACAGCGATGAACTCAGTGTCCGGATAAGGCCAGTTATCTGCTAGCCATTCGAAATCTGAAAATCCCTTGTAGACATTGCCGATCGGATCCGAGGCGACAAATACAACGACTTTTCTATAACTAATATTAAGTCTGCTTTTTATTTCTTCTTTATTCCGAGGTATAAAAACTTTGGTATCAACGCCATTTGGCACAATTTCAAAAAACTTAGAAGATAGGCATGTTTTGTTGACCTTTTCACGCAACCAGTTGCAAGGAGTTACTATGTAAAATTGACCTTTGCCATACAAATCACTTTTTCGCCAAGACATGTAGGACTGATTATTCCACAGCGTAGTTGGGTAGAGCCTTCTGTCTGAACAGGCCATCAAACCGTTCTTAATTATGTCCGAACTTGTATGGCCACAATGCGGTGTTAATGCCCACATGTCATGTAGTGTCCAGATTGTTGGCTTAAATTTTGAAAGTTTAATGAGAGTTCCCAAGTTAAAATACCACCCAGAAACATTATGAAAATGAACGATATCGGCATCAATGATATCTTTTTCCTCTAACAAATAACCTGTCTGAAAGAAGTCAATATCATTCGATAATAAGTGCGATAATATTTTTGTATACGCTGGTCTTCGAATTTGCACGATCGACTCATCGCAACTCGTTTTTTTACCAACGTACATTCTTGATCGCCCATCCTGACTGAGCGCATGCTTGTGAAGTTCTACTGCAATTCCAGCTGCGCCACCAGCCGTATAATCGCTCGCATTTATTGTTAATACTCTCATCTAGCAGATAATAGATTAAAAAAAATTCGGAATAGATTTTTTGCCCGCGCGTACAGCTTCGGTTTATATCTCAGCGAGAACAGGTATTTATCTGCTTCAACGCTGATATCGTAACTTGTAACTGGATGGATGAGCTCCCTAGGTAGATCATTGATTGTCATTACAACCGCATCAGACTTATCTTTTGTATGAGTCGCGTCGTCGCCAAATCCAACGTTTCTAACCAAATTCATGTTTGGCGTAATAGATACTCCATCACTAGCCCAAATTGACAACAGCCATTTTGCATCCCAAAAGGTACGCTCCCCTGCACGCAAGGCTTTGTAAAAGCGCATCCAAAACCTTCGTTGAGTCCTGTTAGTGATTAAGGAGGCAAACCTAGGCGTCTTAATGAAGCACTCTACCCGATCAAGTTGCCCGTCGTATGCGCGCCATGCCCTCGCCCATGAGGCCCAGCCCCAATTGGAGGGATAAGCGGAGAAGTAGTAATCCGCCTCACCCCAGATCTTATTCTGGAAGTTTGCTGCAGAGATGTTCATCACTCTTGGTTCATCACGGTACTTATCCAACAATTCAGCTGCAAAGCGTGCAAAACCATGATCTATGACACAATCATCTTCAAGAATAATTCCGGAATCCACTCTGGAGAAGAACCAGCTCACAGCCTCGGGAACCCAGCTATCACACCCGTGATTGCGCACTGCAAACATTGTTTCGACGACGCAATCCCAATCAACCATTTCCAGAGCAAGGCGTTGGCACTCCTCGACGCGTGTGTGGTCAGTGGGCACACCCTCGCGCGGGCCGTCGCAGGCAAGAAACAGCTGCCTGGGTCCAATACGGGAAAGTGCCCGCAGGTTTTGGCGCAGGACATCAGGCCGGTTGAAAAAGACGACCAAGACAGGCGGACAATCGAAGTTCACGCGAATAGCTTCCGGATTTTCCTGATTGTGGCCATCGGCAGGTAGCGTGCCGCAACAGACTTGAGCCCGGTCATCCCGCCGAAATTCCAGACGTTGAGTGCAGCAAGCAAAATCCCCGCAATTCTATAGCGCGAGCTGTCTTGCAGCCGACCGCGAAGATAGCAAACTTCGCCTTTCAGATAGAGTCGATCGCTCACGGATAATGCAGGTCCGTAATGGGCAAGAATGTACTCGGCGGACTGGAGATAGGAGCGTTGTATCTGCTCTTGCGGCGTCATCGTTGATACGCCGCCAGACGCCGTATGAACGTAGCAAGGAATGGGTATTTCATAATAACTATCTGCCTTGACGCACAGGTCGATATCCCATATCCAGTCCGCCCAAATACCACGGTCATGTGGATAAATTGCGTCCCGCAACAGAGCGGCGGAAAACCCCACTTTCACAAATGGGGCCGTTTTCCGCGTCATGGTCTTGATCGGGGAGTCAGAAATGATCCGGTAACCTATAGTCCTGTCGACCTCCGGCGATCTGTCGATAATGGCTGAAAACGCGACAAACCGATCGGAATCCGCGTCGAGCCCTTGTCTTCTTATTGCCGCATCGACCGCCTCGACGGTGCCGGGCGCTATCAAATCGTCCCCGCTCATGATACTGGTGACGTTTCCTTGAGCAATCTGGGACGCCTTCGTCATATTCTTCGCGATGCCCAGGTTCACCTCGTTCACGACGACGCGGCACCTGCAGTCCGGCTGACAACGCCCGCTGCTGAGGTAGTCAGACACGATGGCAACAGTTCCGTCCGTGGAGCAATCGTCTAGGATGACCAATTCGAATGGCGCCAAAGACTGCGTGATGATGGAGTCCAGAGCCGCGCGAACAGACTTTTCGTGGTTATATGTCACCAGCACAATAGAATGCCTGACTTGCAGCTGAGTCATTGCTTCTTTCAAGTGGCTAGAAATCGCATTTTCGCCCTGTAAATCAGAGTTCGTTGGCTGTCATCTTTCATTTTGCATATATGCCCTGCTCCCAACACCACGACAGAGCGCATGCTACGAATGTTGTATCGGACGACGAAATGCTTCCCGGTTGGCGGCGCACAGGACTAGCATCTTGGCAAGGCTCCTTCAGCGCCGCGCCCAACCGGCTGTGCAGTCGATGACCCGGTCGACCTCGTCAAGACTCATCTGCGGACCAATGGGTAAGCTCAACACCTGTGAGGCAAGCGTATTGGCCACCGGGTAGGCCGTGGCAGGGTAGACATGCGAGTATGCCTGCTGAAGATGTGGGGGCCTCGGGTAATGTATCTGCGTTGTGACGCCCGCGTTGCCCAGTGCTTTCATCAAAGCATCACGTCCGGACGTTCGGATGACGAATAGATGCCAGACCGGGTCGGCCCAATCGGGAACCTTGGGCAAGCCTATGCCGGAATCGGCAAGGCCGGTCAGATAGCGAGCGGCCAAAACCTTTCGGCGTTGGTTCCATTCATCCAGGTGTTTCAGTTTTACGCCGAGCGCCGCAGCCTGAATCGGATCGAGTCGGCTATTGAAACCCGCGAGTTCGTGGACGTACTTTTCCTTGGAGCCGTAATTGCGCAACATGCGAATCTTTTCCGCCAGCACCGCATTTTGAGTGGTAACGGCACCCGCGTCGCCCAGTGCACCCAGATTTTTTCCTGGGTAGAAGCTCCATGCCACCAGGTCGCCGTGCCCGCCGATCCTTCGGCCCTTGTAACGCGCGCCCTGCGCCTGCGCGGCGTCTTCCAGCACGTAAATGCCCCGTCCGCGAGCCAAGTCGAGAATAGGGTCCAGATCCGCAGGTTGCCCGTACAGGTGTACCGGAGCAATAACCCGAGTCTGCGGAGTGATGGCTGCCTCGATCTTGCCGACGTCGATGTTGCCAGTTTCCGCGTCGGGTTCAACGGGAACGATGGTCGCCCCGCACTGACTGACCGCCAGCCACGTCGCAATAAAGGTGTTGCTGGGCACGATCACTTCGTCTCCCGGCACAACCTCTAGAGCACGCAGGGAAAGCGCCAGCGCGTCCAGGCCATTCGCTACGCCGACGCAATGCGCGGTCTCGCAAAAGTCGGCGTAGGCACGCTCGAACTCCTCAACCTCAGAACCGCCAATGTACCAGCCGGATCGCAACGCCCGCAAAACGGCCACCTCAAGTTCTGGCTGCAGCTCTCTATAGGCCGCGCCAAGATCAAGAAAAGGAACTGCATTCATAGCTTGATCGCAGCGAGGAACTCACTGTAGTCCCGTATATAGTCCGCCTCGTCGTAGTGCTCCGAAGCGAGAACCATGCAGACAGAACCGGAGGAAAAATTTTCCAGATCGCGCCACATCATCGGGCAGACATACAGTCCGTAATATGAGCGATTGAGGTGGAAGCGCCTTTTCTCTTTTCCGTCATCAAGTACGACATCGAAGCTGCCTGACATAGCGACGATGTATTGATGCAGGATTTTATGGGCATGAGAACCGCGATCGGAACCGCCCGGAACGTCGTAAAGATAATAAACGCGCTTAATGTCAAAAGGGATATGCCGCCCCCCCTCGATAAAAGATAGATTGCCGCGCGGATCACTAATTTTCGGCAAATCAATGACTTTACATTGGTCGATGTTGGTCATATCAACTCCATTTCATAGAAGTCTTGCGCGACCGCCCGCGCACCGAAACCTTCTTTCTGAAAAATTAGGCCCTCGTTAAGAGTGCGCCCATCCTGTTCGGTGGAAATGCCGAAGTTGAAATAGCGCCGATCTGCGAATACTTGGTCCAGAAGACGGGCTAGTACGAAATCTAGCGCGCCAACTTTGCGGCCTTGCTCCGAACTGGCGAGGTATTGAGTATGAACCACATGGCCGAAGTCATACACCAGCGCACCGGCTTGGAGTTGCCTATCTATCCAGGCCGTAAATAGGCGAATCTGTTTGGGAAAGCGACTTTGCAGCAATTCCAGTTCAGCTAGAGTGTGAACAGGCTGTGTGCTGAATTTCGCCAGGACGATTTCTAAGAGGTCATGAAATTCTTGCAGGCCGTTGTTCTCCACAAAGGCCAAGCCATGTTTTTCTGCCTTTCGGATCGTACATTTGCGAGAGTCGGATAGTTTGATTCGGCCGTCCAGTGCTATGACGGAGGAAAGATCACGTCTAACAAGGCGGGCGTCAAGCCGGAACAGGGCGTAAAGGTCTTCTTCTGCGGGGTAACGATGAAAAATGTGTGGAATTGCTTTGTAGCGCAAGACACGAGAGCCAAGCTCCCGGTAATGGCTGGAGAGTAGGCCGAAAATATCCAGCACATCAACGGCATGCAGGTTGGCGCCATAAATCAGGCCGGCATATGTGAGCCCACCATGACTGACAATCATCTCGCCCTGCCGGTTGCAAGGGAACACGGCAACCGGCTTACCATTGCGCACCACGATCACCGACTGCTCATCAAACCGATGAGCGTGGTAATCCATGTAATGACGCAGATGAAGGAAGTTGCCGTTCCTCGAGCTTTGCACGACTGCATCCCATTCATTCATGAATTCATTGCAATAGCGCACGATTTGATAAGTCACGTTCTACTCTTATATTTGAGCGTTGGCACGCTAGCTAATCAATAACGAAATAAGTACGATCCGGAAGAATCTTTGATCGGATGAGGCGAACATTATTTGTTCCAAAAACTTCGCGCAAGGCAATTGTCTCGCCGGGATATTCCGGGCAATTCAATTCATCCAAGGCGATCACGCTACCTTTAGTAAGGCATGGTTTAATCGCTTCGAGGCAAACCTTGGTTGGCTGATAAAGCTGCATATCGAAATAAGCCAGAGCCACAATTGTTTCTTTGTGCGCATTCAGATATTCATTTATGGATTGCGTGGCGTCACCTTTTATTAGCTCATATTTTTTTACGTTAGCCATGACATTTTCAGCCTGATGGCAATCCAGAACAGCCGCCAGATGTTCAGAGTAATTTGGTGGTACGCTATAGTTACCCTCGTTCACAAATCCGCTGTCACCATCGATAGTTGATAATGATGCATAGCCTTCAAATGTATCGAATCCAATAATCTTCCGGGTGTAGTTATATGGTTCGTAAATCGCTCGATAGGATTCAAAGAGTGCAAGATTGGCTCCCCACCAGACACCAAACTCCATCACAACACCCGGTACCTCAGCAATCAACTGATACAACTCTTGAATGTAAAGCATCTTTGCAATGGCTGAACTACGGGTATATAGGGGGAAATTAACCACCATATCACCAATTGGAAGTGGCGATTTCTGATAAAGCTCCAGCATGCGTTGCCGGTTACTTTTGTGTAACTCAGTCAGCCGCGCTTGTTGCGGGGTTTGATTCTTGACAGTCATCTCAATACCTTTATAGATAGTTAAATTAGTTCTGCGTAACCCACCCCAGTTTGGCCAAAGTTATTTCCGTTGTAAAACATATAAGTTCGACCTTTGCAGTCCAACAAAGCTGGGTAACAAGTCATCTGACTATCCCAGCCCTCGGATGACTTATTTATTGGGAAATAATCATCCCGCCGAATCCAGTCAATCCCATTATCCGATTCCGCGAAACCAGCAATGTAATTACGCTCTATAAAGTCTCGCGTGTAATACATCTCGTATTTATTACCGCTCTTGTAAACGCGAGGCCGGCCTATGCGATATTCACTGCCGATTGTATCGATGCAAAGCGTCCGCTCGGAATCGAAATTTACACCGTCACGCGATTTTGTGTGCCATATATGGTAGGAAGGATAAGTCTTTCCGTCTATTTCTTGCCAGCCAGTTCCTTTTCCAATTGCAAACCAAACATTAAACAGTCCATCTTCGTATATTACGGAATGAATAGCACGAATATGAGGGCTTCCAGGACAACGATCCATCACAGGCGTCTCCTGTTTTCGCTCAAAGCTTTCCCCTCCATCTCGACTAATTGCCAATCCGGTAAACGCCAGAAACTTTACCTGCTGCACCAATTGAAAACCGATGTAGTACATCCATATTTCATTGTCAACATAAAGAACGTCTCCCAATATGACACCGTTATCGTCAAAACACCCAGAGGCGCCGACGTCAAGCACAGGACTTTCAGAGACATTTAAAACATGCCCTGGATTATTAGCCGCCACATCTACATAACCGATCCGACTTACACCTTTCGCGTCACGCATGCCGCCGTAAAGTCGGATCGTTTCCTGATTTATCAGCAGTGGTGTAGGGGTCATAAAACTATGGTTCGCCCATTTTATTGAACCGTCTGGGCAATAAATAAGACCTTTCTTAATCCACGGCATCAGTCCCTCACTTTGCAAAATTTTTTTGCGGAGATGGTTTTCTTCTCCGCAGGATTGCCTATATAAAGGCCATTGTCGTCTGTATTTTTGCTAATCACCGCGCCCATGGCAATAAAATTGTTTTGGCCTATTTCTAAATTGTCGGCAAACGCAGCATTTACTCCGATGAAGCTGTAAGCGCCAATTCTGCAGAATCCTGAAATCACTACATGAGATGTAATGAAACAGTGGTCTTCGATTACTGTACGGTGGCCAATATGATTACCGCTCCATAACACTACGTTGTTGCCAATCTTGGTAAACGGCTGAACCGTGTTATGCTCAAGAACTAGGCAATTCTCACCGATCTCGACGTTTTGCCATACAAAAGCACGGCTGCTAACGTAGCTAGCGAACTTGTAACCTAATTCCTTCATACGCCCATAGACACTCGCCCGATCACGATTCAAGTGTCCCGAGCCCATCGCCACGAATACGTGGTACTCATTTACGTTGAAGCGGACAACTACTTCATCAAGAGAAATTAGAGGTAAGCCGTTAAATGTAGCTTCTTTTATGAATTCTCTATCTGCAAGAAATGCAATAACTTCGTAATCGGAGTCATGCGTGAAATATTCATGAGCCAGAATCCCGGTTTCACCGATGCCGACAAGCAGCAGCTTTTTATTCTTTTTCATTATCGAATCAATTAACAAGTCGTCGAAATTTAATATTGTCAAAAGAAGTTGGCATGCTGTGCCGCACTATTGTGCAATCGAACCTGATTCACCATGCAATTTGAGCTCGTGGGCTAGCATCTCATCGATGACATCGAAGAAGTTGACAGCGCACTGCCACCCCAATTCTTTCCTCGCGCTTGAATTATCACCGTAAATATTGGCGATATCGGTTGGGCGAACCAGCACTTGATTCACTACGATCCTGTCTTCGCCGATGCCCAGCTTGTCGAATACGTAGGTGACGATATCACGCAGAAGCATGGATCGCCCGCTACAAATAATGTAATCCTTCTGCACAGGTTGCTGAAGCATCAGCCACATCGCCTTGACGTACTCGGGTGCATATCCGAAGTCGCGCCGGATATCGATGTTGCCAACCTCCAGGTGCTCCCGCCTTCCCAAATAAATCTGCACGCTGTCTGCGACCACCTTCTTCACGAAGAACGTCTTTGGGCGCAGGATGGACTCGTGGTTGAACAACACACCACTGGCAACCTTGAGATCAAAGGACTCCCTGTAAGTGTTCAATGCCCAGAACGCCGAGGCCTTGGAAGCTGCATAGGGACTTGCCGGTCGCATCTGTGTGCTCAAGGTGATGGGCAGGCAGTCAACATTGCCGTACATCTCGCTGCTCGACGCATGGTAGAGCCGGATACTCCTGTCGACCCTGCGCACCGCCTCCAGAAGATTCAATAGGGTGACGACGTTGTAGCTTATGGTTTCGATAGGCTCTTGGAAGGAACGCGAGACAGAACTCTGCGCGGCAAGATTGTAGATCTCAGTCGGTTGATGTCGCGCCAGCAATGCTATAACCGCAGGCATATCAGTCAGATCCACATCTACGTAGTCGACCTGACCGTCAATGCCCAAAAGACTGTGATTCTCGATGCTGCTCGTCTTCGAACGCAACACGGAGATGACGGTATAGCCCTTGCTGAGGAGGAACTGGGCCAGATAGCTTCCATCTTGCCCGTTTGCGCCGGTGATGATGGCCCTCATTTGCTTCCCAAGTAACTGTGAAACGAAATGGAGTGCTGAGTTCTATATGTTTCGCACAGGGCTTCAAGGGTATTCATATTGGATCGAGGCACATTCCGGTTATAGAAGGGGCGGACGAGCACCTTCTCCTGGTGGTTGCAAAGAACCCAATTAGCATAAGTATCGTAGTCCGAGACGCAGGATTGCTCGGTGGGCGATGATGTAGCGATATAGGCATCAAACCAGGTCTGTTGTGTGCGCGCCTCGATATCCCGCTTCATCTGGCCGAGAAGTCCTTTATTAAAGATCATCATGTGAGAGGTAAGAGACCATTTCGTTGGCGCGTCGTACCCGAACAGACGTCTGAACGAGTAAAAATAGGGTTGGTGCCATTCTTCGTTTGCGTAGAAAACATATTTTTCATCGCACACAAAACAGTTCCTGTTAACGTAAACGGTGTCAGAGTCAACAACGAGGTAGTCATCCATCTCGACGAACCGGTCACCGGAAAGTTTGAGGATCTGCTGGAACAACCATCCGCTTCGATCCTTTCCATCAACGCGGTAATGGATGTAGCTCTTGCCGAAACCGAGCACAGATATCTCGTCGACAAAGTTCAGATTGTTGTCAATACAAAACCTTTCGATATACCCATCTTTCGGCGCAACGATATATATCTTGTTAACCCGTTGCTCCACGAATTTAAGTGATTGGACAACGAGGGCCAATATCTCGAAATCCTTCGAAATGGTCGGGATGACAACATCAATCTTCCTTGACGTATCACAGTTGCGATACCCGAATCCTATTTTCAGGGCCTTCATCAATCGGAGCATTAGCCACCACAAGAAAAGCCGAAAGCTTCCCCTGGATCGATATTGGTTTGCAAGTATTTGGATGTATCTCACAAAGAACGTAACCCCATCCTGTTAAGCACCTTCTGCCCGTAAAACCCGAGCGCCCAGCGCAGCGACTTCTTTCGCCCGAAGAAATAGCGGAGATCAGCCAGATCGCCATCTTCCAGTTTGCCGCCTAGCCAGACGGCCAAGATCGGGTAGATGGAGCGTCTAGCACCGGCTATTCCACACACCTGCTCGAGCCTGGACAGCGCCTTGCTGCTATTCCCAAGCCGCAAGTCCATATATGCGCACCACACTTGCAACTCAGGGGTCGACGCCTGATCGTAGCGAGCGTAGGCCTCGTCATGATTCATGACTAGGCCTTCCGGGCAGAATATGTTTTCCGCTTCCGCGCGATCGGCAAGCACGTTAAAGAGATGGTGACCGCGCGCGAGTTTCCGCGGGTCTGCACAGGGGAAGGACAGAATATCGGCCCGTACCTGAGGGGAAAACTTGTATAGACATTCGATGAAGATGTAGAACCAGTTGCGGTTTAGATTGCCGGCACGCGCTTCACGAATGTAGTAAGACGGCTTTGCCGGTAGGCGCTGATAGTAGAAAGGAAAGTCTGCCGTGTGAATATTCAGGCCATTGGCCAGCAAGCGAAAGCCGAAGCCCTGGGTATCGAATCCATGGTGCTCCGGGTATCCCCCCGCTTTTTCAAACGCGACCCGGGTGTACAGAAGATTTCCGATGACGGGGTTGGGCTGATGAGAAACGAGATCGGTGAAGCGTCTTGGCCCAGCGGGATAGTCAATCTGCCGGTCTGGCGCCTCGACCGATTCGCTGAAGAAGATTGATTTCCCCGCAGCCAGGCCGTCCACGTCGAGTTCTCGCATTCGCTGCAGCGCGCGAGACAGGGCGCCGTCAATCAGCACGTCATCACTATCGAGGAGAAAAATGTACGGATGCGTAGCCAACCGGACGCCCGTGTTCCGCGCTGCACCGCCGCCCCGGTTGCGTGGCGTCTTGTGCAGGACGACGCCGGGATGACGAGACTGGTAGTGACGCATCAGTTCCCATGACCCGTCTGTGGAGCCGTCATCGACAAGAATTATTTCTTGGTTTGGAACACCACTGCGCAGCGCCGAATCCAGTGCTTCAGCCAATGTTGCCTCCGCATTGAATACAGGCATGACGATCGAAATCAATGCGTTTCCTTCTTGCCTAGACGTTCCACCTTAACGCCACCTGCCTGCACAGTAATGAGCTTGTCCGCAAACCTCAACGGTGTCGTTCCGTGTGTAATCCAAATAATGGTCATCTTGCTCTTTGCTCGGCTGATGTTTGCAACCACCTCCGCCTCGGTGCTCGCATCAAGTGCGTTTGTTGCTTCATCCAGAACAAGCACATCTCTGGAGCGATAAATTTCACGAGCCAAACCGATGCGCTGCCTCTGCCCACCTGAGACTCTGGCTCCACGTTCGCCGACCATAGCTTCCAGGCCATCAGGATGAGCGCGCACCATTTCTTCTAGACCGCATATATTGACAACCTCTATAAGACGGTGCTCATCGATTTCAGTCTTCGCGACGCCCAGTGCGATGTTCTCCTTGATAGTTCCATCAACCAGAAAAATGGACTGCGGAACATAAGCGATATGCTTATGCCAGAGATACTCCTTCCCTTCTATTTTCTGGCCGTCCACAAGCACTTGCCCCGAACTCGGTGACAATAGGCCACAGAGCACATCAACGAGCGTACTTTTTCCGGCGCCACTAGACCCAACCAAACAAACAACCTCTCCCTTTTCTATCTCAAGATTCACAGATTCAAAAACGGGCGGATTTTGCGCTGAATAACGGAAGGAGACGTTCCTCAGTGCGATGAGCGATTCGAATGACAGGCTTGAGTTCTTGGAAAATTGTATTGGCTCAGGAACAGCAGCAAACTCTCTTGACAGCAGGTCAATACTGGGGGTTGCAAAGCGTATTGCCTGAAGCGCATTGAGTATTCGATTAGCGCTCGGCATCAGCCGAAAAGCGGCGGCGGCGTAAAGACCCAGAATGGGGACTATGGCAGTACGCTGCGTGTCTTGGACCAACAGTACGGCCAAAACTAGCGCCAAAACAGCCAAAACTTCGAGAAGTAGCCGAGGCAGGCTCTGAACCGTGTAGAGTCGGCGACCAGTTGATGCACACCCTTCAGCATGGCGCGCATAATCAGAACAGAACTGGGACTGGAGTCCCCCTATCTTGATTTCCTTCAGGGCACCAAAACTTTCCTGAAGCTTTTGCAGCCTCTTGCCCTCGTGGAACTGCCGCTCCTGCCCCCATCGGCCGACGTGCCGACGCATTCGCCAATGGAACAACCCACCCAGCATGCCCAGTGCTGCTGCCATGATGAGCGCACCATACGGATTCACCGCGATCAAAAGAGTCAGGATGCCGAGTGCAACCAGCAGCTCTGCTATCAGGCCACACAGGGGCGTAAGCGCATTGTGGCAGAAGTTGCTAATCTCCCCAACAAGATTTCGGATGAGTTGGGCGCTGTTACGCTCTACAAAAAACGAATATGGCCTACCAAGATAATTGGCGAGCAATTGCTTTGAAAGATCGGCCTCAAGCTTAAATACGAACTTTGCCTGAAAATAAGCAAGAAACGCCAAGTAACTGTTCTTGAGCACGAACAGGAACAATAGCCCAAGGACTATGACTTGAAGTGAGTACCCCGCAAACCACTCAAGCATGCGACTGATCAAGTCGCTACCTGAAGAAGAGCCGGATAGTCCGGACGGAATCAGCGCACCTAAGAATGGAATGATCATTCCCAGGCCCAATGCTTCGAGCAACGTTGCAATGGCGATGAAGCCGATTAGGATCAAGAATTGGCGCTTGGCGTATCGAGGCAGTATCCGCCAGATAGCCAGCGACGATTCAATAATTTCTAATTTTATTTTCATTTATTGCTTTATCTGGCCAACCTGCCGATATACGGTCGCTCAGCGTTGCTTTAAAGTGTTACGCAGAAAAAATCTCCGGCAAACTCAAAACTGCCACAGCAACTGGTAGTCATGCGCTATTTCTTTACCAATGCCGTTTTTCGACAAATAGTTCTTTACCAAAGCCCCTTTCCCGGGCGCCATCCCATATTCACTAACGAACCTTTCGAAACCATCAAGCTCATGAACATTCACCCCGCTCATAATTTGAGCATCTCTTGGGCTATCGTCGATTAGAAGCAAACTGCCAGTGCGCATTGTGGGCAACATAACAAGAAACTCATGGAGGCCATGTATCGCTGAAGCTAGCGGTGAGCTCCAATCTACGTCCCATGAATCGAGATATACCAAATCTGCTGACTCCAGATTCCTTGTATGTCTCCTAAGAAAAGAGACCGAGTCATCGCAAAAAAGAGAGGTATTGGCCGTGCAACGGCGACGCAAAGCAATCGTAGGCGTTATTCTGATGTCGACCGTTGAAAAATGACCCCCGAAGCTATTTACGTAAGAATCGAATAACAGAGAACTGTTTGTCCCCCAGGCAGAGGAGCCTGTTTCGAGTATCTTTGCAGGCTTGCCAGCAAGTATTTCAAGCGCCAATGAAAGCGTCTTCCTGCAAGGGTGATCCGGATCTGAATAATCGCGAAAATGGGCCTCAACGACACTCTGGACAGAATTGAATTTGGGTCGCACCGCAGTACCAACCACGCCACCAGTTTTCGCCAGAAGTGGTGACAATCGGTCAATGCCCTGCGATATAACTTCTTTTATCACTACATCCCCCTCACCATAGCTTATAAGATCAGTTCGAGTTAACTCTGTCTTTTGCGGAAACCATCGAAACTTTGGCCTTATTCGTGGTAATCCATGGCCTTGTAGCCATGATGTTTGATGAGTTCGTCGCGCTCGGCGGATTTGAGGTCTTCGCGCACCATTTCGGCGACGAGTTCGTCGAAGGTGGTCTTTGGGGTCCAGCCGAGTTTGGCTTTGGCTTTGCTGGGGTCACCGAGCAGGGTCTCGACTTCGGTGGGGCGGAAGTAACGCGGATCGACGGCGACGATGAGCTTCTCGCCCTCGGGGGTTTTCCAGTAGCCTTTCTCGTCCACGCCTTGGCCTTCCCAACGGATTCCCATGCCCAGTTCCTTGGCAGCGGCGTTGACGAAGTCGCGCACGCTGTATTGCACGCCGGTGGCGATGACGAAGTCTTCGGG
>SXGU01126079.1_pt1 | contig 22923 bp, 31 predicted proteins | sample 3174531 | NCBI WGS metagenome assembly SXGU01 (sample SAMN11356863, study PRJNA531348) | freshwater metagenome | isolation source: freshwater sample F1-140 | place: China: Fuxian Lake, Yuxi | collected 2017-12-25
GAGATGCAGGTAACAGATCTTTTGGCATTATTTGATCTCGCTAAAAATGAGAGCAAATACGCCGAAAAAATGAAAGCCCTTCAGGACGCTGAAAAGCGTTCTGAGGCTTTGCTTAAAATTGCGAATACTCTGGAAGCTGCGAATGCTATTAAACAGGAGGTCACGGAAACTCTTTTGCAGGCTAAAAAAGATGCATTAGAGGCAGATAAATATCTGGAAAATAAGGAACAAAAACTTAAAGATAGCTATAAAGAGAAAGAGCAAGATTTGGAGAAAAAATACCAATCTCTTAAAAAAGAATTCGAGGGTACCCGAGAACTTCAAAAATCTCTTGAAAAGCGTGAAGCCGATTTAAAAGAAAAGGATATTACTCTTTCTACATGGTCGCAAACGTTATCAAAACAAGAGGCATCCCTCCGCGCTTTAAGTGATGTAACTAAATCCAAATTAGCCGCAATGAACAAAACTTGGAGCGAATGAAATGGCTGACTCTTTATCGCTGACAACATTGTATAATGGTCCTCGCCGCATGGTAGTTCAGGCAGAACTGTATTCGGACGGCACTGGTTCCACTGATGCTATTATTGTGGATAAAAGTGCTACTACAGGTCCAGATGGTACTGAACCCGGGAGATTAGTTGTAGAAAAAATCGAATATACTGCCGACGGTATGCAGGTGTTACTTGAATTTGAACACACCGCGGACGATGAGATTTGTGTATTAGCCGGACAAGGTTGTTTTGATTTTTCCCAAGATGATAAATTTCAAGGACTTATTGATCCCGCTTCTGCGGGAGGTACTGGAGATATCATCGCTACTACAGTTGGACATACCGCCGGAGATAAGGCATCCTTTACTTTATATTTGCGTAAAAAGGATTAAAGATGTCTCGTCATATCATCAAAGATATCAAAACCCCAAATGGGGATGCGATTATTGATGAGGTTAACGATGCAGTTCGAGTTAATATTGCGGCGTCAGCCGGGTCAATTGCTGTTACTGGTCCGTTAACAGATGCAGAACTTAGAGCAACCCCTGTACCAGTATCCGGAACAGTTTCTGCTACTTTGTCAGAACCAATTAGTGTGGATGACAATGGGAGCAGTCTCACAGTTGACGGCTCAGTAAGTGTAAGTAATTTTCCGGCTACTCAGGCAATTTCGGCAGCAGCTCTCCCCTTACCTACCGGTGCGGCAACATCGGCATTACAAACACAGCCCGGGGTAGATATCGGGGATGTAACTGTTAATAATGCCGCAGGTGCGGCGGCTGTAAATATTCAGGATGGTGGGAATAGTATTACTGTCGATGGATCAATTACTGCCTCTGTAAGTAATGAGAGCATTACTCCTACCGCAGTTACCGCAAGTGCTTCTGGAGATAATACAATTTTTACACCAACTGGTGGAACATCCGCTCGGGTTTATTATGTCTCTCTTTCGGCTGATGGGGGTAATTCTGCGGATGTAACAGCTATTGTTAAATTTGGTGCTGGTGGGACTTCGAGATATAAGGTTTCTTTGAAGGCCGGTTCTATCTGGGCTCGAAATATCGGAGCTGGTCGAAAATATATGCAAGGCGCAGTTAATGAGGCAGTTATTGTAAATCTCTCAGCCGCGCAATCTGTTCACACATCAATCGAATCGGAGAGTGTTTAATGGCTATTTATTCTTTAGCACAACGTACAACGGTAACAACTATCGCAGCGGCCTCACACGCTTTTTTGTCGCCCGCAACCAACGAAGCGGCCTTGATGGAATGGGGCTACTTTAACGGAGCGGCGACGGCCTGTGTAACAGGTCTTGGACGGACAGCGAACACGCCGACCCTGACGGGTGGTGTAGCGTTCCTCGCGGAAGATGAGGGCAGGCCCACTGGCTTGACTCAGGGGGCGGTTGCCTTTGGTACCGCACCGACTGTACCGACAAACTTCTTCCGGCGTTTCTCTTTAGCAGCGCTAGTTGGTGCGGCGGTGGTGTTTACCTTCCCTCGGGGTATCGTCCTTCCTGCGGGTGGTCAGGCAATTTGCGCATGGAATATCACCGCGAACAGCGCGGTCGTGGACATTCATGCTGTGGTGGATGAGTGAAAGCTCAAACTCTCGATGATCTTCACGGCGATGTTCCTGTCGCCTCGGTCACGATTACACTTACCCGCAATATGAATATGATGCTTTCAGGCACGATCACCGACGAGGATTACATCCTTAAGATGTTAGATTCGGCGCGAGATTACTTACTCGTTCAACAAAACCGGCGCCGGTTGGAGGAGGGCAAACGGATGGTGGTACCGGGGTACGACACGGCCCTTCATCGCACACCAGAAGAACAAAAGCTTATTAACGCTCGTAACGAAATAGCGAATGCAATGTAATGGGCTGCTACAACAAATATGGCACGATTGCAGTAGGTGCGTACATGGCGCACCAACCCGGATCGCATCCGGCAGCGTTCACCGATCAATACTGGCCGAAGTGGGATCGCGGTCTCGCTCGCGGCCCATGGACATGGAAAGACCGAAACAGGTGGAACAGCCTGTGGTCATTTGGTTGTCGAGTTGGATTTGGTATGCCGAGTGGCAATGATGGTGTGACGACCCAACGGGATCTTACATTTTCGGATCTGTTTGAGCCTTTTTCCTGCGATGGGGAGGGCACACAGACATTGAAGTTCCTCAAAGGACTTTGTGTGGATACATCGGAAGCGGCGCTTTCGGGTGTAAATGTACAAGCTTTTCGTACATCAGACGACACTTTTGCAGGCTACGAGGTACAGTCTAGGGGAGATGGCAGTTATGATCTGGCTACCAATTTCCCCGGTGTGAATCACTATGTCGTAGCCTACCTCGCCGGATCGCCGGACCGCACGGGCGCTACAGTAAACACGCTGGTTCCGACAAACATTGATGGTACCTGATGCCCTACTTTAACGCTCCTAATTTTTCTAAGATAATGCTACGAACTACACACGCTACACCAAGTACCGTGGTGCTTCGTGCCGCTTTTGGGCCCCATCATTCCCATCACAGGTTCCCCGATGTGGATGACGTAAGAACCGGAACGGTCTACGGGCCGGGGCAGTTCGAGCAGCAGGAATACCTGACCGGGACAATGACACCAACTACTGGAGGCGGTGGAGGTAACATCGTGATAATCAATGAATAATTTTGAACTCGGTAAGTGGAATGTTATTTGTGACCGCTGCCATAAGAAACTCAAAAATGACCAAGTAAAAAAAGAATGGACTGGTTTTATGGTCTGCGACATGTGTTGGGAACCCCGGCATCCACAAGATTTAATTAAGGCGCGTGGGGAATCCGGACCTCTTCCTTTCACTCGCGCAGAACAACCAGATCAATTTATAGATGTAGATTATGTTGATACAAGTGTTGGTAATCAAACAACAACTATTCCAACCGGAACGTTTAATATGAGTCTTTCCTAATGTCAGATACTACTTTCGTAAATGCAGTAACTCTTACAGATGCGGATTGGTTTAATGATGTAAATCGACTTCATTACACAATTTTTGGAGATCCGGCGAATGCTGCCGCAGCTTTAACAAGTCTTGGCGGAGTCTCTGCTAGTGCTGCAAGTATCACCGGAACTTTAGAATTAACTGGTGATATTAGTCCCACCCAAATCACCGCAAATCAGAACGACTACAACCCGACCGGGCTTTCGACCGCTACGGTGTTGCGCCTCTCGACGGACGCGAGCCGCAACATCACCGGAATCTCTGGCGGTGCGGACGGCAGGCTGCTCGCGCTATTCAACATCGGATCATTCCCGGTGGTGCTGAAAACTGCCGACACAGGATCGAGTGCCGCCAATCGCTTCGACTTCGATACCGACGTAACGCTGCAACCGGATCAGGGCATCATTCTCCTGTACGACAGCACCGATTCACGGTGGCGCACGACGCAATCAGCGAATGGCGAGTATCGCTCCGTGCAGGTATTCACCAGCAGCGGAACGTGGACGAAACCTGCGGGGTTGAAGCGGGTGAAGGTGACGGCGGTTGGTGGGGGCGGCAGCGGCGGCGGTTGTGCGGCTACTGCGGGCGGACAATCAGCGTGTTCTGGCGGCGGGGCAGCAGGAGGGGCGGCAATAAAGACAATCGCAGCAGCCAGTTTGGGGGCAACTGAAACCGTGACAATCGGCGCCGGAGGTGCGGCAGTCACGGCTGGCGCTAACAGCGGCAATACCGGCGGCACAACGAGCTTTGGCGCGCATTGCTCGGCCACCGGCGGCGCGGGAGGGATCGCATCTACAGCAGGAACGAGCGCGGCGACATTCACGAACTCTGCCGTTGCTGGTGGAGTAGGTTCTGGCGGCGATATAAACCTCAAAGGCGGCCCGGGCGGCGCTGGATTTATGAATACCGGAACGGCGGAGCTTGCGGGTGAAGGCGGATCATCTCTGCTTGGTGGTGGACCTCCGGCGCCGCGCAACAATACGGGGGGCGTGTCGGCCGACGCGAACGCTTACGGTGCCGGCGGAACTGGTTCCGGGATAGATGCCAGTCAATCCGCGCAGTCTAGCGGTGCTGGCGCTGCCGGGATCATCATCGTGGAGGAATTCTTCTAATGCGCGCTCTTATTCACGGTACTCGGGTCTGCCAGATCGAGGCCCAAGAGTTTGCCGTCGCTGCGCCCTTGGAGTGGGTCGAGTGCGACGGTACGGTGACGACGCAGCACGCCTACGTCGGCGGGCAGTTCCGCCCGCCACAGCCGTCAGAGTTTCATGCGTGGAACGGAAGCGCGTGGGCAATCCCTCCTGAGAATCAGGCGGCGGCAGACGCGGCAGCAGCGGCAGCAGTTCGCAATGCGACCGACAGCGCCGAGTGCGCTCAAGTACGGGCCGACGCGCAGATTCAGGCCGATCTGAACCTGACGCCAGAGCAGCGAATCGCGGGGATCAACGCTCTGTTCCCCGGCATGAATCAGGCGCAGCGCGATTTCTTTGCACGTCTGACGAACATTAGCATCGAGTCAGGGCGGAAGGTACTCCGGTGAAAATCCTTGTTACTCTCTTTGTACTTTGGCTTCCTTTTAGTATAGTTGCTATATTATCTGTTCCTATTTCGCTAATTGCCCTTATTACAGATGAATGGCCCTACGCCAAAAAGGTACTGAAGGCAATGGATAAATTAATGGCAGCCATCTTAGGATGGGACGGTACTTACACGGTAAGTGCCGAATGCGGAAAATCTTCTTGTACCTTTTGTAATGTTGTATGTTGGATACTTAATAAAATTCAACCCGGTCATTGTGCTGGTGCTGCTGAAAGGGAAATCAAAAAATGACCGAAGAACGTAGACAGAATTTTCTTACTAAAGAGGATGTTAAAGAACTACTGGACTCTGCGGTTGAAAAACATATGATTTCCGATCAGCATCAATTTGTTCAAACATGGATGCAAAAAGAACAACGCAAACAAGAGTTGTGGGAAAAGGCGAAAGCCCATGTTGCTGGTTGGGGGATGGTAACTCTTGTAGTGTTCTTATTTACCTTATTACGGGAGTACTTTCATAAATGACAACCAGTAATTCCGTCGATTTTGATCTGACTCGAAATGAGATTATCAAAGCCGCTCTTCAAAAAATTGAAGCTATTGGTCAAGGAGAAACTCCGAATGCTACTCAGTATACGGAATCTTCTATTGCATTAAACGCGTTAGTAAAGGCTTGGCATGGTGTTGGGATGCCTCTTTGGACACAAAAACAAGGGTATGTTCTTCCGGTATCAGCAACGTCTAGTTGTTCTCTTGGACCTGCTGGGGGTCACGCCACGCTTTCATATACTCGGACACAAATCTCCATCGCGGCTGTTTCTGGGGCATCTACAATTACTGTAGATAGTGTTACTGGAATTTCTACAGGTTATTATATTGGTGTTGAATTAGAAGATGGTACGATGCATTGGACGACTGTAAATGGTGCGCCAGCAGGATTGGTAGTTACCCTTACAGCGGTTCTTACAGACGATGTAGCTATTGATGCCGATGTATATGTATACCAAACTAAATTACAACGCCCTCTTCGAGTAACGGATGCGTATATTATCGGTAATACCGGAGCAGAGTATAAGATTAATACTGTAGGCAGGGATACTTATTTTAGTCTTGGAAATAAGGATTCTGAGGGAACTCCTAATCAAATTTATTATGATGCTCAAATCGGAAATGGTGTTCTTTATTTTTACCCGAGATTTGCCGATGGTAATAATGTGATTAGTTTCACCTTTCAACGTCCTTTTGAAGATTTTGATGGTTCCACAGATAACCCGGATTTTCCACAATCATGGATTAGACCCCTAATTTTTGGACTCGCTTATGATCTCTCTTGGGATTATGGAATGCCTAAAGAAGATCGAAAAGAACTCTTCCAGACAATTTATGGTCCAAGCGGTATTTTAGAGTTGGCTCTTAATTCGGATACTGAATATGGTTCGGTGTATTTTGAGGTAGATGATGGCGCTGGATAAATCCAAGGTTCTTGATAGACAAGAACCAATTCGTATTCCATTAGCGGGTACTTATAACAATCGAACTTTTACTAATTTAATTGGCGCGCCGTCATCGTCCGGCATTGTTGGTCTTGGTGTTGTTGGAGTAATGATTGTTGGCTCTATTTCACAGAACTCAAAAGACCAGAGATATATTAATTGTTTTACGGAAAAGCTAATAAATCCACTTACAACTAAAGAAACTTTTTACTGTACGAAACGCCCCGGATTTGAGACTGTAAACACTCCGAGAACAGGTTATGGAGGGACAGCTATTCGATTATGGGCAGGTAAGGGTAATGGGGCAGATGTAATTTCTGCTTTTGGAACCACTACAAGTAATATTTATAATGGAACCGTTAGTTTAGGGACTTTGGCTAATGTTGCCAGAGATATTACAGAAACTACCGCTACTGGAACAGCCACATTAGTTATTCCTTGTGAAAATGGAACAGCCTATTATTATCCAGATGGCGGTGCGATGACTCAAATTACAGACGGAGATTTCCCAAGTTCTAATGTTGGGACATTTGTTCATATTGATGGGTATTGCGCTATTATGGACAGTACCGGATTAATCTATACTTCGGATTTAAATTCAGTTGCTAATTGGACTGCTGGAAATACTATTAAGGCCCAAATGTATTCGGATAGTGGGGTAGGCCTTATCCGATATAAGCAGTATGTAATTGCTTTTGGTTCCGAAACAATGGAGATGTTCTTTAATGCTGGTGTAACCCCGGGAAGCCCCTTGGCCCGAGTAGAACAAGGATTTAGTCGTATTGGTTGTATCAGTTCAAGGGCGATGACACAATCAGAAGATAATATTTATTGGATTGCTTCTACTGATATTGGTTCTTTTGCAGTATACACTATGAATGGCAATCAACCCCAAAGAATTAGTACTCCTTTTGTAGAAGCCCAGATTGCCTTAGCTTTTGGTGGAACAATTGATGTGTCCACGGCTAAAATCTTTGGAAAAACTTTTGTATTTATTCAAACTGGTTCTGGACAAACATATGTGTATTCTGTTGAAGATAACATGTGGCATGAATGGACGGGTACTGCCCGACTCTGGTACCGCTTTGCGGGTAATACGAAAGCTACGAACGTTATGTATGCTATTAGTCGGGAGTCTACCAGTGGGAAAGTATATAGAATTAACCCGGCTTCTCCGGTATTCCAAGATGATTCTAATAACTACACGGTTACGATTCAAACAAGTAAATTAGATAACGGGACAACTTACCGAAAATTTTTAGCCAGATTAGAGCTTATTGGAGATCAGCAAATGTCAACTACTCCTGTTGATATTGTTTGGTCTGATGATGATTACCAAACTTGGAGTACTGCTCGCCAAGTGGATATGATGAATGAAAGAGCCTATATTAAACAACTCGGATCTTTTAGACGTAGGGCATTTAAATTTACAAATACTTCTAATTCTCCATTACGTCTAGAAGCAATTGAGGTGGATATTGAATGATATTAAACAGTTTTCGGAGCGCGACGCTGCCGGGCAAGATAAATGGCTCCTATTTACTCCAACATTTTCGGGACTTACTGTTGTGGGAGCTACCTCGTATGTTGGCCGTTATCGGAAAATTGGTCGGGCTGTAGAGATTCAAGTGCAGCTAAGTGCTGCAACAAGTATTGCTAGTACTGCTGGAACAACCTATATGACATTACCAATTTTAAGTTCGGGAGTAGCTGGATTAGCAACAATGACAAATAAAACAACAAACATTGCCGTGGGACTTTGCCACATTGATATTACAAATTCTAAAATATATTTACCAACTCAATTAGCAAGCGGAAACACATTTACCATTGCGGGTTGGTACGAGATCGGAGTATAAAATGGCAATCCAATATCGACAAGCGTGGGGGCAGGACTTCGACAGCTACGGGAACATGATTACTGGCAATCCTGCGGGTACCTACGACACCGTTACCGGGCAGATGATTAGCCCGTTCGACCTGACCGGGGATTTCTCTAGAGGGCAGGGGGAAAGTGTCGGCGGGAGGGGGGAGCAGTTCATCCAGCCCGGACGAGAGGGTGCATGGAAAGCTCTGATGAATGCTGGAGGCGGTGGGGCAGGAATGCTTCAAGCCGCCCTTTCTGGTAATCCGCTATTTGCCTCCCTTGGTATTACACAGGCCCACATTCCGCAGATTTTGCAGGAATACGAGGCGCAGAAGGCGAAACAGCAGCAACTTGACGCGCAATGGAATGCGGAATGGGACCCGGGTGCTACCCTGCTCGGCGGTCTTGCAGCAGGGATTGGCGGATTAGCATTTTCTGGGGCAGGATTGGGGCTAGGCGAACTTGGAGCAGGTGGTGGTGGGTGGCTTTCGCCGGAACTGACCAACCTTATTCCTCAAACCGGTACAAATTTAACAGGAGCTAGTATGGATATTGGGGATATATTTGCTAATCTTGATGATTATTCTGGTGGGGGGTGGACACAACAGATGCAATCTCTTGTGGACGCGGGACTTTCTCCAGAACTTGCTACTCAATTAGCGCAAACTATGGGAACTCCCGGAATGGGAGATATCTTGGAACAATCCGGGGCAGTTACCTCTTATGAAGGAGGGCCCTTTGATTTCCTTAAGAAGCTTCCTAGTGGTGTAGGTCAGTTGCTTAAGGGACTTCTGGGTGGGGGGAGTGGTGGTGGCTCTGGGACAGGTGGTACCGATTTCGGAAAAATTGTAGGAGGATTACTTGGCTATGGAATGCAAGACAAACTCGCAGATAAGTATTTTGATTTTGCTGATAAATTTACAGATAAATATGGTAATCGAAAAGAACAATTAGAATGGATGCCGGTTGCTAGACAGATGCGCGATGATCCAAACGCTTATATGCAATCTCATTTTGCTCCCTTTATTTCTGGTTTCGCTGGCGATGCTGCCGCCAAAGCTAGTATGCAAGGACAGAATAATTCTGGAACGATGGTTAATCAAGTCACTAAAAATGTAACAGATCGTTCGGGTAATCTTTTTGATAGCATCTACGGAAAGAATTTAAGTGCCGCTGGATTGATGTCTCCAAGCGCCGCAACTGGTACTGCCGGAGACTTAACTAAAACCGGACTTAATATGGAGAATCAGGCTAACTCGAACCTCGGTTTTGCTGCCAGAGAAGCAACCTCTGGATTACTCGGGGGCTCCCGAGGAAGTACTGACGAGATGTTTAATAACATAATGAAAACTTTCTTCTCTTAATATGGCAAACTTTAACGACGTTCAAACAGAGGGCTTTAGCGGCTTTCTTGGAGGTGTCCTTAATTCAGATAAACAGCATTACTCTGATCTGAATAAATCCCAACAATTACTTGAAGAATCCCTTAATAATGTGAAAAGGGGGCAAGAGACTTCTGAATTTCTTGAATTTGCACCAACTCGGGAAGCAGAAAATGCTCTTAAGTTAGATACTGCTCGTCGGAAACTTCCGATGGTTCAAGAAATGTTGAATAGTGACCTTGAGAGTAAAAAGGCGGAAGCTGCCTACAAACTCTCTCATGGACGTTTATATGATGCTCAAGCGAATACTAACGACTATGCGGATGCGTCAAATCGTATGTTGGCTATTAGAAACATTGTTGAGGAAGTTTCTAAAAGAAATCCGGAAGAGGGCCTACGACTTCGTATGCAATTAAATCCGGCGATGCAAGCTCTTGCTAAACGGATGACAAGTCGCCCCCAAGGGGAAATGATGGGTTCCAATGAATTAGAAGTTTACGGGGAAGCTGCTGCTCACCCCGCAAGACAAGCAATGGCCTTGGAACTCCAAAAACAGAAATTACTGAATGCCGCCCAAATTGCGGCAGGAAAGAATGATACTGCTACTCTTGTGGCCCTTATTCATGCTATGTCTCGGGTAGATGCTGCTAATGTCCGAGGTGGAAAACCCGATAAAAATTCCTTTGAGAGTCGGCTAACCTCTGTCATGACAAAACCCCCGGCTACCCGCTATGGGGCTTTAAAGATGCTTAAAGAAGAGGCTCCGGATCTTGAGACTGCTGCGAAGATTCAAAAGCAAATCGATCAGGATATTGCCCATATTAATGCTGATCCAAATAGGCAGCCTCCTACAGATGTCGGTAAGGGCTCTCCCGTACCTGATACTGCCAAACCAAAACCGGCTAAAGGGGATCTTCCTCCCGGTGTGGAAAGGGTTAACTGATAATGGGTGTTTTTAAAATTGATGGAATTCAATACAACATTGAGAATGAAGATAATCTCAATGTTACTATTAACCAAATTAGGAATTCCCAAAGCCACATTAAAGCTCAAGAAGAGACCTTCAATACTCCGGGTAGGATAATAAAGGATACTATTAAAAATGTAGGAGGTCTTGCGGAATCCCTTGTTCGGGGAGGTCTTAATTTTGCTGTAGGGACTGGAGCAAAGGCGGGAGCTTCTGCTGTTTCAGCATTGACTGGAGAATCTATTCCTGAAATTATTGAATCCGGACGACGTGCAGAACACGCTGCATCTATAGATCCTGTACAAGAATCATCTAAATATTACGATGAAAAAATTGGGGATATTTTTGAATGGCTGAAAACCCAAACTGGTAGACAGGCAGAACGTGCCGTTAGCAACCCGTTGGCTTCAATTCCAGGAATAGGTGGCTTAGCAGATAGAATTCTGCGACAAGATAAAGATGTTCCAGATAATAATGCGGCAAGGTCCTTCGGAGAGGGTGCTTTTGATGTAGGTATGGCGGCATCAATTGTGGCCCCTGCTGCGAAAATTCCATCTCAAATGCGGGTGGCAAAAGCACTAGAAATGAGAAAAGCTGCGGATACCACTAGACAAAAAATGGCCGAGGAGATTCAACAAAAGGCCGCCCAAGACGCTGCCATTGAGAATATTGGATTAGAGGGAGCAGTTGGAGCTGTTGGAAATCTCCGTAGCGACTTAGTTACGGCGGCTATTGATCGGCAACAAGTTCGAGGGCCCCAATATAATGCTCGGGATTACGCTAAAGAGGGGGAACATTATGCCGGACGAGATCCAGAAATGCTGGCAGAACGTCAGACTCCTTACGAGATCCGAGCACTCAATGATGAATTTCAAGGCCCTAATGCGAGTGCTTTACGAATACAAGAACTCTCTCAAGAAGCTACCGGACGAGAACTCAAACAAGCCGGAAAAGAACTCGGGCCAAGATTAGCCGAGGATGCTCCTAAAGTAGAGGGTATTGATTACAATACCACCGATGTTCGCCCGAGTTTAATTGAATCGTTGGAGAGAGCCACTAACAAATCAACTGCTATTCGTAATACTCTTAACGAGGTCCGGAATCTTTGGGATCAAGTTGAAAAGGAAATGAAAACAGCAGGTGATTGGCGAACAGCTATTACCGACGAAAAGGTACTCACTGAGGGTTTGGGAGAACGCCCCGCCGGGGCATTACGACAGCATCTTGCTGACATCTCTAAAATTGCTGACCAACTTCAAGTAAAATATGGGGAATACCTTAGTAAATACGATCAGAGAAAATTACAATTTTATAAAGAAAAATCTGAATTATATAGTCGAGAGATGTCAACTAGAGGCGGTCCTCCGGAAAGAGCATATAGTCCTCTTGGTACTCCGGACGGGATTGTTAAGACGGAGCGTCCCCTTTTGGGAAAGCCTTCCGGCGCCCGAAGCCGACAACGAGGCGTCATTGACCAAGATTTACTCACGTTAGGGGTTCCTGCCCTTATTCGGAAACTTGGTTCTGTCGGAGCCCTTGAAAAATTTAAAGGGACTTTTGGACCCCAATGGCAGAGGAGACTTACGGATGCCGCTAAAGATGTATCTGGAAATGAGAGGGTCGTTTGGATGTCTCCCCAAGATTTCAAGAACTTTGCAATGGGGAGAAGTGGGGCCTATTTAAACGCTGTTTCTCCAGAAAAACGAAAAACTATTAGCAAGGTTTTAGACACAAAAGAAGAAGGCCTTTTCGACGGCCCCACATTAACTATTGATTCTCGAATGAATGGGGCTACCCGGGTGACTGGTCATGAAGGTCGCCATCGGATGGATGAATTTGAACGTCGCGGAATGAATCAAATTCCGGTCCTAGTTATTCACGATAGACTTAAGGGGGCAAATTTAGACCGTGTTTGGCCGTCTAAAGCTTCCCCAGAATATACGACTAGTGATGCTGCCGGGAAACCTCTTTATCCTGATAGGCCTTTCCCGGAACCTATTTTAAACCGCCAACTTATTTCTGATACTCCGAGGGGTCGTCAGAGTGGTGCTATTAATTTCGGGGGAAAACCCTCTCTAAAGAAATTTAAAGAGGATTATAAGCGGATGGGACTTAATTACCCGGACTCGGTTATTGAGGCCGTATACAAAGACAAATACGGTCTAAAAGAGGGTCCCCAAGTAGAGGCCTCCGTAAAAGGTGTTGCTGAACAGGTATCAGAATCTATTACTGGAATTCAAGATTATCGAATGGAATTAAAGCCTATCGATGAGATGGTTAAAGATCTTCAAGGCCGTCCTGACATTGATGTTGGTCCCTTTAAAGGGTATGAAACACAGAATGTATGGCGTACATGGAAAAAACATATTCATAATCTCCAAGCATCTTTATCTGATACCGCCCGTACTACTAATAATCCTACTCTTCGTGCGGTTTATACCGTTATGGAAAAAGCCAAAAGAGATATTTCTAATCACATTGATATGTGGTTACGGGATTCTGAACGGGGAATTATTCCGAAAGCGGCAGTACTCCTAAAGGATAAAGCAGAGGTGGCTAAGTTCTGGGAAGAGGTTGTCCAAAAAGAAGAGGGTAAGCGTTGGGTTCCAAGTGAGGAATTACGTCAACGAGGTTACTCTGAACCTGTAATTACCTTTTATGAGACTCTTCAAAACACATTTAAAGACATCTTAACCAAAGTAAATGAAGTTCGGGTTGAGCGGGGACTTTCTCCTGTTCGTGATCGCCCGGGGTACTTCCCCGGTCAATTTGCAGGAAGGTTCCAAGTAAACGCTTGGATCAAGGGAGATACCGGACAAGTCCTTGTTGGTCGGTTTGGCGCAAACAGACGCGGAAATCTTCAGGGAGCACTTGACCAACTTAAGCGGGAACATCCTGATTGGGAATTTGGAACGATTGAACAACGTATGCGAGCCCGCGGGGAAAAGATTGGAGAAGTTGATGCGGCGCAATTGATGTTTGAGGATATGATGGGCCGTTTTGAAAGCTCTGACCCCCGGGTAACTGCTGCCCGAGAATTAATTCAAGAAGTAATCGCCCAAAACGTGGCGAGAACGGCGAATGCCCATCAACATTTTAAAGATAAAAAAGGAATCTACGGAACTGCCGGATTTGATCCTACCAGATCTATGTTAGATAACTTTAAAGACGGTATTAAAGGGGCCACCTTTTACGCCGAACAGATGGCCAACTGGATCGAAGTCAATCGGCACGATAGTTATGTCCGAGATCTTACCGACCCTACTAAAATTCCCGGACAAGAGAATGCTCAAACGTATGCCAAATATCATTGGGATACTGCGATGCGGAAAGATATTGGTAATGTAGGAAAAAATATTAATGCAGTAACAGATTCTTTAATAAATGTGATTTATGAGAGTTTCGGAATTCCCCATGAGTTTATGACTTCCGGAGCTAGGGCGGTTAAATCGGCTATTATGATTAATTTCTTTGGTGGATATAATCCCCGCTTTATTGGTACACAGCTCGTACAGCCCCTACAATCGATTCTGCCGACGTTTAGCGAGCTTGCTATCAAGGGTGTGGGTTCGCATGGACACATCGCTCCAGCCCTTCTGAAAGGCTTCTGGGACTCTACAGTGGTATTCGGGGGGAAGATTATCGGAAAGGTTCCAAAGGAACTAAACGAACTCGTAACTTGGGCGGAAACTCATGACGTAGTTAAACCCCACTTTATTGAGGAAATGAGGGCTTTCCACAAAGATTTAGTTAATAATAGGGTTGCTGATTGGGTCGATGGGGCTTGGATGATTCGGGCCTCTGAACAGGTCGCCCGTACTCAATTCTTCCTGAGTGCTTACCATTATCTTAAGGAATCCGGATTAAGGGGAGAGGCCCTTTTAGAGACTTCCGCGAATCTTACTAACATTAAGATGGTGGATTATCGCCCCCAATCTAAAGCTATGGCTTTCCAACGTTTGGGAGCTTTGGGAGATATCCTTAGTCCCTTAGCTACCTTTAAACTTAACTATATTTCCCAGATGACTTCTATGTTCTTTGAGGCCACTCGACAAGGTTTGCATCCTAAATACTATATACCCCTTGGCTTAATGCTTTTGGGGACACAGTTATTCTCAGGATTAATTGGGATGCCCGGTAGGGAAGATTATGATCGACTCATTTCTTTCTTAGAAAAGAAGGGTGTTCTTCCCCCGTATTCAAAAGCAAAAATTGAAGATCGTGTTTATAATCCTAAAAACAATACAGATTTCTTCTCCCGCGCGGTTAATTTTGGGGGAGTAAGCGCCATTACTGGACAAGATATTAGTTTGTCCTTTTCTGCTCCTAGTCCAACTAATCCGGAAAACTTCACTGTAATTCCCGGAAAATTAATAGATACCGCTAAAGGCACCGCCCAATCCATTAAAGAAGGGAGTCCTATGCCCTTTCTTAATCAGGTTGTCCCGCAAGGAGGGCCTTATCGTTGGGCATTAGAACAAGCTAATACTAAACCTAATGGGGATGTTATTGACATTAAAGATCCTCAACGCGGGATTAAAGCCCATCGGACTCCGGAAGAACAGGCAATGCGGTTGATGGGTACCCGGAGTATTCCTGAAAGTATTACTTCTCATCGAAAGTTCTTGGGGCAACAACATGAGCTTGCCCGGAAAGAACAATACACGGGTGCCCGAGATACTGCTGTTCGTAAAATCAGAGAGGGGGAGCCATTCCCGGCGAAGGAGATTGATAAACTACTGGCATTAGGAGCCAACCGGGAGGCAATCCAGAACGTTTATGAAACGGCTGGAAAGAAAAACTGGACCCCGACGGAACAGGTCTTGAACCGTCGGAGCCGCAGTCAGAAGTTTGTGGAACAACAGAAGTTTCTTAGGGGCGAGTAGAATCCAACCTTAGGTAGTGGGTCAGTTCAACTGTTACAAAGTTATCCACAGGATAGCGGAGGCCGGTCTTCTGGAATCGCCGCTTCGTCTATTTACCTTCGTTCATCAACCCATTGAGTTTAAAGCCGTTATTCAATTCGAGGTTACATGAGGGGATTGGCGCTCATTCGCCGAAACCCTCCTATCTCCTTGTAATATTTACAATTTCTCCGTAGACTCGTTGCCCTTTCGTCGGGCAGAATGCAGATCATGACCACGAACGTCTACGACAGTAACGCTGGGATGATGGCGACTGATTCGCGTTGGTCACTGACTTGGCTCAATTACGTATGCTGTTTAGACGATATAGGGTTTGAGAAGATTGAGCGACACGGGGACTTTCTCTACATGTTCGCGGGTCTCGGGAAGCGGGTACAAGAGTGGAAGGATTGGTTACGCTCGAAACCGACCGGATCTGCGGGGCAGCCAGCCAGTTCCAGCAAAAATCGCGCCTTGCACGTCCGCAGCTTTATTGAGGGAAAACATTACTGTCTTCTCGGCCGCCTTAACCATCGTGACGGACATTCCCTTATGGTCTGGCTGCCCGCCCTTTCGTGCTGGACAACAAACAAGGACGCAAGGCGAGCGGTGAATACGGCGAAGACGGTGGACGTTTACTACACCGGAGGCACGACGAAGTTCTTTGACCTTGGAACCGGAGCAAACAATCTTGTTCTGGTTCCTGGGAAGGAAGTGAGATACGAGGATTTTCCTCAGATATTTAAAGAGAAAGGGCATGTTATGGAAATCGACGGCAACAGGAAGGTGAATGGGCCGCCCTTTGCCAAGAAGGAAGGGGCCTTCGCCGCTTCTAACGATGAGGTACTGAGCGAGATTTCTGGGAGACTCGCGAGCGGGGAGCTGCACGCATCTACGCCGTGCGAAGAAATGGTCCGTGATTGGACGGATGAGGAAAAGAAGAAGTTTAACGAGGCCCTCGGAGAAGCATTCGGCTGGAAGAAATAGGCCAGCAAGATTTCGTACACAAAGAACCCGCCTCGGCGGGTTCTTTGTTGGTCGCAATAGTTGTGCTACCGTAGGCGTATGCCTAAACGCTCAAGCAAGCCCACGAAGGACGTGAACCAGCTAGCGGCCTCGATCCTGGCGCAGGTCACGCAGGAGGCCGAGGATCAGCCAGCGAAGAACCCTGCTGCCGTGGCGTTAGGGCGCTTGGGGGGACTTAAAGGGGGCAAGGCGAGTGCTGCGGCGCTCAAAAGCGCAAGCGGATCGGCAAGCCCGACAAAAAGCACATTTCAACGTCTTTCGTCGAACGGCAGAACTTGACCATGCGTATGAGCATGAGGCGCTTTACTCGGCTGACCAACGCATTCAGCAAGAAGGTCGAGAACCTGACTCATGCCGTAGCCCTTCACTTCATGTTCTACAACTTCGGGCGGATTCACCAAACGCTGCGCGTGACCCCGGCAATGGAGTCGGGACTGTCCGATCACGTCTGGAGTTTGGAAGAGATTGCGGCGCTTGCTGACCAGCCGAAAAGCGGTCAGAAAATGGCCGAAAAACTGGCCGAGATTTCAAACTGACCCATTACCCAACCTTAACACATCTACATATTTCTTCAAATCCGTGCATCGATTAATCCAGCCCTTATAGAATTTTCTAAGGGCTGGTTTTTTATCGATTAAATTTGTGTAAAAAGAAATTCGCTCCACGATATACTTGTACGGATCACCTTTGGCAACCCGATCAATGGCTTTGGCACGACTGACTCCGCAATTGACAGCAGTATCAAAAATAACAAGAGCATACTCAAGAGGGAGGCCACTAGCCCCACTAGGAAGCCAATAATTGTCATAATAGATCTTAAGGGCCTCTTCCCGAGTAAGTTCTTCCACTTTAATTTTTCCGTTAATAAGCCCATCTATAGTGCCATCGGCATTATCACTAATTCCATACTTTGTTTTACCGCCGAGATCTACTTTATCATTAGAGAACCCGCCCTCCCATTTAGAAACAAACTCCATAGACTTCATAAAATTATTTGTCGTTGTGATTGTCTCTTTGCTCAACATCGCTGTTCTCCTTACTGATTTCGTGTAAATTTTCCCGGAATTCTTTAATATTCCAGATAAACATGATTGAGAAGATTCCACACCACAAATTCATCGCACATAGATCCCAATCAAATTCAACTCCAAACGCCATTCCAGTAATCCATCGAAATACAATCAATTTTTTAGGAACCACAACTCCCTCCTTTGCCAGAAATATCACAAATATCTAATTCCTCAAAAACAACTCCCTTGTGTTTTATTGCTTCGGCATAGGGGATTCTGGTGAGGGGTTGACCTCCTCTACTTCCATCCGGGTAACATGTAAAACCTCGGAGTCTTGGAGAGTAAAGAGCAAGACACTTCGCAAATTGCTTAACTTTGTCCTCATTGTTGAATTTACTCCCCCAAGCAGGGAGATTAATGGTGCTGGAGATTGACATGTCAACGTAATCTTGTACGTCTGCTTGGAACTTGATTCGGCGTTCATAATCTTCCTGTAAGACTTGTGAAGTTTCAATAGATTCTGGGTCAATCCCGAATTCATTAATTATCCGAGAGGCAGCCGCGTCAATAACATATTCATAATGCCAACGAGTAGTGTCCCGCAGATAACGCCGTTTATAAGCGCAAGCAAATAAAGGCTCGATACCAGTAGTAGTCCCTGCCAAGATTCCAATGCTTCCTGTAGGAGCGATTGCGCGATAAGCCACAGGATGACTAATAAATAACCGCTCACAATGATTGTCAGCAGCAGATTTAGATTCATCCCGATATACCTCTAACCATTTTTTGAGTTCGTCAGAAATACCATAAGTTTTCCCTCGTCTAAGGAGCCATTCGTGAATTCCCATAAGGCCGAGACCGAGCCTTCTGTTTCTTTCTCGAATCTTGTACACCTTTTCGTAAGGTAAAGACGCACGGAGAGTTCCGCAAACGAGGAATTTACTGCCCAATGCAACCACAGCCTTGAACTCGTCCAAAGAATCAATATTGCCCAGATTGACCGAACCAAGATTGCATACGTCAGAATCATCTTCGCTTGTAACTTCTGTACAAGCGTTTCTAAGCGTTTCATTTTGTTTATCTCCAAAGTTAAAGCTAAACCCGGGTTCTCCGGTCATCATTGCTTGTTGGCAATTCTCTAAAAATACACCCGAAATATCAACATATCCCGGCCCGGACAATAACCACTTATCATCATAATTAACACTAATATTAGTCATGTCCAACGGCGCTGGAAAATTAAAGTCTTGTTGTTTTAACTCGGAGATCTGAGTTGACCAATTCTTGCTTTTAAGAAAGTCTCGTATGTCGTCATGCTGCCAGTTAAGGCTAGCATAGATAGCAGAGCGCCTTGAACCGCCCTGCATAACGTTTCGTCCAATCTCATTAATTGAATACATGAGTGGGAGAGGCCCCGAAGCAGTTCCTCCTGTTCTTGCAAGCACTTTTCCAGCCGGTCTAAGTCTGCTGTAATCGATTCCAATCCCGCCGCCAGTCATTAGGCAAGACATGGCCCGCCAAGTTACGGCGGCCCATTCTTCCCGAGTATCTTCTTCGGCTCGAAGGAGATAACAATTATTGTAAAATTTAGCGGCTCGCCCCGCATAATACAAATACCTTCCACCGGGGAGGAATTTCATCTCTTTCATGTATTCACATAATTGTTTTTGGTCCTCTTTTGACATAAGGGGGCGGTCCCCCTCATTACAAACATCCAAAATTAGCCGTTCACAAAGGGCATCCCAAGTATCATTAGGACCTTGTGCGTATTTATTCCGGAAGATGTTCTCGGAGAATTGGTTCTTGAATCTGTTTTTTAGCAAGTGTCGTCGCCTTTTTCAATATTTTTAATCGCTTTACCATACCCCTAGGAATCTGTGTACGGCCATTGTGATTTCCCTCAGAATCCGTATCCGACGCAATCATAATGTGGTCGTCTGTCTCTCTAATAAGAAATCCAACAGAAAGGGCCATTTGTGGTTCTAGAGCATCTAATTTTCCAAACCAACCGTGTCGAAAGCCTGAGGCATCATCCCACCAGACTTCGACCATATCATAATGCTGTTTAGGTCTTACCACTTTTGTCATAAATGTAGTCCTGTAGTTGTGCCTTCCAATCTTTTTCTTTTTGCTGATTTACTAATTGTTTTTTGGATTTATGTATTTGATGTCTATATTGCGGATCAACTAATAAATCCTCATGTTGCTTAATTTTCCTGCGACTCTTCGACACTTTCTTCGAGTTCCCCGAGTAAATATTCACGCTTTCTTTCAATCTTATCTTGAAACCTATCCACTAACTCATCTGAGTAAATTTCCAGTATTTCAAGTAACGAAGTTTCATCAATCTGCTTGAGTCTTTCTAACAACTCAAGATGAGTCAGTGGAGTTTTAGACATTAATGCTTACCTACCTCAGAACCATTACCTTTAAGTTTGTCATAGGATCGAAGTGCCCCAAGACCAAGAATACCAAAAAGAATCTGCATAGTAATACTTGTATCAACGGCCGGGAAAACACCTTTATATGCAAATATTACAGAAGAAATAAAACGCATAAAGGGATCAAGTATAGCAGCATAACCAAGACCAAAAGCCCCAATCCAACCAACAAAAGGCCGCCATCCAGCAACAAAAACAGATTCAGATTTAGCTTCTTCTTTATTAACATCAATCTGGGCAAGCATAATGGCAAATTCTTGCGACTGCAACTCAGCAGCAAGATCTCTCTTTGCTTTCTCAGCAGCTTCTTTATCAGGAACAACACGATCAATAACCTTACTTCCAATTTCAAGTAGACTTGGGAGAAGGGCAAGTAGCGGAAATGGCATTAGAATTCATCCTCAATAGGTTGGTACCGCTTATTCCAAAAATAATATGTATTTGTAGAAAGTTTTCGTATATCATCATTCCAAAACATTTGCGTCATTGCATCATTAAATTCCGTAGTCATTATTGGCGGCGGAATTTTAACCATCGCTTCATCCCAAATAACACAGGCATGTGGAAGATCCGGATGAAGTCGCCTAACCATTTGTAATTTCCTCGAATTTTCTAAGGAACAATTTCCGAGCATTTTTAGGAGAAAGGCATCTTGGAATAATTCCGAAACGCTTTGGTCGGCCTTCCGGCCAGATCCACTCCCATTGCCAGTCATCCCCTTTAGATGGAAGTAAGTGTCTAGCTTCGGTAGAGAGTTGAACAACGTCGGCAAACTTGATTTTCTTTCCATAAGGATATTGAAATCCAAATTTTTTGGAAACAGCACACATAACTCCATGTTCAAGTTCTTTATAGTTACTTAAATAGGCTTTAACAGGACTTGCAATATCTTGTAGATAGGCTTCACTAGCATCGTGAAGTAACCCCTCAAGAGTATTTCCAGATAATTCACAAACAGCTACCGAATGCTCTGCAACAGAATAAAAGGATTTAGATTGTCCCGTATATCTGCAATTATTTCCTAATGCTGTTGCAATATCTTCGATATCAATTTCTTCCGGATTTGGGTCAAGAAAATGGAATTTCTTACCGGATACAGTCTCAATCCACGGAGCTAATTTCATACTAACATGTATCCCCACCAACCTGTCCACCAGACAGTAAGTAATGCCAAGGCCCAACTACGAGATTTCCAACTAAAATAAGCATAAGCTGGTTCTGATAACAGGCCACAAATCCCTGCCTCTTTAAAGTATCCAAGACTGACCAACATAATTCCTGCTGCGCCAAATAGGGCAAGAGAAACATTTGCTGCAAAATCAATCGCTGCCTTTCCGTTCATCAACCATTGCTTTCATAAGAATAGCATAAACAATAAGATCATCTAGACGCCCAGAAATGGGTTCCAGACGTTCTCGTTGCTTCCCGGAAGAGACATCCTTAACATATTGCATAATAGCATCCCAATGTTTGCCCGCATATACGGACCAAACTTGTTCCATTGTTAAATCTAAATTGGCTGCGTTACGTCTAAAATTAGCAAGCCGGTCAATATCACCAGCATATTCTCCGCCCTTAAGGGTGCTTAATTTATGGATCTGTTCAATAGTTTCTTGAATAAGTTCAGAATACTTCTCATGACTATAACCCAATGTATTTGTCTCCTGTGAGTTTTTCTGACTTATTAGATCGGAACCATGTTCCACATTCTTTGCAAACAAAGCGACGATATCTGTATGCAGAACTGTAGGAAAAACCGCGCCTTTGAAAATGATGCCCCCCGCAGTTTGGACAAATTCCTTCTTCTCCGTAGAGGTTGTGATTTGCGTGTCCTTTGATCCAAGGTAACAATCGAAGATAAACATCTTCAAGCAGTACAACATCATGCCTATTATAAGTTTCCATCACTTCCCAAGCATTTGGATCTTTCGCCATACAATCAATCCAAAGTTGATGCCCGATATGCTTCATTTTTTTCCCGATACCAAGGGCATTCGCAACATAATCTAGTTTATTACTAGGAAATTTGAATTGCTTTCTGGCAACCTTTAACAGATCAATCTGTTTATATGGGGCAGGGGGCATAATATCATGCAAGATAAATTCTTTGTTTAAGGTCGGAATATCAAATTTAGTCCCATTATAATGAACCACAGCATCCGCTTCATTAAGAAGGCGATGAATACCTTTTAGCATCGTTTTATGACCGGATTGATAAAAAGAGTCAAACATGACCTCTTCCTCCCCGAACCACTTCGCCGCCCAACACATAACATATCCAGACTCTAGAATCTGAGGCAACCCAACATTCTGCTGCCAAAGACCCCATACATGTGCTGTGTTCGGCGCGGTCTCAATGTCTAATAGAAGGATCTTCATCAGGAACCTCAATTAATTTTAATTGTTTCATAAAAGCGCCCTTTGCCATTAAATCGACAATGGCGTACTGTAAAAGAAAATCAACCTCGGTCTTATTTAATTCTCCGTCAAAGACAAAGACCCCCTCTTCGGTAGGTTCTCGAAAGGAAAGTTTCATTTAAACCACCTATCCGGAATTCCATCACGATTAAAATCAGCCCAATCAAAACCATTCTTAGTGGCCCATTCTGCATAAGTAGTTTTACTATTTTTGCGTAACCGATTAGAAGCATTCATAAAGAGCAGTACTAACCTTTTCCCGGGGTGTTGTTCTCGTACCCAGAGGAGTTTGCTTCTATCTTCGGCTGTGAGTTTACCTTTGGCTTCAATAAGTAAGGAATTTCCTTGGATTTCAAAGTCGGGGAGGTAATTTCTCTTTTTTTCGGGTTGAGTAAACGGC
>SXGU01394583.1_pt1 | contig 22912 bp, 13 predicted proteins | sample 3174531 | NCBI WGS metagenome assembly SXGU01 (sample SAMN11356863, study PRJNA531348) | freshwater metagenome | isolation source: freshwater sample F1-140 | place: China: Fuxian Lake, Yuxi | collected 2017-12-25
CTTGTGTCAAGCTCGAGATTTTGTCTTAATTACATTTGATAGAATGCTTTTGAAAACTTGCCAGTTTGTTGGAGTCGTAGCATTTCATCCGTTTATGGCAGGAGGAATCTAAAATATGAAAGATTTGTTTGAATTTCCACCTAAAAATGAAAAAATAAAATCACAAAACACAGAACTCAATCCCAACAAAAAGTCAATCAAGGAGGTCCACATCTATCATCATTATGATAAAGATAATCAAAAATATGACAGTTCATCAGATGAAAATTCCAGACCAGATGTAACGCCAGAGAATAAAATTAAAAAAAGAAAACAATCTACAACTGATTATGGATTTAATCCATGGGGAGGTTTTGACTTCTGATAAACATAAGTGTAAGACACACTCCATATCTTAATCCCAAAGTATTTGGTTATTCGTGTCTATTTTTGATATTATTTACAGTTCCAATGAATCTAATTCATGAATATGGACATGGAATGGTATGTCTTGCTGAAGAAAATGAAGATGAAAATCTAGTGGATCTTGACAAAATCCCTGACAGAGAACTTAATCTTGTCTTATCGAGTGATTCTTCACAAGATCAAGTGGTTTTGGCTTCTCAAAATAGAAAAATCACTCTTGTACGAGGTCCACCAGGTACCGGAAAATCACAAGTTATTGTAAATATTATATCAAATGCACTTTCAAAAGGACAAACCGTTCTTGTTGTCTGCCAAAAAAGAGCAGCTTTAGAAGTAGTTCATCAAAGGTTAGGAGAAAAAAATCTAGACAGATACACTGTATTACTAAATAAAGAAAAAGAGGATCGAGCAAAAATGTATTCTCAATTAAAACAGATTCTTGAACAGCCAGGCAATTATGAAAAAGAAGATCTTACAATGATGGAATCTACATCAAGGCAGATAGATGAATTGATCAAAAAACACTCCCAAATCTCATATGCATTATCAAAACAATATTTTGGAGGAATAAACATTCAATATCTTTACACAAAATCTGATGCCGTATACTCCAGAAGACTTGAATTAAATGGAATTGGTGATCAAATACAGTTTGCTGATTTCGATGATTTTCTTTATAGTATATCCCAAATTGAAGAAAATTATAAAAAATTTGAAGATAAAAATTACGTTTGGAAAAACAGAACTAATTTTGCAGCACGAAGTTCTTCTGACAAAAATAAGATAAAGCAAACTTTGTCTGATATTTTACTAAAATCACAAAACTGCATAATCCTTTCAGATAAATCTAATCAGGATATTTTAATTAAATTAACATCCGAGTTTTCTAAATTAAATTCAGACCAAAAAAATATTGAATTACAAATAAATAATCTTACAGATTCAATTCAAAATATTTCAAATACCTACAATGTATCATTACCATTTCCTAAATTAGACGATGTTCTCAAACAAGTAGAGGCAGGAATGATTTTATGGAATAAGTTTGGAGATTATGACAAAATTTTAGATGTTAAAGAAAATAAAATTCTTCAATCTAATTTCCAACAACAAATGGAATTACTTGACTCTTTCTCTGAATCATCAGAAAAAAAATCCTTTTGGAAAAAATTAACTGATTCTGAAACAAAAAGAAAAGAAAAAATTAAAAATGAATTTCTTGGCAGACCTGAAAATTCTGGAAAAACCTCCTTAGATTTGAAAAATAAGCTTCAAAATGGCTTGGAATTATGGCTCATTGCTGAAAATTCTCCATGTAAAGAGCAAATTTTGGGTAATTCATTTGTAATTTCTGATGAATCAAATCAAAATCTTTTACTTCGACAAATTAAAGAATTTATTACTTTTAGTAAGAATCTTTCTACTACTATGGATGAACTGCAAAAAACTGTTGAAGATTTACGTGAAATATTTGAAAAAAATAAACTATTTTTTGATAAAAATGAAGACATTGAACAACTAATTATCAAAGTTACTAATGGAAAAGAAATTTTACAAAATATTGAACTCATCTCTGAATTTGTCAACGATAATGAAATTAAAAAAATCAAAGAATTAACTTTAACTTCTATTGAACTTCAATCTCACATTCAAAATTTGTATGATAATTTAGATGATTTTGACAGGTTACAATCTCATGATATTAGAAAATCTGATTTGAGTATCACTCAAAAATCCATTTTAGAACAATGTATTTTAAAAATGTCTATCGATGAAAATTGGAGTGAAAATATCAAACAAGAAATTTATCATTATTGGATAGAAACAATAGAACAAGATAATCCAATTCTAAAAGCAGGACACTTTGATGATTATAAACAAAACCAACTTCGTCTTACTTCGTTGTTAGAGAAAAAATCAAATTTACTTGTTAGAAAAATTATCAATAGTATAGAATCAAATTCTGACTTTCGACCTGGCATGGGAAAGAAAAGAACTCAGAGAGAAACAGAATATAATACACTCAGTCATGAATTAGGTAAAAAAAGAAATGTAAAATCTGTAAGAAAATTATTACAAGAATATGAACATATTTTATTTGATATAGCACCTTGTTGGTTAGCATCGCCAGAAATGGTTTCTAATGTTTTCCCACTAGAGCAAAACATGTTTGATCTAGTGATTGTTGATGAGGCAAGTCAATTAGCTGCTGAAAGGGCTTTACCATTTTTGTATCGAGGATCACGAATAATCATTGCAGGTGATGAGCATCAGCTAAAACCACATGATTTGTTCCAAATCAAAGAAGATGATGATGAAGATCAAGAAGATGATACAACTAATATCGAAAGTTTACTTCTCTTAGCAAAGAGACGCTTTACCTCTACTACATTGAGATACCACTATAGATCAAAATGGCAGGAATTGATTAGTTTCTCTAATCATGCATTTTACAATGGGTCTCTCCAAGTTTCACCCAATGTGCAGATAAAAGCACCAAAACCCCCAATTGAATGGATTCGATGTGATGGGGGAATTTGGGAAAATCGTTCCAACATAATTGAAGCTTCTAAGGTAGTGGATGTTTTGTATGGTATTTTACAAGATAATAGAGACAAAAAAATACCTACAATTGGAATTATTACCTTTAATGATCAGCAAAGAAATATAATTTTAGACGAAATAGAAAGTAGACAAAAAAAGGATCCTGACTTTAACGAATTATACAAACAAGTAATCGCTCCTGCAAGTGGAAAAAAAGATGATGAAATCTTTGTAAGAAACATAGAAAATGTACAGGGAGATGAACGCGATGTTATTATTTTTTCAGTAGGTTACGCTAAAGACAATGAGGGGAAATTTCGCTTACAATTTGGAACACTAAATCAAGATGGTGGAGAAAATAGGCTAAATGTTGCAGTTACAAGAGCTAGTGAAAAAATTATTGTAGTAGCATCAATTGATCCTATTGATTTACGTGGAGTAGAAGATTCTAAAAATCCTGGACCAAAACGACTCAAAGACTTTTTGATGTATGCCCAAGCAGTAAGTAACTCTGATGGAAAACAAGTAGAGCAAATTTTGGAATCTTTGAGTTCTGCAATGAATAAGACACAACATCAAATCAAATACTTTGATAGTGAATTTGAAGAATTAGTTCATGATAGATTAGAAAGTCTTGGATATACAGTGGAGACACAAGTTGGATATTCAAACTACAGGATAGATCTTGCAATAGTTCATCCTAATGATCCTAGTCGTTACATACTTGGAATAGAATGCGATGGTGCTATGTTCCATTCTGCAAAAAGTGTTAGAGAGCGTGATGTAATTAGGCAACAATTCCTAGAGAGACGTGGGTGGGTAATTGATAGGATATGGAGTAGAAATTGGTGGCGAAATCCCGAAAAAGAAATTGCAAGAATTAAGGAGAGAGTAGATTTACTTGTCAAAAAATAGGCATGAATTTATCATAATATTGGAAAATTTTACCTGTTTTAAAGGAGACCTATAAGAAATGGGTGCTTACACTTTTGTAGGATATTTATTTCTATTTTTGATACTGTTTATTTTAATTGCAGTTCATCCTGGATTTGTTTTATTATTTTTTCTAACTATTATTATTTTAATTGCATATCATGTAAAGAAAAGAAAAAAATCACAAATCAATCTTGAGAGGACATATCCTAAAGATAATTCAAATCAGAAAATCAATCTTGATAGATCTCATACTGATGATTATACAAATTGGAAAGTCAGTAATTCATATGAAACTAAAAATCCAAATTTATCTGAAAAAATAATAAATTCCGCTAGATTTGTTCCAGGTGATAAACAAGTACACAAAAAAAATGATGAGCAAGAGAGAAAGAGTGAGTTTGTAAAAAGACAACAAATCAAAGAGTCAGAATTTTTAAAGGATGAATCTGATATTAAAAAAAATATTGATTTACTTAACGAGCAAATTTTAAAGGCAAACTTACTTAGAAAAGGTGATTCACAAATACCACCTGTAATTGCTGCTGAAAAAGAAGAATTAAAACAACTACTTCCAAAGTTTAACACCAGTAATGATGGTACAAAAAATAAATCATTAGATGCAATTCATAGCTCATCTGAAAAAAATAATGATGAAATTATTAAAAAATCATTTAATAGACATTACTGGAGTTTTGGAAATCATGAACACGTTTATTCAAAAAAATTAAGATTAGAAGAAGCCATCAAGTTTTGTGAAAAAAATGATCTTGGTAGTAAAGCAAAAATTCGACGAGTTAGAATGAAGTTTGATAAATGGGATGTTGAAAATGAGCGAGATATTGAAGCAATAATGCCTGAATATGATTATCTTTTGTCTTTGATTGAAGAATTTCAAAATAATTAGATTTAGAATTTAGAATAAAATTGAATGTTGTATTTTTTATAAAAATTATTTTTTGTTTATGTGTTGATTTTATTTACTTGATTTTTCTAGTTTTTCTTTAATTGCCAAATATAATGACTCTTCATTTTTCTCTTCCAATAATTCTTTGATGAATGTATGTGGGTCTTTCTTCCAGGCAAGAACCTTTTGCAGATGTCCCTCAAATGTTGCAAATACATCTCTTGTTCCTTTACTGATCTCTTTGTCAAACTTGCCTGTGTTGATATTGTCTCGCAATGATACAAATACAATACAAGTGAAAATCTGCTCTTCTGGAACTCCTTCTAAATGTGAAAGCATTTTTTTATACACTGCAAGCTGTCGTTTGTGTTCTGAGGCTCTATCTGATTTTTTATCTGTCTTATAATCTACAATTAGATATCCTTTATCGTGTTTGAATACGGCATCTAAAAATCCAGTAAATTGCATATTATCTTCATTATAATCAGTTAGAGAACTAAGCAAAACATTGAGATGTTTTTCACTAGAGTCAATCTTTAATCCTGGGTATTCTTTTTTGAGTTCATCTATTGCATCTAACCCATTTTGAACTGCCTTTTTTACATCATCTTTATAATCTTCAATTTTTGCTTGGTATGATAGTATTAATTCCAATGCTCTGTGTACTTGTTTTCCAAAATCTGTTGCAGCAAAATAATATGGCATATTGATGATATTTTTTGTCAAAAATTCATAGGCATTAGTCTTTATGCTAGAATACGAAAAATGATCAACTGTTTTAAAATAATTTACAATATAATCTTCTAACCATCCGTCTTCACTATTGAGTAATTTCTTTGAATCTGAAAATCTTCCGGCAATAAATAATGAATATGCTTCAGACAGTCTGTTGTTTAGTTTGGTTGCAACTAACTCGTCTTTTACATCATCAACTTCAATCTCTGATAGATCTTCAATGTGATAGTTTTTTGATTCTTTATCATCTGCAATTACTATTAGTTTCTCTTTTGCTCTTGTAAATGCAACAAAATCTATTCGAAGTGATTCCTCACTTAATTCTGATTCAACCTCAATTTCACTTGAACTAAGAATTGATTTGGTTATACTATCAATAAAACTGGTTTTTCTAGAGTTACTTGGAATGTAAACTACAACATCAAATGCTCTTCCTTTTGCCTTGTGAACTGTAGTTAGTGTGATTTTTGATTCGCTTCTCTGCTCAAGGTATGACTCTTCTCCAATTGAAATAAAATCAAACAGTCCCTCAAATGTTGGAGTTTCAAATGCAAGAAATTCATCAATTTCATCTTTAACTGTCATTGCAGATGAAAACCATTCCGAACCCTTTGAGATACACATTGGCAAAATTATCTCTGCAAATATTTTGTCAAGATCTTCTCTTTGCAGTTTTAATCCCCATGATTGAATTTTGGTTAGTTTTTCAAACTCTTTTGCCTTGAATGCTTTAGAGAACTCGAATGCTTCTTTGAGTGAATATGGGGCAAATATTGTAAATGTGGCTGAAATTTTGTCTTCCATTCTGTCTGAAAGTAATCCTTTGATGTAGGCTTGAATCTCATTTTTGGCTTGTTCAGCAGATGCTTGAGATGATGTTGAAGAATACTCTATATTGTTTGAATCAAGGAATTTTGAAATCTTGATGATTTGACCGTTTGTTCTAGTGATGATTCCTATTGATTTATCTGGATTTTCTTCAATTACTTCTAAAATCTTTGAGAGATGGGCACTAGTAGAGACTACTTTTGGAATCTCACCTGTTTCAAGAGACTTGAATGCAGCAAGTTCTTTTTCAAACATTTCTTTGTATTGTGTTCCATTAAGAAAATACTGTTTAGAGTAGTCAAGAATTTGCTGTGAGCTACGTCTATTAATTGAAAGCAATTTCGTCTCACAGGTTTTCATAAATTTCTGGAAATTTTTAACAGATCCGCCTTGAAAACCAAAGATTGCCTGCTTTGCATCTCCTACTAGAAACAAATTTTTTGCAACCATTATTGCAATTTCAGCCTCTATTTCATTCATATCTTGCATCTCATCAACTAGTACATACTCAAACTTGTTTCCGTGAAACTTTTCTTTAAACATCAAAAGCATATCTGAATAATCAACTGCTTGCAGTTTTGATTTTTCATATTCTTTGTAAGCATCTATAAAATATTTCAAAAATGATTTCATCTCATCAATGGTGTAACTAGATGATTTTTCATCAAATATTTTTTCTAATATTGCCGTGGCTTTTTTAATATCAATTTTTTCTGGAGTAAATCCAAAACTTTTGATATATCTAATCGAGTTTTCAGTCTTTGGAACTATTGTGGAAATGATATAGTCTTTACCATAGTTTAGCGCCTTGTTTTGCTCAAAACTATTAAGAATTGAAAATCGCATTAAATTATTTCCAACTATATCTCCTGAAATTAAACCTGTATCAAGTAGATAGTTGTATGCAAAGCTGTGAAATGTGTGAATATTTATTTTCATGATGACTGAATCAGAGAATTTACCCTTGGCTTTTTCATAAATCGCATCAAACATTTCTTTTTTTGCTTTATCTGTAAATGTAATGCATAAAATGTCTTCAGGATTTACTTTGTCTTCAAGTAATTTTATTACTTTGAGTGATAATGTGGTAGTTTTTCCAGTTCCAGGATTTGAAACTACGATGATATCTTTTTTTGAATCAATAATTTCTTGTTGTTCTTGTGATAATTTGATTTCTTGTGCCATTTTCATTATCTCCTAGGTATGAAATCTCTTAGTTTCGAGCATAAAAGAGTGGCTCTTCATCTCTTTCATTCTCAAATTCTCTGATGATTTTTAGATACATTGTTTGTTTTTGCATGTTTTAGATATGAATTTGGTATTATTATGGAGCATGACAATAGTCTGCATACTTTAGATACTGTAAAAAATTAATCAATTAATTTTTTGAGATGTTTTCCAATCTCTTCAGCAAGCTTGACGGGAACAGCGTTTCCAATCTGAGTGTATCTTGGTGTTTCTCTTTTCCAATCTCCATTGCTAAAATCTCCTGCTCTTTTTCGCCCTCCAGTGGTCCTACTGCCTGAAAATTGATACCAATCAGGAAACAGTTGGAGTCTTGCCCATTCTCTGACTGTTATAGAACGAGGTTGTGAATAATGAACAAAATCATCCGGTAATGACGTTGCAGTAATGTTTGGCCCTTTCTCGCCCCATTTTTTTGGAATTACTCTTTGAACAAATTTTCTTGTTCTCATTTGTTCTGGAATTTCTCCCTTATTGTCAATCATATATTGAAATTTTTCAATTATTTTTTTAGAATGTTTACTGTATTTTTGTTCTGTAAGTTCATCTCCTTTTGCAAAAATTTTCCCTTTTCTAGTTGTTCTTAGTTTCGTCTGAATAGGGTTTTTTGCATTTGCTGGATATGATATTGTTTTTAAATTTTCTAAATAATTTTTATCTACAATATCTCCAAACAATTCTGAAATATTTGGAAAATCATTTGTGGGATTTGGAATCAATCCGTTTCCTGGAAGAGTGTTATCATTATCATATGTAAACTCTTTTCGTAAACCTACCATGATTATGCGTGGTCTGTTTTGTGGAACTCCGTAATCTTTGGCATGCAGCAATTCAAAATGTATGTTATAATTTGTTAATTTTTGAAATGCTTTTTCCACATTTTTCCACATCTCTCCTTTTTGCCCATTTGGTGTCCATCGTCCACGTATTAGACCTGCAACGTTTTCAAACAAAAATGCTTTTGGAGTTAATGATTTTATTACTTTGATCATGTCTTTGTATAAATAATTAGATGGAATATCTTTCCTATGAATTGATGCGGTTCTTCTCATACCTAATGGTGAAAATCCTTGACAGGGAGGCCCTCCTACAACCAAGTCTAATTCTTCTTTTTTGAATCCATAATCTTCTTCAAAATTTGATGATAGTTCTTCTAACGCATCTTTTTTCTTTGTTAAATTTTTTTGAATATCAAAACTACTGTACTTCTTACGTAATAAAGGAAATTCTTTGTCTCTATTGATAAGATATGATTCCATTGCATCAGGATCTATTTCGTTAACATATGCAGGAATAAACCCTGCATTTTCTAACCCTAATGATAATCCTCCACATCCAGCAAACAAGTCAACAAAATATTTTGATTTCTTCATGTGATTCTTTTATAACCGATGAATTTATTTCATTCATTTAGCATTTTCTTACTTTGATTTGTAATAATTTTATAATCTTTTTTGATATTTTACCTAAAGCTTAAGTAGAAAAAACAAATTATGAATATATGACTTTTTTAGAAAAGGATTCTAAGAAAATTGATGAGTCATACGTTCGTTCTGAAATGATTAACGAATTCAAAAAATACATGATGGGCCCTCATTGGGGTAATGACGAAATTATATCTACCAATCCCAAGTTTACATACATGGCAGGAATTCTCTATCCTCAAGATTCGGAGGTGGAGCAAGAGAATGTTTCTAATGAAATAAGCGACGGTGCTGATCAAGAGGTATCAGATAAATCGGTATTAAATTCTCTAAATCCATCCTCTTTTGGATTGACATGCATGTTAGATCATGCCACTGAGATAATTCAAGCAAAAGTAGACTATGGAATTTATCTTAGTCAAAAAAATTTGGCCCCTCCACCCTCGACTCTATTTCAACGACATCATTATGATGAATCTTTCACAATACCGGTGCATGCTGATTTTGAAAAAAATTTGGAAATATCCTATGGGAAAATTAGGGCCCATTTCAGAAAGACTGAAGAAGGGATTCTTTGCAATGTGTATTTGATTAACACTCACAAAGAATTGAATTCTGCAAAATCCAAAAATATTATCTATCAACCTCGTATTGAACTAATTTCTGAAAAAAACCAAATCATTCACAAGGTTGGAAATACTTTTTCCGCTCTTCGTGGGTTGGACGATGATCTTTTTGATTTGATTTTTGAAAATAAACGAAACTTTGGATTTGGCCATGGTTGTGCTGTATCTTGGAATGACAATGAAATTAATGGAAAGGCCATTGGACGTATATGGACTGATTTTATACCTGAATATGAACAAAATAAAATTGAACATGTAGATGCACAAGGAACTCTTGATTCCAGTGTTGATATGAAAAAATTATCTGAAATTGATGATTTTGTAAAATACTTCGATGAATTATCTGTTTTACCTGAGGCATACACTAAGTGGATTAAAAGCGAACTTGAAGAAAAAATCCATTTAATTGATAACAAAACTGTTGCAGAAAAACAAATACGACAATGCCATGAATCTTCTCAAAGAATACTTGAAGGAATAAGAATCGTTTCTAGTGACCCTATAGCTGGAAAAGCATTTCAATTCATGAATAAAGTTATGGCAATACAAAGAACATGTTCTCAAACTGCTTCATCAAATATAACAAACAATACTTTTGATCCTCCTGACATTGAAAATGCTTCTGGGACATGGAGGCTTTTTCAAATTGGTTTTATCTTGATGAATATCAAAAGTTTCCTTCCTGAAAAAAATAATGCAATAGATACTGAAGGGAAAAAAATTGATGAAAATGACATAAGAAAATCAAGAGAAATTGCAGATTTATTGTGGTTTCCTACTGGTGGTGGTAAAACTGAAGCATATATGGGAATTATTGCTTTTGCAATGGCAGTAAGAAGACTTTCTGCAAAAAAGAACCAAGGATATCCAGACATTCAAGCATATGGCGTATCTGTTTTAATGAGATATACTCTGAGATTACTAACAATTCAACAATTTCAGAGAGCTGCAACATTAATGTGCGCATGTGAATATGTTCGAAGACAATCTCCTGAAGTTTGGGGCACTGTGCAGTTTCTAGTTGGATTGTGGGTTGGATTATCTGCAACTCCTAATGCTCTTAAAATGGGAACGGATAATTATTTTTCTGCAGAACATGCAATTCTTAATTCCAGAAAAACTAGGAAATTTCCTGATGAACATAATCCTATGCAATTGTTGAACTGCCCGTGGTGTGGTTCTAAATTAGATGCTTTTTGTTATGAGGTCAAAGAAGATACAGATTTCAAACTACCTGAACGCCTTAGGACATACTGTAAAAATAAGAAATGTTTTTTTCATAAAAACAACCGTGTAACTTCTGGTCATGAGGTATGCATTCCAATTTTAACAGTAGATGAGGATATTTACAAATGGTGTCCTTCACTACTGATTTCCACTGTTGACAAGTTTGCACAGATTACTTGGAATGAAAATATATCGTCCTTATTTGGAAGAGTTAACAAATTTTGTAACAAACACGGATTTCTTGATAATTTAAAAACAAAAGATCATAAAAAATCACAAGGAACTGAGGATCACCCATACTTTTCAATTGAAAGATTAACACCTCCAGACTTGATAGTTCAAGATGAACTTCATTTAATTTCAGGTCCTATGGGTACACTTACCGCTCTTTATGAAACTGCCATTGATTATTTTTGCAAAAACACTAAAAGAGAAATGCGACCAAAAATTATTGCATCTACTGCAACCACAAAATCTGCAAGCTCACAAATTGATACTTTATTTAATAGAAAAGAGACCAAGATATTCCCACCACAAGGATTTGAATTTGGAAAAACCTTCTTTTCTGATGTGAATAAAGAAAAGGCTGGAAAAATATTCCTAGGGATTTCTCCTACTGCCCGAAGTCAACTTACTATTCTTGCAATGTCTGCTGCATCATTTATGAGGAAAATTCGTAATTTCAAAGAAAATGGAGTTGATCCAAAAATACTGGATCCATATTACACACTTGTATCTTATTTTAACAGTAAACGTGAACTGGGCGGGGCATATGGAACATTTTCTGACACTGTTCCAGATTATTTTAATCAGATTTTTAACAATATAGAAAAAAGAAAGTCATACTCTCTTACTCAACTTACAGGTCTTACAAAAGAGGAGGAATCAAAAACTGAAGAATCGGCATTATCTGAAACTACAGAAATGAAATATCTAAAATTTGAGAAACCATATTTTGATGAATTAACTAGCAGAAAAAACTCAGGTGAAATTCCTGATATTTTAAAAAGACTATCTACTACCTTGCCTGACGCATATGATTATTTACTTTGTACAAATATGCTGTCTGTTGGTGTTGATGTACAACGACTGGGATTGATGATTGTGAATGGTCAACCAAAAAATCACTCTGAATACATTCAGGCTACGGGTAGAATTGGTAGATCCTATCCTGGATTAATTCTTACAATTTACAACTCGTTGAAACCACGAGATTTATCTCACTTTGAAAATTTCAAACAATATCATTCTGCATTCTTCAAATATGTAGAACCTATCAGTATTACTCCATTTGCTTCAAGGGCACGTGATAAGGGATTATTTGCTATTTGTGTTGGAATGCTTAGAAACATGGTCCCTCTACTTTCATCTGATCCAGAAAATTTTGATTTAGGAATTCTTGATATTCGTAATGCTGTTGATACCATCAAAGCAGAATTTCGAAAGCGAGTTGATGAAACTGATAGAGAACAACTAGAAGATACTTTGCATGAAATAGATGATTATTTGGAATCTTGGGCAAAATATGCACATGACTCTGGATCAAAATCCCTAAAATACAAATCAACGTCTTACACGACCAAAAAAGAAAGAGATACTACTATGTATCTTCTAACAAAAACCGAAAGTGGGGACACCCCTTTGAAAGGTCTCCAGAACAGTCCTAATTCTTTAAGAGATGCAGAACAAATGCATGATGTCTACTTTTACGAATCATTAACTGATAACAATTCTGAGGAGGATGAAGATGAAACATAAGAAGGCAGGTCAAGTTCGCAGTAGTGAAATAATTACTACTTTTGGTCCTGGTTCAATTTTTAATGGAAAAGAAGGTGTAAGTGTAATGATTTTAGGTCTTGATGCATGGCCTGAAGCATTTATTGACTCTGGAGATTTATCAAAATTTCAAGTAATTCATAACAAGTTTCTTGAAGATGTATGCAAAAAAGACCATTTTAGAATGCCTTCTAATGATGGTGGATTTGGTGGAGGAGTACCTTGCACTGCATTTCCATCTTGGGGTTATTGTGAGTTTGCAGGATGCAAAAGAATGAGTAAAGTTGTAGGAAAACCCGATGAAGAAAAAGGATACTATGTATGCAATTACTGTAGAAAACAATATGGGCATAAGAACAAAATCCTTCCAGCAAGACTGATTTTGTTATGTAAGTATGGACATGTTCAAGATTTCCCATGGGAAGAATGGGCACACAGTAAGACAGAAAGGCAAGAAGCAGGTTTTTGTGAAACTCCTATAGTAAAGTGGATTTTTGGAAAAGGTGGTACCACGTTATCAAATTACCGCGTCACATGTGAAACATGTGGAAAATCACGTTCTATGTTTGGTGCTACAGAATATCTTATTGATATTTTACCTCAAAAAAATGGTGAACCGTTTGAATTAAAATGCAGTGGTAATGCTCCATGGTTAGGCAAAAAAGTACTGTGCCCTCCAAAAAATTCAGAATCTCGAGAAAAGCAATTCATGAAAGGAAACCATGTTCGTGCATCCAACATGTATTTTCCAATGATTATTTCTGCATTACAAATCCCACGATTTCAAAATTCTATACAAAAAAAAATAGATGATCCTAAAAACAAACCTGTAATTAATTATCTAATAAAAAAAGGAATTTCGTTTAAGGAAATTGCATCTGATGAATCTTTGGGATTTTCTAAAATTGAGTCAGACATTGACAAAATTGTAGATGAACTAGAGTATCGATTTAAGGACATAGTGAATGATGAGGATGACATCAAAAACAGGGAATACAATGATCTGTTTCGCAGTGACAATGTTGATGACAAAGAAATATCCATCACGGACATGACTGTACATTCAGAACTTCAGCCCTACATTTCCAAAGTTAAGAGTGTTGACCGTCTGACAATGATAAAGGCACTGCGATTCTTTACACGTGGAAACGCACCTGATCCTTATGATTATGAAAACACCATCAACAAGAACACTTCATGTAGAATTTCTAAGAGCGTTAAGATTGATTGGCTTCCATGTGTTGAAACAAAAGGTGAGGGCATATTTTTTACATTAAATGAAGAGAAGATCAAAGGATGGGAGAGAAATGCAAAAGACAGATGTCAAAAAATTATTGTCAATTATGCAAAATTCAATTTAACACGAGGTTGGTCTGGTAAAGTTTCTCCGAAGTACATCTTATTGCATACCTTGGCACATGCACTGATTCGTGAATTGGCATATAATTCCGGATATGGTGAATCATCAATTAGCGAAAGAATCTATTCGGATGGAAAAACAAATGCCATTTTGCTTTACACGTCATCAAATTCTAGTGAGGGTAGTCTGGGTGGAATAGTTAGGAATTCTACTCCTGATGAATTTCTTATGACTATAAAGGGGGCAATTAATAAATCCCGTCTTTGCTCACGTGACCCTTTATGCAGAGAATCTAATTCGGATGAGGGTCCTATTCACACTCGACTCAATGGCTCTGCATGTTATGCATGTTCTTTGTTACCTGAAACCAGCTGTGAGAATTTTAATCGGTTGCTAGATCGACTTGTTCTTGGTGATGATAAACTAGGATTTTTTGGTGACCTTGAATGAATCCCAAACAAAGAGATAAAATAAAAATAATTTACAAAAAATTAGGAACTTCTAAAACAAAATTTGTAGTTGAAAAGATTCGTAACCACACTGAAGATATCTCTACAACTCAAATACAAGAATGGACAAAACTACCCCCTCAATATTCTAAAGAGTTTGTATTATTGATGAATTCCTTTGAATGTAAGGAATCTCTTTGTGTTGCATTAGAAATGCAAGATGAAATAGATTCAGACAAACTGAGAGAAAGTGACAGCACTAGACTTGTAATGACTAGTCCTATTACTGGAAATAGTATAGGCCATACTTTTGGTAATTTCAAAAAAATCATTGATACTGCTGAAAAAGAAATCATTTTGGTTGGATATGTTTTTAAAAATATCAATGGACAACTGGATCCTATAATTGAATCATTAATGTCTGCAATATCTAGAGGTATTGATGTAAAAATATTTTTTGAAAAGGGGGCTTCTGCGAAATCCCTTAATTCAATTTGGAAAAAAAGTAAATTTTATGAAATACCTGAACTTTATGTTTACAAGAAAAAAGACAATAACAGTGTGTTGCATGCAAAAGCATTGATTAAAGATGATGATACTATTCTTATCACTTCTGCAAACATGACTGGCAGTGCAATGACCACTAATGTTGAATTTGGAATTTTAAATGAGGGCAAACTTGCATCTGATGCAAAAAAACTACTGTATGACTTGATTGACAAAGGATACATGGTAAAAGAAAATTGATGCCATATCCTAGCGACACCTCGCTTGAATCCACCAACACGGAATTATGTGTTTCTTTTTTTAAGGAATTATTCACTAATGATGAATTAAAGGAGAAAATCAGACAATTCTCACCTGAAAATGTTGTCTCTAAAAAAGACTCTCATCAGAATCGAAAATCTTTTTTTGAAACATTAGGAATACAACAGATTTCAGATAAGACAAAACTCGCGGGGATTTTATATGATCTGGTAGGACCTCATTTTCTATATGAGGTTCAAGGTTCTACCGGACCTGGAGATGACAGTTCAAGAAACATCCGATATGAAATTTTCAACAAAGCAATAGAATTAGGATGGTTTGGCCTTGACACCGTAAGCAAAGTGGTAAGTTCCCTACCGCATCGAAATGATCGTGGAATAAAAAACCTTGAAGAAATTATTCCTTTAAAAATTCCAGGACCGTGGCAATCCAAGATGCTAGAACTCATTCCTTCAAAATTTGATTTACCATCTGAAGTTATTGAAGCTCCATCTACATCCCAAAACAAAAAACGCGATATTGAAATCATTACTTCTGTTAGAGAATTGCGTCCGTTACATGATTACCAGATTTTTGCTGGAAAGAAAATTCAGGATTTACTTATGGCGAAAAACAATATTAGAAAAAGATTGTTGATTTCTATTCCAACAGGTGCAGGTAAAACAAGACTTGTAGCTGAATCTCTGATAGATTGGATAAATGCCGGCAAGCCTTCTGCAGATCCAAACATACGCAATTCAAAATACATGATATGGATTGCTCAAAGCAGAGAACTATGTGAACAAGCCATATCACAGTTTCAAGAAATTTACTCCCAAAAAGGAAATTCTACATTGACTGTTTTCAGGTTTTTTGGAAATAACAAAATGACATTAGATACTATATTGGCACAAAGGGTAGAACATGGACTGATAGTTTGCACCATTAGCAAAATCTATCAACATATCAAAAGTGATGAAAGACTTTCAGATTTTAATCTCGAATACTATCAAAATGCAATTGATTTAGATGATAAGGTCAGCAAGAGCAAACTCCCACAGAAATATTATGATGATTTTGCATTTGGAAGACTAAGAAAAATGACTTCATGTGTGGTTGTAGATGAATCACATAAGGCTATCATGCCCACCTATACGTGTGTTCTCAGAGGTCTTGGGTTTAATTTCAGTTACAAAGACGAGCAGAAATGCAATGAGACCGGAATTACACTTGTAGGACTTACAGCAACTGCATTCCGTGGAACTGGACTGGAACGTTCAGAGAAGGCTGTAGTAGGAAAACCCTTTGGAGGACAAGTTCATCTCTTTATTCAAGAATATGGAATTGTAAAGCATAGCGAAGCGGTTTATCCCTTAATTTGCACTGAATGCAAAAAACCTATTGAAGAAGGAGAAACTGTCTTACAATCCACTTCCAACAAAAAATTGGTCTGGCATGAAAACGAACAAAAACTTTCTGCAGAAACCACAAGAATTTATACCCGATTCAGTGAACCGTTGGTTCCAAAAATACATGCGTTTACAGAAAATAAAAATCCAAAGGCAATCATTACTTGCAATGAAAAATGTGTTGTAAATGATCCCATACGAATCAGCGGAGAAAAATCGTATGACTTGCTTGGAACCATAGAAAAATATTCTTGGAAGATTGAACGAAGGCCAAATCTGACTGAGGTTTTTGGAATTAAAACATCTGAAAACCCCGTACTTCCACAGCTTAAACCACTTCCAACCATAGTGGAAGAAATCAAAATACCTGGAACTTACAAAATTTCCCTTACTGTGGAAAATTATGACCATCTGCCGAACACTGCAACAAAAATCATTGAGGTGATCCAGAGTGAAGAAACTGAAACGAGTGATGAGATGAAAGAACTCACTCAAAACTTGATAACACGTGATATTCTTTGTACTGTGTTTCACACATACATCAAGAGTGATCTAATCAGTGTAACAAGTGAAAAAGACAAAGAAATCGACTTGGGAGGACAAATCAGAAAGAAAGCTGCAGAAAACCCTTTACGAAATGAAAAACTGATCAACACAGTACACTATTTGCTTACTGAACCTGAACAACCAAGAAAGAAGATTCTTGTCTTTGCATGTGATATTTTACATGCAAGAAGTATTACTTTGTGGTTAAAAACCAAATACAACATATCTGCAGACTATATTGATTCAAACCTCCATGAGAGCAGAAATATTTCCAGAATCAGAAAATTCCGAGAAAAGTCTGGTGATAAAGGCAAAGTCTTGGTTAATACAAATATGCTAACTACTGGATTTGATGTCCCTGATGTTGACTGTGTTATCATGGGCAGACCAGTGATCAGTACTGTCGAGTACACACAGATGATTGGAAGAGGAATGAGAGGTACACGTATGGGAGGTACCAAGGAAGTATGGATAGTTGACTTTGATGATCAAGTTCAACTAAGTGAACACATGAAAAGCCAGTCAATCACACTGGGATGGAAATCCAGTGCATATGATCAGAAAAACAATCTAATCTGGAAACCTCTCTCTGAGAAAAAAGACAAGGCTGGAAATCCGCTTAAAATAGATATTCGCACGTCAGAGCATGATCCAGAACCCAAACCAGTACATGTTCATGACTCTTGGTCCGAAGAAAAAGTTTTTTCAGTAAAATGCCAATCTTGTGATAACCTATCAGAAGGAATATTGGAAATTTCAAATGATTATGATTTATCTGTTGGTGAAAAAGAAGAGATGAACAGATTTGTCGAATCTGGAATTACACCGGACATGTCTGCATTAAAAATCTGCTCTGAATGTAAAAAAATAAATGAAATATTTCCTGACTCTAATGATCCATGGAGGAACCTGTTGGTAAAAGAAAAATCAAATCCTGTCTTGTTGGAATTTGTAAATTATGTTGCAGAGAACTACACCGGAAACATAAGAATTGACACTACAAAAATTTTGGATGCCGAGGAAATCTTCAAAAAGATCATTCAGAAAGATCCGAATGATTCTGAATTCGAGCAACTCCAAAAAGAAATTTTTACATTTGATACTAATGATCATCTAGTCATACAAAACAAGATCAAACAAACCAAGGAATCCATTACAAATCATAAACTCTGTGAAGTTTTTTCATCCTATATGATACTGCAAAAAAATCCAACATCTCTTCAGAAACTTGCATATCTTTGTAAACATCTTTTGAATCTTTATCCTCTCAAAAATTTGATTGAAGTCCACATATCGGCAAAAGATTACACAGTAGATGAGAAACTAAAAAATGAAACAGAAAAAATCATTTTTGATGTTTTGGGCTTTATTCCTGAAGAAGACAAGTTTCAAGAAACCATAGGTGGCGCTCTATATGAATACATGATAAAAAAATATACTACTTATCATAATTTTCAGCAACACACCCCAATTGCAAGTTATATCCAAAAACTCCAAAAGCGAAGTGAATGTCTGAACAAACTTATCATTTATTGTAATATATACAAAAAAAGTCCTGATGTTACAACTCTGGAACAGATAATCCCTGACTTCAAAAACACTATCAAGGAAAATTTTGGGAATGCATCTTCAAACTTTTTTGAAATGATAAAAAAAATCGTAGGATCTATTGTTTCTGCAAAAGACATGGCTTTTGATGAGATAAAGACAGATTATGAATATGTAAAGGCCTTGACCCCTTTTACACCACGAACTGAAGAAATTTTGAGACATAGTAAGATTGGAATAGGCCAATACATCCGGTATGCAGGAAGCATTCCAAATTTCCAAAACATCTACGAACTGAGTGATGATCAAATGAGAATAAAATTGGAGGAACTAAAATATAATTTCTTTGACATCAAAAAATCATTGGGGCATACTCCTCCTGAAGATATGATGAAAAAACATACAGATTATTCGCATCTATTGGAATCTGATATCTTGTTTGATTCTTATGAAAAATTCTTGGAATTTGTTGGTGAGCCACTGGTCTTAGGCAAACAATCCCCACAAAGTCTTACTTCTAATGAATCAAAGAATGAAATTGTTTCCAACGCAAAAGCCTTGGTGAGACGTGGGGGAATGCAAGAATTATTTGAAAAAGTTGCAAGAGAACCTAAATTAAAATATGAAATACACTTTGGAAGTGTAGAAAAATTCATTGAATTTTTGTTTCCTGACAACAAACAAATTGCGCTTATGAGATGGCACGACATCAAAAATAAATTCAAAAACTAAACCTCACTCAAGTGCATTGAATATTTTCTGTATTTCTTCTGCAAACCATTTCTTGAACTCTTGAGGCTCATCTACATATTGAGCATGCATTTCCAAAAATATCTTCGCATCCTCTCCTACCGGAACCCTCAACTTTGATGAACTGTCTTTGATACATTGCAAAATTGCGTTTGCTACGTCATTTGGCAAGTTCTGTGTAACGTCAAAAAGTTTCTTTGCTATTACCTCCCATTTGGATATGATTTCAGAATAAGGGGAATTTTCCTTGATTATTATTTTTGTATTCTCTAAAAATTTAGTTTTAACAACTCCTGGTTCTATTATGTTAATCTTGATTCCTTTGTCTGTAACCTCGTCTGAAACAGTTTCAGAAAGTCCTTCTAGTGCAAATTTCGATGCGATATATGCTGATGCATATGCAAAAGGTATCTTTCCTGCAATGGAACTGACATTTATGATGTTTCCTCTGATACCTTTTTCATCCGGTTCCTGTTTTCTCATAATCGGTATTGCCTTTTTCATTAGTGTAACTGGTCCCAAAAAATCTGTCTTCCATTGCAAGTCAAATCGCTCAATGTCAACATCCTCAAAGGATCCCATTATCATGAATCCTGCGTTGTTCACTAGTATGTCTAGTCTGCCGTTTTTTTCTAGAATTTTTTGAAACCCATTGTCTATAGTATGTGAATCTGTAACGTCTAGTTCTATTATTTCCAAAGGAAGACCTTCTTTTTTGGCAATCTCTGATAGTTGTCCTCCTTTTGATGTGTCTCTCATTGATGCAAAAGTGTAGATTCCGTCTCTTGCAAGTGCCAATGCAGTTGATTTACCTATGCCGCTAGAACATCCCGTAATTAGAGCTACTTTTTGCATGATTAATTATCGTCTCTCTTAATCTCGTGCATAAAAGAATGACCCTTCACCTTCAAATTCGCTCAGTAATTACTTTGGTTTTACCGCTTTCAGGTCCTAATGTGATTAGTAATAGTGAACAATGCTCTATTGCCTTTAGTTTTTCTACGTCAAATCTCATCTGTTTTTTCCTAATTTACATAAATCAATTCCATTATTATGCCACTCTATGTAATTGTCTTCTTCAAACATAGATTATACAAGACATACAATCTAAAGAGTATTTTGAAAGATTAGATTCTATTCCTAAATCCTTAAGTTTTTGAAACAATCTGAGATAGTATGGTAAAATTAACCAATAAAGAACATGAACAACAGCAACAAAACAGAATTAAAAAATTAGAAAATGATCTCAAGCAACAAAAAGCTAGAGTGGAAAGATTAGAAAAAAGAGTGGATTCCCTAAAAGATGAATTATCTAAACATAAAGCAAAGCCAAAATATTAGAACGTGCTCTTTTTATTTTATTCTCTCAAATCTCTGACATTTTAGAATACGTAGTTTGATAGACTCTATTCCTGATAATTCATTCATATAATAATTAATTAAGAAAAAGTTTATCTATCAATCATCCAATACTGTGATGTGCTTTCTACACTATTTTTACAAACTGAAAGTGGAAGTTTTGGAGCTGCTATTATTGCAGCAATAATTATCTGTTTAATCTTTTTTGCAATACAAAGAAGGAGTATGAGTCCAATTAAACAAAAACTTGCTATGTTGACAGTAATAGACCCTAAAATTCAATACGATGTTACACGACATCAAACCGAACTTCAAAATCTTTCTTCAGAAATGACTAATTTGAAAGTCCAATTTCCACATACAAGTGAAATAACAACTTTACAAGAAAACATCAAAAGAATATGTGATGATTTTACTTCCTTAAAAACTAACATTGATAACGACATAAACAAATTTCGACTTGGTACTGCAGAAGATCTAAACAACACTAAGGATCAAATGATTACTACAGCAACAAGTAAGGTAGTGGAAATGGCAAACAATCACATTACGCAAAACAGCGTTAGTCGTGCTGAATTTGAAAATCTAAAACAGCGAACAGAAAAGATGTTAGGTGCAGATGAAATTGCAGAAAAAATGGATATGTTATCATCAATTTTTGATTCATCACAAATTAAAACATTGAATTGGCAATGTAAACTGATTAAACTTTTACGAGGCGGGTTAGCTCCAGAAGCTGAAGAAGATCAACTAGTATCCGAAGGTATTCCAACATCCTCGTATGCAAAATTTCTTAAAAAAATGCAAGAACAAGGAATGATCGAATCAAAAAAAGTTCAGGCGTATTATCTTTTACCTGAGTTTGAATGGATTTTTAGTTATATCGATAATCCTGATTGGTTACAAAAAAGACTTGAAGGAACCGTAAAAAAAGAAAAAGAATATCAAAAATATATTTCAGATAATCTAAACTTGATTGAAGAGGGTTTACTTTTAGAACAAGAACAATACGAATTGGCTACAGGTAGTATTGATTTTATTTGTAGAGATTCTTCTGGAAGAGCAGTCGGTTTAGAGCTAAAATATCCCGAAGCATCAACAACTGTGAAAAGACAGATTCAAGGATACAAAATAGATTATGAGCAAAAAACTGGAAGGACTGACTCTAGATTTATTCTCGTTTCCCCCAAAATACCTGAAAATCTAAAGATATTACTTGTCCAAGATAAATTCGAATATCGAGAAATAAGTTTCTAGACAGTTCTATGAATATCTAATTAACATAACTAATATCATATCACCAGTTTGTCTCTGCTTCTTTTTTTATTCGCTGAACTATGCCATACTCCGAATGACTTTTACTGACATCCAATGATTTTAATCCATCAAGATTTCTCTTTGGTTCTACAACTACTTTTTCCCACCATTTTTTAGAAATAATCTCACCAATGATAGTAGGATCAATAATCAGTTGAAACTCTGAGCTGTATCCTTTTTGCCCCTTTGAGCCTGTTTTTGATACTACTAGTCCGGTGTTTTCAAGATCTTTTAGCAACTCTGAGCATCGTCTGTAACTTACAGGTTCAGATTTCAAATATTTTGTATATTTTTCATAAATTGATTTGGTAGAATGCCAATCTTTTTCCAGACCATATGTCTTTGATGCCAAAACCAAGCAAATTACTTTGCTGTGGTGAGACAAGCTAGATATCACCTCATATACTCTGTCTTTTTGTATTTGTTTTGAGGCAGCTTTTATGTGCTCTATTGTAATGTCTTTTTTTTCTTTTACTGCAATCTCAGCTGATACTCTAAGCAAGTCCACTGCACGTCGAGCATCACCATGCTCCAAAAAACTCACACTAGCACATTTTTCTAAAACTTTGTCATCGATATTTTTCCCAAATGCTTCTTGTGCTCTTTGCTTTAAAATCTGCAACATTTCTATATTTGAATAAGGTTTGAAAAATATTTCTGAATTTCCAATTCGTGATCTTATCCTGTCATCAAGATCATAGTCAGATAAAACATCATTAGATATTGTAACTATCATGGCAAGACATCCTTTTTCTTTTAGTTCTGCTTGCATCTGGA